>Ga0310696_10004624_pt1 | contig 16821 bp, 15 predicted proteins | sample AusTroGonzalo_MG_4_FD_203885 | JGI IMG/M metagenome (GOLD analysis project Ga0310696, IMG submission 203885) | Bovine rumen microbial communities from tropical cattle in Woodstock, Queensland, Australia - Gonzalo_02 (v2) (version 2) | ecosystem: Host-associated > Mammals > Digestive system >...
TTTTATTTTTATCAAAAAATATCTTGCACAATCAAAATTTTTCGTATTTTTGCATCGGGTAAGTCTTATACGACCAGCTCCTGTCAAACTCCCCCAGGGTCGGAAGGCAGCAAGGGTAGATGGTTGAGCGGTGCGATATAAGTAGCTTACCCTTTTTTGTCTCGATATGATGATAGAACCTACATATACAGGCAAACAATACTGGATCACAACAATCGTCTCAGGATTGTTGTTAAGTGTCTTATTATCATTCACTTATGTTGTGTTTTATCAGAGACTTTATGTCGAGTTTTCGTATCTTTTCTCGATAATTTATCTCATCCCGTTTGTATGGCTCAGCATCACGCTGGCGTTTTTTAAAAGCAAATTCGTGTGGAATAAATTCACGTTCGGACAAGCTTTTTTGATGAGTTTCATCAGCGGAGTTTTAGGCTCTATTGTCTTTTGTGGCGTAATTTATTTGCTTTACGCCAAGGGCGGACTTGAGAGTAGGATAGGACTTTATGAAAACGGCCGTCAGATGCGCGAGCTTTTCTCGCCTTTGGCAACAGCCGTCTCAATGTTGATAATAAATGTCGTTTTAGCACTGTTTTATTCAATAATAATTGCTATTTTTGCACGCAAAAAAGTTTGAAATGGATATATCTGTCATCATACCTTTGCTCAATGAAGAGGAATCACTGCCGGAACTTGAGGCTTGGATTCGTCGTGTCATGACCGAAAACAACTATTCTTATGAAATCGTTTTCGTTGACGACGGCAGCACCGACGGCTCTTGGCATTGCATTCAGAAGCTGAAGGAAAACAACCCGAACATCAAAGGCATTCGCTTCCGTCGCAACTACGGCAAGTCGGCGGCTCTCAACGAAGGTTTCAAAGTAGTGGAAGGCGACGTGGTCATCACTATGGATGCCGACCTTCAGGACAGTCCTGACGAGATTCCGGGTCTTTACAACATGATTACGAAAGATGGCTTTGACCTCGTAAGTGGTTGGAAGAAAGTGCGTTACGACTCAAAGTTTGCGAAAAACATCCCTTCTAAGTTCTATAATTGGTCGACACGCCGTATGACAGGCATTAAACTCCATGACTTTAACTGCGGACTTAAGGCATACCGCAACGAGGTGGTGAAAAGCATTGAGATTTACGGCGAGATGCACCGTTATATCCCAGTCATCGCTAAAGCTGCGGGATTTACGCACATTGGAGAGAAGGTTGTTCATCATCAGAAACGCAAATTCGGTGTTTCGAAATTCGGCATGAGCAGATTCTTGAGAGGTTATCTCGATTTGCTCACCATCACGTTCATCTCGAAGTTCGGTAAACGCCCGATGCATCTCTTCGGCGGTCTCGGCTCTTTGATGTTCTTGGTGGGTTTCATCATCGGTATAGTGTTGGTTGTCAAGAAGTTTGCATATCACGCTTATGGTATGACCAACCGACCGTTGTTCTATTTTGCGCTTGTCTGCGTCATCGTCGGCGTGCAGCTGTTCCTAACGGGATTTCTTGCCGAGCTTGTGCAGTCATCCTCAAGCAAACAAAAGATTTACGGCATTGCCGAAAGAATATAAAAAAAGGGGCGAACAATTCGCCCCTAATTTTTTGTCCGTTAACTGAATAACTTCAAATTATTTGAAGTATCTGTTATAAAGACCTTCAAATCCTTTGCCGTGACGAGCTTCGTCTTTTGCCATCTCGTGGACGGTGTCGTGGATAGCGTCGAGGTTGCGCTCTTTTGCTATACGTGCGATGCGCATCTTCTCTTCGCAGGCGCCGCATTCAGCCACCATACGTTTGTAGACGTTTGTCTTGGTGTCCCAAACCACCTCGCCGAGCAATTCAGCAAAACGTGAGCAGTGGTCGGCTTCTTCAAAAGCATAACGTCTGAAAGCCTCGGCAATCTCAGGATAGCCTTCACGGTCGGCCTGACGGCTCATAGCCAGATACATACCTACTTCAGTGGCCTCTGCCATATACTGTGCGTTCAGGTCTTTAAGCATCTCATCACCAGTGCCTTTGGCGATACCGATAACGTGTTCAGTCACAAAGTTAAGAGCTGCACTCTCATCGAGGACTTTCCATTCAACAACCTGTTTGCACTGTGGGCATCTTTCAGGAGCTTCTTCTCCTTCATAAACGAAGCCGCAAATTGGACATACGAATTTCTTTTTCATGATATTTTTAGTTTAGTTAATTAATTATGATGTTTATTTCATTGCATGTTTATATCCTTTGACTTTATTCCAGTCACCGCGAGTGAAATCAGGCATCTTGACTGGCATGCCATGGTTCTCGATAGACGCTGCTGAGAGTTCACCGATGCATGACCATTCGGCGGCATCATAAACATCTTCATCAAGCGGGAGACCATTCTGGAGGCAGTAGATCAGACGGTAATCCATGATGAAATCCATGCCGCCGTGACCGCCAACTTTCTTTGCAAGCTCCTCAACATCTTTCGCAATAGGATGGAGGTACTCCGCCAAAATCTTGTCGCGAATATCTTTAGGAACAAATCCATGAACGTTGAGATGCTGACCTTCTTCAAGGAATCCTTCCGGAAGATTCTTTTCCATCAATGTGAAGCCTTCGACAGGATATTTGTTTGCAAAGCCTTCTGTACCGGTAAGCTGGAATAATCTATTGTATGGTCTATAAGTATAGACGTTGTGTTCAATCAATATTGTCTTGCCTTTTGTGGTCTGAATCATGGTTGTGGTCATGTCGCCATTGGCAAACTGGTCGGTGCCCATCATCTTTTTGGCGATTTCCTTGCCGTTATAAGAAGGGGTGCTCATCGACACGAGATAATCCATTTTGTCGCCACGATGGATGTCGAGAACCTGGCAGATTGGTCCGAGGCCGTGGGTAGCGTACACATCGCCGCTATGTTTCTGATTATAGTCGAGACGCCAATTGTCTTGATATTCAGCCCAATACGGTTCCAGATTGTGGATGTAGGCACCTTCGCCGTGAATCACCTCGCCAAGCATACCGAGTTGAGCCATATTGAGTGCCGTCATCTCGAAGAAGTCGTATGTGCAGTTTTCGAGCATCATGCAGTGTTTGCGAGTCTGCTCGGAGACGTCGACAAGTTTCCAGCAGTCTTCAACCGATGTTGCGGCTGGCACTTCCACAGCCACGTGTTTGCCATGTTGCATTGCATAAACCGCCATCTCGACATGAGTCTGCCAGTTGGTGCAGATGTAAACAAGGTCGATGTCATCGCGCTCGCAAAGCTGTTTATATGCTGTTGGACCGACATATTCAGCGGCACGCGGCAAACCTTTAGCCTCCAAAATGCCACTCTGCACTTTCTCCACGTTCTCCTGCAGGAGGTCGCACAAAGCTACAACCTCAACACCGTCGATGAATGTCATGCGGTAAACGGCATCCGGACCGCGCATTCCAAGGCCGATGAATCCGATGCGGACATTTTCAATAGGCTCAGCGGCAAACTGGAGCATACTCGACTGGCCCTCAACACGTTGCGGCTCGTCAAAGACTATGACGTTATCTTTTATCTGATAGTTTTTATCGGTTTTTGTATCGCATTTACAACCAGTCATCGCAATGAAAATGACTAATATCAATGCGGAAATCGAAATAGTTAATCTGTTATTTTTCATAATGATGAAATTTGAATGTAAAAATACAAAATTTTTTCATACGGATTATAATTATTTCTAATTTTACAAAAAAATTTGTCATGGAAAATTTGAAAGATATTGTCTCCAAGTTTGAGATTGAAGGAAAAGTCGCCGATGTAAAGCCGATGGGCGAGGGCCTGATTAACGACACATACAAAGTGTTTACCGAAGGTTGCGAGAAGCCAAAGTATGTTCTGCAACGTATCAACAATGCGATTTTTCAGGATGTCGATATGCTAATGGATAATATTAATAAGGTGACAAATCATCTCCGAAAAAAAGGTAGAGACACACTTCAATTTTTGAAAACTGATGCCGGCAAGTCTTTTTATTTTGATGGCGAAAAATATTGGCGGTTGATGGATTTCGTGCCTGATTCCATTACATATCAAGCAGTTACACCTGAATACTCGTATATTGCCGGTAAGTCGTTCGGCGAATTTGAGTCGCTTTTGTCAGATTTGGATGAGCCTCTTGGCGAGATAATTCCTGATTTCCATAACATTGAATTCCGATTGAAACAGCTTCGTGATGCAGTGGCTGATGATAAAGCAGGGCGTGTCGCGGAAGTGCAATATTATCTTGACGAAATCTTCAAACGTGAAGAAAAAATGACTCTTGGCGAGCGTTTGTTCCGTGATGGAAGACTGCCCAAACGAGTATGTCATTGCGATACGAAAGTCAACAACATGCTTTTTGATAAAGACGGTAACGTTTTGTGTATCATTGATTTGGATACTGTGATGCCGAGTTTTATTTTCTCAGATTACGGTGATTTCTTGAGAACTACTGCCAACACTGGCGCTGAAGACGACCCGAATCTTGAAAATATAGATTTCAACATGGAGATTTTTGAGGCGTTTACGAAAGGTTACCTCGAAGGCACGAAAGATTTCCTGCTCCCAATTGAAAAAGAGAATCTGCCCTATGCTGCAATGTTGTTCCCGTACATGCAGACCGTAAGATTTTTGGCTGATTATATTAACGGCGACATCTATTACAAGATTAAATATCCGGAACATAATCTAGTCCGCACTAAAGCACAGTGGCGATTATTTGAAAGGGCAGAGGCGAAAGAGACTCAAATGAAGTCTTTGGTTCTCGGTTTATAATGTAATATTAAATTAAAAGACATCAGTTTTTTCATGAAAAACTGATGTCTTTTAACGTTTATTGATTACTATTCAGTAGGAATATCTTTATTTACATTCTTTGATCCTACAAGTGCGTAGAACAGGATGTAAGCCAAGCCTACGACTATCACCCAGTAGCTCTGGAGGTAGCCGGTGCCGCCACAACCGTCAACGATAGCGTTCATGAGCAATGGCAGGATACCGCCGCCGCACACCAGCGTCATAAAGATACCCGAAGCTCTCTCGGTGTATTTTCCAAGACCTTCGACTGCGAGGTTGAAGATGCCGCCCCACATCACAGAGGTGCAGAGTCCGATGAGCATAAAGAATGCCGCGTTGAGAGGAATCCTCTCGAGACCGAAACCTGCAGCGCCGTTGAATGCAGGGATTCTTACCATTGTCGATGGTCCGAACATTCCAAGTAATGTCAGAATGATGCCGAGGCACGACACAGTGGTAAGCATCGCCTTTGCGGAGACTTTATTGCCGATGATACCGCCAATCAGACGACCGATAAGCATTAAGAACCAATAAGTTGCAGCCACAGAAGCGGCAACATCATCAGCTTGGACGCCTTCTGTGAAGATGTTCAGGTCAGGGTTCTGCAACCATTTGTGAAGGACATTCGGGATGCCGACTTCAACACCGACATAGATGAAGATGCCTATAGCGCCCAGCACAAAATGACGGAACGCCATTGGACCAATTTTGTCATCGGTTTTTTGAACCATTACACGCTGTTCGTTTTCTGGAATGTCAGTTCTTCTGATAACGATGTAAGCGATGGCGAAGATTGCCAATGCGGTGTACATCAAAGGGAACACGTCGCTGATTCTTGCCTCCATGATGCTTGGGATGAGCAATCCAGTGATGACGATAACGGCTGTACCCATTAAGGAGTTGAAGCTGCCGCCAATCTGGATGAGCTGGTTGCCTCTGTTGCCGCCGCCACCGAGTTTGTTAAGCATCGGGTTGACGACAGTGTTAAGCAAGCACATGCTGAAACCTGCGATGAAGGCACCGATCAAATAGACGAAGAAACTCTCGAAAACGCCCGAAAGTGTCTGGATGCCAACGCCAATGAATCCGACAGCCACAGCTATAAGAGCCGTGGTTTTGTAACCTCTCTTTTGAAGAAGGTTTCCAGAAGGAATACCCATCACAGCGTATGCTATGAAGTTGGCGAAAACGCCCAGCGTTCCTTGCCAGTTCGGAATATTAAACTGGTTTTTCAGAATATCGCCCATCGGTGACGCCAAATTGGTCACAAATGAAATCATTCCGAAAAGTAAGAACATAACGATAATCGGTATCGTGTAATTCTTTTTGTTTTCAACTTTTTCTGCCATACTTTTCTTTTATTTAAATGTCAATTATATCCTGTACGTACAAGGAATGCCTTGTCCCTACCATAAATTCTTTGGATAAACACCTTTGTCGATGAGGTTTTGAATCTTCTTCACAACATCAGGCTTGTCTTCTTTGTATGTCACGCCGAACCAAACGGCATCGCTCGACAACACTTTAAGTTTTGCCTTCTTTGCGTTGATTAAGTTGTTGACCATCAACGGGATGTAGAACTCAGCTTTGATGTTGGTCTGTGCCGGTCCATCCAAGAACTCCTTGAATCCGTCTTCGAGATAACCCAAGAAATCAGGAGTGAAACCGAAGAAATTCATTGATACGAGGGTGTCGAGTGGGAGAGGATGCTCGCCTGTCTCGTCAGTGTATGCTGCACCTTCAGCTGTCTTGGCGATAGAGGTGCGCTCGACGATGGTCTGCAAGTAGTTGCATCTGTTCGATGTGCAAACGCCGCGTGACACTGTGCCGAAATCCGACAATGTGTTCTGAAGTTTATAGGCTACCATTGAATAAGCGCCTTTTTTGCCTTCGCATTCCACGAGGTATTTTGCCATCACCTCGAATGCCTCTTTGCCATAGAAATCGTCAGCGTTAATCACTGCAAACGGTTCTTTGATGACGTTGGCTGCCATAAGAACTGCGTGACCTGTTCCCCAAGGTTTCACACGGCCTTCAGGCACTGTGTAGCCTTTCGGGAGGCACTCCAGACCTTGATAGACATACTCTACCGGGATTCCGAACTTCGCGCTGCTGTTCACTTTCTCGAACGCTTCTGCGAAGTCTTTACGAATCACAAACACGACTTTTCCGAATCCTGCGCGCTTGGCGTCAAAGATAGAATAATCCAAAATCGCTTCATTGTTTGGACCTACACCGTCCATCTGCTTCAGGGCTCCATATCGTGAACCCATTCCAGCTGCTAAAACTAATAATGTTGGCTTCATTGTATAATTATTTATTCAATTTTTCTTGCACCATCTGAAATTATAACATCATAAATCTTAGGATAATGCTTAAACTTTTCATTAAATTTCTCTTTTGCTGTGGCTATAAATCTATCATATAAATCCTCTTTCACTAGGTTTATCGTGCATCCGCCGAAGCCGCCGCCCATCACGCGTGAGCCGGTGACGCCACATTCCTTGGCGATGTCGTTCAGGAAATCGAGCTCGTCGCAACTCACCTCATATTCCTTGCTCATGCCGTGATGTGTGCCGTACATGCGGTCGCCGACGGTTTCGTAATCGCCTCGTTCGAGGGCGTCGCAAACATCGAGGACGCGTTGTTTCTCACCGATGACGTATTTCGCACGCATGTAATCCTCTTGAGAGATCTCATTTTTCACCTCGTCGAGCATCTGCATCGTGGCATCGCTGAGATATTTCACTTCTGGATGCTTTGCAGCGATGTGAGAGCATGCATTTTCGCACGATTCACGACGTTTGTTATATGCCGACGATGCTAATTCATGTTTCACGACGGTGTCGAGCAAAACCACTTTGTAACCTGTAGGATTGAATGGAAAATATTCGAACTCCATGGTGGCACAGTTGAGGCGCATGAGATGGCCTTTCTTGCCGAAGATGGAAGCGAACTGGTCCATGATGCCGCATTTCACGCCGCAGTAGTTGTGTTCCGTCGATTGCCCGATTCTTGCAAGTTCAAACTTGTCGATACCTAATTTATATATGTCGTTCAACGCAAAGGCGAAGGTGCTCTCCAAGGCCGCTGACGATGACATTCCTGCTCCCAGCGGCACGTCGCCGGCAAAAACAGTGTCGAAACCTTTTGGCTGGAAACCGCGTTTCTGCATCTCACGCACAACGCCGAAGATATATCTTGCCCAAGGCTCTCTTGGAGCGTCTTCCTCGCACATCCCGAACTCAGTCATTGCCTGATAATCAATAGAATAGGCTCTGATTTTATCAGTACCGTTAGGGTTTATCGCAGCATAGATGCCTTTGTCGATGGCTCCAGGAAACACAAAGCCTCCGTTGTAGTCGGTATGCTCGCCGATGAGATTCACGCGACCTGGTGAGGTGTATAGGCTTAACTCATTGCCAAACAATGAGTTGAACTTGTCTTTTATAGCTTTGATATCCATATTATTTCTTTATGAAAGTCTTGATGCTCTTTTCATTTTTGCCCCAGATCTCAATCAGATACATTCCTGACTCAAGGTTAGAGAGGTCGAGAACAGCATCTTTATTGTTAATGACCATTTCCATAACCTTAACGGAAAGAACATTATAAATGCTGATGTGCTGAATCTCTTCCTCTGCGCTGATAGTCAAGAGGTTATCTACAGGATTCGGATACATCTTGGTTTCAAGATAATTCTCGTTGACAGACTGCGTAATTGTATCCGTGGCAACGACTTTTACATTGTCGATGAACCATGAATATGTCAGGATATCGCTACCGTTGTTATGTGCGCGGAATCTCAGTCTGATATTTTGTCCTTGGTATGCTGACAGGTCGAGGTGAACTGGCTCTTGGAACTGGTTTACCCATTCCGGCTGTTCTACAGCGTCCCAGAGTGTCGTCCATGAGCCTGTGTTGGTGTTCAAAACATCGACTTTATAGTGGTCTTGGTAGTCAGCTATACCATATTGGCAGAATGTCTCAAATGTGAGTGCTGTCGGGCGGTCAATAGCCATTAGAGGTGTTACGAGGCTCTCGTCCTGAGGTCCCCATTCTTCTGACTCGTCCCATTCAACGCCAGCCATTCTCTCGCCTTGTGGTGGCACAACATAATACTCGTCACCGAAATAGTTTGTAGCGTATTCTGCTCTGAATCTATACCAGCTGAACCAGCTCATGTTGAGTGATTGTATCGACCAGCCCGCTGGCGGGAACAACTCATCCTCAAAGCCTTCGAGAAGGATAGGAGCCTGCCAGTCCCAATGCAAGTCGTAAGGATCTGAATCTGCTGTATGACCGAGCTCGTCAGCCATGTGGAACACTATGCTTGCTGTTGTATGATTTGGCTGTGCTGGCAAAGTTCCTGTGTAATCGTAATTCGATTTTGCGGTTTTTGTCATAGTGATGTCGTGTGACTGACCGTTGATAGTATACGTGGCCTGCATCTGGTTCGGCACATTCGACTCGTCGTAAACTCTCAATGTTATTTGCATCTGTGTATCTGCCCATGTCTGAGTGCCTTTGAGCGACACAACTGTAGGTGGGTTGTTGTCGACTGATGTCGAGTTGATGAAGACATCGTCTATGCAGAGGTTCCAGCCGTAGCCGCTAACTCCTTCGATGATGATGAATCCATAACCTTCAGGGCTGTCGAAAGTGTAGCTGATTTCGTACCAGTCGCTGTTTTCTCCAACTACAGGCTCAAGCATGGTGTTACGGTGCACCGTTCCAAGCAAAGTGCCGTCGCTGATGCTGGTTGTAGGGGAGTAGTACACATTGATTCTGTCAGGACCCATGATGTTATTGTTGTAGTTGCGGAAAAGCCAATAACGCACGGTGTTGCCTGTGGCGCTGAGTTGCATCTTAGGTGAAATCAAGTTGCATGAGCTTCCAGCCGGACTTGTATAGCAGTAGAAACGTGCCATTCCTGCGCTCTCGTCATGAGGCGTGCATGCCGGCCAGTCGTTAGAGGTCTTGCGTTCAAAGACGTAATTGCCGTTGGTAGCCACATTCTGCCAACCTGTCGGAGGGAATGTCTCGCTTTCAAAGCCTTCCATCAATGGGAAACTATGGAAAGGTTCCCAAGCTGTGATTTTAAAATCAGCTGATTGTGTAGGAGCCGTATGCGCTGATGTGACGTCAAATGTGGCGTGCAACTCTTGGTTGTTGGTCAGATTCATAGGCAGAGTGGCTTTTGCGACCAACTCAACAGAAGTGTTGTATGCCAATGTAACCTGACTAATCTGTGAGCCGTTTTGATAAAACTCAATCGGCAATGAACTTGTATTGGTCAACTGATATGTATCTGACTGCTCTCCAGTGTTGCTGAGGAGGAATCTAAGATATGCCGATTCACCGAAATAAGCTGTAGTGTCGGCTGTAAGTTGTTCAATATCAAAATAGTATTGTGCAGTTTGTTCGATTAAGACATCGTCGATTGACAGATACCATGGTGAGTTGGTGGCTGTGCTATGGAATCCCACATAGAAGTTGCCAGAAGTCGGTGCCTGGAACACTGCCGATGCCTGTTCAAATTCCTCGTTGTCGACAAAAATCTCAGGAACAACAGTGACTGTCATCGCTGAAGGATTGGCACTTGCACCAGCCTTGACTTCAAGGTTGAAATGGTCGACATGCCATGTGGAATACCAGAATGACACACGATAGTAATTGCCAGCTGTCACGCTGATTTCCTTGTATGCCCAAACATCTGAATTATACGATGCATACATGTACCAATCGCCTGAATGTGGCTTACGTCCGCGGGCAACGTTGTCGTCCGGGATGGTTATGCCGGCTTTCCAACCATTGTCGTTACAAATCCAGCCAACAGGTGTCTGGTCGACTGTGTTTCCTGTCTCAAACCCTTCATCCACAATGACTTGTGAGAAAGCCATCGCGCTGATGAACAATGCAATAAATGTCAAGTAAAATTTTCTCATATTTTGTAGATTTTAGATTTATTTCATTATTATTTAAGTTCTTTGAGTCTGTTTTTCGCATAAAAGTTGCCTTGTTCAGCCGCTTTTTGATACCATTTTATGGCCTCTTGCTTGTTTCTCTTGACTCCAATACCATGGTCGTAGCATTTGCCAACATTAGCTATACCGTAATCACTGCCCAATTCAGCTGCTCTCATATAATACTCAAAAGCCTTTTTCTTGTCTTTCTTTACAACTTTGCCTTTCTCATAAAACAATCCTAAGTTGTTGTAAGATGGTGCATGATCTTGTTTCGCTGCCTCCGTATACAATTCATAAGCTTTTTTGTAGTCGGATGTAACTCCATAGCCATTCTCGTAGCAATATCCCAACATGTGTAACCCTCTTGCATTATTTTGGTTGGCAGCTTTTTCATACCACTTAATGGCTTCTTCATAACTGTGATCTATGCCATAATTAAAACCATAATATAGATCTCCGATATTTGCATCAGCATCAGAATAGCCCATCTCAGAGGCCTTTAAATACCATGTTAGTGCTTTTTTATTGTCTTTGTCTACGCCAATCCCATATTCATAAAAATGGCCAATATTGTTACACGCAATCATATTGCCCTGATCCGCAGCCATTTTCTCCCATTTAAATGCCTCTTTTTCGTCTTTTTCAACTCCCAATCCTTTTGAATAACAATAGCCAAGATGATGTTGTGATTCAGCAGAACCTCTTTCTGCGGCATAACGATAAAGCTTTACGGCCTCTTCTTTGTCCTCTTTGACACATTGTCCATAGAAATAACAGGTTCCCAAGGTGTTTTTCGCCGGCAGAAATCCATTGTTGGCTGCTTTTGTTAACCAAATGAGAGCCTCGTCGCATTTTTCCGTTCCTTTGTACGACTTGGCTAAATTATACATCGCGACATCATTGTTTTGCTCGGCGGCTCTTTGGTACCATTCCATCTTTTCATTTCCTTTGCAGAAAAGAGTTCCGTAAAAGTTTTGAGCCCCAGCCAATCCCTGATCCAGAGCCAACTGGCACCATCTAAGACTTTCGAGGGAGTCTTTTTGCACACCCTGACCGTAATAATAGCAATACGAAAGGTTGATTTGACCTGTGGCGTTGCCTTGCTCCGCCGATGTCCTGAACCACTGGACGGCTTTCTCATAGTCTTGCTCAACGCCTTTGCCTGTATAATAACACGCTCCAAGGTTGTTTTGAGCTGCCGCGTCGCCGTCTTTTACCGCTTCTTGAAACACATCAACCGACTCGCCGAAATCAGTCGTGGTTTGATATTCGATGGCAGTGGCTTCGCTAAGCGGATAAAGGCCTACATATTGATTGTAATAATATAACTCTTCGTAGTTGTTGGCAACGCGGACCGTCAGTCCCAGCTTGTCTTTCGCGTTGCCCTGACCGTATTTGTTTGTCAATGTCAGCTCATATCCTTTTTTGCCTTTCATGGTAATTGGGAAATAAAACTCAGTAGAACTGAAATCAGGATGCGAAATCTTCAGATATGAGGCGTAATAGCTGATATACAACCACACTTCACCGACCATATTCTCAACTATGATATACGTCTGCGCGTCACCTTGAAAAAGCAGTCTGGCTCGCTGCTGCTCGTTGATGTTTTCCGTTTTTATCTTTAAAACCGCAAATGGCTTGTCGTTGTCATCATATTGATAATCAGGGTCCTCGTTGATGTTCACAAAGCCGACAACCTCCTTGAACGAACCCGGCTTCACCTCGAGTTGCGACAATGCCGGAATCGTCAAAAGCACTGCAATTATTAGGATAAAAGTCTTTTTCAAGATATATTTTATATTTTAACCTTGCAAAGATATAAAAAAGTTTGTACTTTTGTATCATGAAAAATAATATTTTAATAATCTTGGCTCTGATAATGTTTTCCTGTGCGAAATCCCCAGAGCCGCTTTATCCAGTGCCTTCCGACAAACAGCTCGCATGGCAGCAACTTGAGACTTATGCTTTCTTACATTTCGGTCCAAACACTTTCAATGACCAGGAGTGGGGTTACGGCGACGCTCCGGCATCGTCTTTCAATCCAACAAATCTCGATTGCGAGCGCTGGGTGTTGATACTCAAGGCATGCGGCATGAAAGGTGTAATTTTAACAGCGAAACATCACGACGGCTTTTGTCTTTGGCCAACAGAATCAACGGATTACAATATCAGTAACTCTCCTTATAAAAACGGTAAAGGCGACATAGTGCGCGAACTTTCCGACGCTTGCCAAAAACATGGTCTGAAGTTCGGAATCTATTGTTCTCCTTGGGATAGACATGATGCGCGCTACGGATTTCCGGAATATGTCGAGACATATCACAAACAGATTGATGAGCTGACGAAAAACTATGGATCTCTGTTTGAGTTTTGGTTTGACGGTGCCAATGGTGGCGACGGATATTATGGTGGAGCCAATGAAAAACGTTCCATTGATCCTGATAATTACTATGATTATCAACGTGCTAAAGAAACGGTGCTGTCGCGCCATCCTGATGCTATGATCTTTGGAGGGCCATATCAGACGGTTCGCTGGATTGGAAATGAGAAGGGTGTAGCAGGCGAAACGAACTGGTGCAATGCTCCTCAGATTACAAGTAAAACGAGTTTGAAAGTCAATACTTTCGGTTGCGAAAATGGCACTGAATGGCTGCCTTCAGAAGTCGATGTCTCAATCCGTCCCGGTTGGTTCTACCATAAAAACGAGGATAATATGGTTAAGACACCTTTCGAGCTATGCGATATTTATTATAAAAGTGTAGGACGAAACTCCAACTTGCTTTTAAACATCCCGATAACTCCTGATGGCGAAATATGCCTGATAGATTATATTTATGCAAGTTTTTACCACATGAATATCACTAAAGAATTGAGTCATAATCTGTTGGCGAATGCAAAGGTTTCAGCTGACGACGAACGTGGAAGCCGTTTCGCAGCCAATAAAGTTAATGACAACAATCCAGAGACTTATTGGGCCACCCATGATGATTATCCTTACGGAACCATCTCATTTTCAATGGATGAGCCCGTCACGATGAGTCGCGTGATGATTCAGGAATATGTGAAACTTGGTCAGAGAGTGAAATCGTTTTATCTCGAAGGCGCTCTCAATGGCGAATATTTCCCGATTCGTGCTTACGACACCACTTCAACTGTCGGATATAAACGCATCGTGCGCTTTGATCCTGTAGAACTCGACAAATTGATAATCTATTTTGATGAAAGTCGCGGACCGTTGTGTATCAGTAACATAGAAGCTTATTGATTTCCAAAACCTGTGGCTCCACTGGCTTTGTGCCGTCATTGTAAATCACGAAATCGGCTCTTGAGATTTTGGTTTCTTCGCTCATCTGCAGGCGCATTCGTGAACGGACATTTTCTTCGGTGCAATCATCACGTTTCATGACTCGTTGCAATCTGATGTCTTCCGATGCCGAAACGAATATAATCTTATCGAAGAATTTCTGATAATCTTTCTCGAACAAAATCGCTGACTCATATAAAACGTATGCCGATTTCTGTTGCTCACACCATTCGTCAAAGTGTTGATTAAGAGCAGGATAGAGTACCGACTCAATGAATCTCATGGCTTCCTCGTTCTTGAAAAGATGATAGGAGAGGAGCTTACGATTCAATGTGCCGTCTTCGAAATACACTTCTTCACCGAATCTGTTGACAATCAAATCTTTAACGGAAGGAATAAGGTATAGTTTCTTAGTCTCATCATCGGAATAAAACACCGGAATGCCCAGTTTTTCAAACATCTTGCACACGTAACTCTTGCCGCTGCCGATATTGCCAGTTATTCCAATCTTTTTCATTGAACGATGATGTATTCGACCTCTTTGGGGTTGATGCTGAGAATTTGGGTGTTATTTGGGTAGAGCACAAGGTTTATTGGCAATACTTCATTGAAAAACATGTCTGAAGTATCGACTAACGCCTTGAACGACAAGTTGTTAATGATAGCGTAGTCTTTCATTGCGACTATGTATCGCACGCTTGCCTTGTTCGGGTATAAGTGTACTTTTATGTCACCAGGAATCTCTATCGGTATCACAACCTCAGACTCAGTGTATTTCTCAACATTCACTGACACTTCCACTTCGTCAATGTCAGCGCGAAGCTTATCATCCAAATCGATTTTAGCTCTGGTTTCAACATTTTGGTGCACATTCTTTCTTGTGATGACTTTGGTCCTGACTTCTTTCGTCATGTTGACATCTTCCACGGCGCCGTAAATCATAATGGAATCAGGCGTTGACGTGGGCTCGCCGTAGTAATTGTACTGCTTGTCAAACAAAAAACTCGTCTCAGGCACTATTTTCACCTTTTTCGACGCCAGCCTGCTCATGTTAAAATACTGAACATCCTCCGTGAGCTGAATGTCGCCGACATTTGACGCAAGGAATTCCGCTATTGTCTCAACGATTATACGGCTGCTGTAAGAATATGTTCTGTTTTCGGTTTGCTTGTATTTCGCATCTTTCAGCGAGATTTCAATCTTTCGGTTTTTAGGCGTTTTAAAATAGTAATTCAACAGCTTGAAACCGGTGGTTGTTACCGTCGCATGCACCTCCTGGTCATTGTCCAAAACAAGCTGTGATGCCGGGATGTCGACATAATGAATGGCAAAAGGAACCGTCACTGTATAGGTGTCGGATAGCTTGATGATGAGCCATAACAATCCTGCGATGAGGATAAAAACCACCATCCCGCTAAAACGCCTAAGTCCATGTGACTGTTCTTCTTTTGCCATCCTACTTAAAGTTTAGCTTTAAGATATTATTTTCTTGCAGCCATTGCCGGTTGAGCCATGATTGCTGACTTCTCTATCTCGATTTTCACGTTGCTGTCGATAGAAACCAACACTGTTGTCTCCTTGACATCGACAATCTTGCCGTGGATACCGCCGATTGTGACGATATCATCGCCTTTCTGCAATGATTCACGGAATTTCTGTTCCTCTTTCTGTTTCTTGTTTTGTGGACGGATGAAGAAGAGCCAGAATACCACGAAAATCAAAACAATCATGAGAAGTCCTGACCAGCTGCTGCCTTGTTGTTGTGGCTGAGCCTGAAGTAAAAACATGCTTAATGTGTTCATATTTAATAATTTAAGATTTAAAAATTGTCAACTGTCTGTACCTGTGCCTTGAATTTCAATATCGTCTCCGAAGGGTTGGTGTTGGCCTTCACTATGACGCGTTTGTTCTGGAATCCTTTATGGCCTTTGCTGTCATAAGTGATGCTGATGCCACCTTCATCGCCAGGTTTTATTGGATCTTTCGGGAATTTGATATCGGTACATCCACATGTTCTTTCAACAGCGGTGATTATCAAAGGAGCGTTGCCTGTGTTCTTGAATTTATAAGTAAAAGACACCTGCTCGCCCTGAATCATCTTACCGAAATCGTGTTCCAAAACCTTGAATTCAATCTTAGGTTCCTTTGTGTTCTTGCTTTCCGTAGCCGACGCCGGATTGTTAACCAACCCAGTGTTGATTTTGCCTTCATCACTTCCGCAAGCCCACATGAAAACAGCTACTAAAACTATAACTAATATCTTCTTCATTTCTAATCTTTCTTATCCTTAATTATCTTCTCGAGTTCCAAATCATCACGCTTCCCTTATAATTATAATTCTGCGTCTCGCCTTTGCAATCCAAGACATAGAAATACGTTCCATCTGGCAGGTTTCCGCCATCCCAATCGTTATGGTAATCATTTGATTCATAAACGATTCGACCCCATCTGTTAAAGATAACGAGCTTATGACTGAGGAAATATTTATTCAAATCGTTGATTGGCTCGCCACTGTCGTAACCAACTTCAAAATAATCGTTGATACCGTCGCCGTTAGGGGTGAAGATGTTCGGAATCTTAAGCTTTACTGGCAAAACGTTGATAAATTTTCGGAATGTAGTGTCGCAACCCTGATCATTAGTAACCGTCAAAGAAGCGTATTTCTGACCTTCCTCTGTAAACGAAACTTGAGGTCTGCTGCTTGTGTAAGTATTTTCATATCCCTCAAATTCCCAGAAGAAATTGGTAATTTCAATCAGAGTGTC
>Ga0310696_10004625_pt1 | contig 16818 bp, 15 predicted proteins | sample AusTroGonzalo_MG_4_FD_203885 | JGI IMG/M metagenome (GOLD analysis project Ga0310696, IMG submission 203885) | Bovine rumen microbial communities from tropical cattle in Woodstock, Queensland, Australia - Gonzalo_02 (v2) (version 2) | ecosystem: Host-associated > Mammals > Digestive system >...
ACAAGGACCAGCTTCGATAACAGTGCACGGTACATTCTTACCGTCGGCACTGAAAACGGATGTCATTCCGATTTTTCTTCCAATTAATCCTGGCATTTCAGTTTAAAAATTAATAATGTTTATAATAATAATGTTCATTTCTAAGCGTTTCTCGCAACTGCGAAGCACACAAACCCACTTAAAAAGGAACTTCAACTGCTTCATTTTTGAAGGCTAAGTTGCTCTTTATCAGGGTATTGTTAGCTCCATGGCCAGCGCAATACTCACTTTTGCGGGTGCAAAGGTACTAATATATTATAATATACACAAATATAATTAATCCCAAAAAGTAACTTTTAAGTTTTTTTATGTTTTACTTATCCTTTTTAGGTGTTATATATAGGAAATAATGCCTATCTTTGCACCCAGAATGTAATCAATCGTGCTAAAATTAAGATCCACATGAAGCAGAAATATCTGGTATTAGTACTTTTTTCGCTAATAATTGCATCGAGTGTCACCAGCCTTAGCAGTTATCGCGCCACCGAACAGATTGTCGAGAGCGATCTCAACCAGGCTCTTACTCAAGCATTGGCCCAACAGCAGAGCGATGTTATCACCCAAGATACCATCCGCACCTTCAATAGTCATCTGCAGATAGCCGAGCTACGAGGCAAGGCCACCATAGCCGTCGATGCCAAGGGCCGCCAGTTCAAAGCCTACGCCCGTTGTTCGCAGGCCACCATCTTCAGTCTGTCCGATCAGCGCCCCACCGCCATTCTTTGGACTATCACACTCATGTGGGCCGCCTTCTGCTTCTATCGCTATCGCCAGCACACAGAGCAAGTGGCCGGCATCATGCAATATGGCGGATTGAGCTATGCCGAAACCGAAAGCACCTTCTACAATGCCCAAGGTCAGCCCATCAAACTCACCCCAATGCAGCAACAACTGATGGAGATGTTCTTCAGCTCCAGCAACCACCAGCTCACCAAGACCGAGATCTGCGATGCCCTCTGGCCCAAGAAGCCCGATGCCAGCGAGACCCTCTACACCCTTATCCGTAGAATCAAGCCCATCATCGAGCAGAACTCCAACCTAAAGATAGAGTCCCACCGCGGCAAAGCCTACCGCCTGACTAGCATCTCATGAAGAGACATCTATACCTATTATATACTATACTATTATTACTGATGGCCATTAGCTGTCAGGACTACGGCAATAAGCACTACTATCACGAACTGGAGAAGATTGACCATCGCCATAACCGCGACCTTGCACGACGAGAGATTATGGCTCTAAAGGACGAGATTGCATCTTATCCCGATCATATAAAGATGTATCACCAATTACTTGTTGCCGAACTCAATGACGAGATTCTACCCTATCGCAATCTGGATGTGGCACGCTGTCTTGTAAACTACTACGAAAAGAGCAACGATCGCGACAAGCTTATTCGCAGTTACACCGTAGCAGGACGCATCTTTGCCAACTGCAACGATGGTCCCAAGGCCATAGAGTATTATCATAAGGCCGAGAATATGCTTGCCCCAAAAGACAACTCTGGCATCAAGAACCGACTCTATCAACATTTGGCTAGTCTGTTAGTGCAACATAATATGATTAATGAAGCACGTAGATATGCTAATCGTGTAGGATATGCATGCCAGGAGGCAAACGACACGCTAGGTGTTATCAATGCTTTGATAGTTCTCGGAGAATGTAACAGACGTAGTATGATGCCCGACAATGAGATCGCCAACCTACGCGAGGCTCAAGAACTTGCCCAACAATCAGGCAGACATGATTTGAGTTTGGAACTCAAACTCAGCATAGCGCAGGCTCTATATAATATGCGATCATACCAGGAATCGCTAAAATCAGCCCTTTCACTCTTAACATCTCTACCCAAGACTAAAACACATCGTGTAAACGCCCTACTCTCTCAGATATATTATGTACTTGGCCAGAATGACTCTGCCTACCAATATGGTATGAAAGTAATGGACGATGGAAATTCAGTCAGCAAACGTGATGCTCATAAAGTTCTAGCACATCTCTGTATCCTACGAGGTGATAAAGCCGCAGCTGAAGAGCACTTGAATCATTATATTGAACTAAATGACGAGCTGAACCACATTGAGAATAGCGAGGCTATTGCCCACGCAGACGCCTTCTACCACAATCAGAAACAAGCCGAAGAGAATGCGCAACTCAGAAATGAAAATCAAAAGAAGCAGAATTATATCATCCTGACTATTGCCACGATTATCGTATTAATAGTTATTCTTGCAACCTATATCCAGCGTCATCGCCGCCGCCAGGAACTGATGGCACTACGCATACAGCAGTTGGAAGAATTTAAGTTGGCATATGAGAGAACGGATAAAGAGGAAATAATTCAGACCGAACAGAGCATCCGAGAAACAGATATCTACCAACGACTGATGATGATGGACGATTCTGATCATCCTACCGACGATGATTGGCAGTCACTCATTGATGCTGTTAGACAGTCTTATCCTCAGTTCTCATCACGATTGTTCTCGCTTTGCAAGGTTAGTTCCCACGAATATCATGTCTGCCTGTTGCTGAAGGCTGGCTTCGAGCCCGTCCGCATAGCCACGCTCACCCTCCGCAGCAAGGCTGCCGTTTCTACCGTCCGCAGTCGCCTCTACGAGAAAGCCTTTGGCAAAAAGGGCAGCGCAAAAGACTGGGATGAGGTTATCAGAACCCTTTAAACTGAAATGCAAACTATTTGCAAACTCCGATAGACAGGCGCTATCGGAGTTTTTTCATACCTTTGCCGCCGAATTACAAAACTAAATAAAGGTATGAAAAGATTAATATTTGTATTAGGCATGTTGCTTGTTGTCGGGCTTGCTCTTGCATCAAATTCGGGTAAGCATAATTTTGAAATAACCGTTATGTTAGACCCCTCTCTGACGTCTGTTCCCCAGAAAGTGTATCTGCATATTTTAACAGAGAGTGAACACAGTATACTTGATTCCGCTCTTATAGACGACCGTCATAAAATGATCACACTTTCAGGAAGAGTCCCCTATCAGAAGAATGTAATTCTTACCTTTTCCAAGACAAATTTAGATGCAGAGGTTTTAGTGACTCCTGGCGACAAAATCAAGTTGGCATTAAGTGAAGAAGATGCCGAATACTTCCATTGTATAAAAGAAGTCCAGGGATCAAAAGCCCATTCTGAATACGTTCAATTAATGAATTACATAAAGAACTACAACATCCGAAAGACGCGTCTTCAAGATACGCAATCAATCACCAAAATCGACTCTATCAGCAGAGTTTCCATTTCTGACAGTCTTCAGGCACAACAGCAACATTACATAGATTTCATGCTAAAAATGTCGAAATCCAAATATCCTTTTATAGTATGGTATGCCAATATTATCCTAAGGAAGCTACTCCCTCAAGAAGAAGCAAAACGCCTATTGAACAATTCGATCAGGCGCTTCCCTACATATTTAGGGTTTAATCAACTTCGTCCTGGATATGTTGCCCCAAAAGAGAGTGCCAAAGGTACAGCTGTCCGTGAAAAAATATGGAATATAGACTCTAAAAGAAAGAAAATCGCACCCCAAACGCCTACAGTTGCTGTTGTTCCGCAGATTGGTGGAGAGTTGCCTTTGCTTCTTCATCGTGAGGATGGACGGATGACCTCTCTGTTGGTATTCGGTGGTAAATATGTGTTGGTAGATTTCTGGGCCAGTTGGTGCCAACCGTGCCTAAAGGAAATTCCAAACATCGTGGCTGCAAAGCGAAAGTTTGGAGACCATCTTGAGGTATGTGCCATTACGCTCGACAAGATTTCTACACCTTGGAAACGGGCTATTAACGAAAAGAAGTTTGGCAATGGAATTCATCACTATCAAGGCATTGACAAACGAGGTAATCAGTATAAGGATATCGCAGCCCTCGGTTTCGAGACTATCCCTCAAAACTATCTCCTCGATCGTGAAGGCAAAATCATAGCTATCAATATCTATGGCGAGGAGCTTATCAAGAAACTCGAAGAACTAACTAAGAAATGAAGTCATTTAGATTTGAAATATGTTATATAGCGTGCTTTACTTCTGAGGTCAAAACGGCGGATTGACTTTAAATGCTCTGCCACAATTATTTATCAGTAACATAGATATTATGAATTTAGATTATTTCAAACTTACCAAAAGCCAAATGGGTAAGATTGTGGGAGGAGATTCTCCTATCCACTGTTTTTGTAAATTTACAGAGTATAATGCGCAAACTCAGACAGAACGACATATCGTTAGAAAATTTCTAAGAATATATGATGAAGGAGATTGTGCAAGTGCATGTACCCGAGTGTGTATGTATAATTTAGCAAATAGTGATTGTCATCTTGTTTAAAAATGTATTAATATGAAGAAATTTCTGAGCGTTGCTGTCATTGGAATAATGATTACAGTGTTAGGTTGTACATCATCAAAAGAAGAAAAGGTCCTTATTGGGGCATATGTTCGTGATGCGAAAACATTGGCATATTTGAATGATGCCAAAGTTGAAATTATGGATTTAGATAGTGCCGTATTATCAGATCCGATAGTACGTGAGGTAGTAAGAGATTCCTTAAACTATCGTTATGTGTGGTCTGTTCCTCGTCAAGACAGATATATTATTAGAGCCAGTAAAAAAGGATATACAACAGAATATATGAATGTGTCTCTAAATAAAGATGAAGAGCAAAAATTGGCAGATGAGATTTATTTGCGCCCCGACACGCTTGAAAATGACTAAAATAAACAAATGTAAACTATTTGCAAACTCCGATAGACAGGCACTATCGGAGTTTTTTCATACCTTTGCCGCCGTGATTCTAACAATAAACGCATTTATGAAAAAGTTATTAGTAATGGCTATGGCGTTCTGTGCTGTTTATGTAATAGCACAGACGGACAAGACTTGCCTTTCAGTCACCTACAATGCGTATTATTTACAATACGAGGAGGATGATTCGTTGTCTTGGGATATTGCCCGACTTGATATTGGTGACTATTCTTCGAGATATTATAGTCTCGTTGGAGACTGGTATGTGCATCATTCGGAAGGGAAAGCGCCATATCCAGGAACGAAAATTAGAGATGATGAGGTGTATAAGAATATGCCTAAAGTTGGACAAATAACAGCAATGCATTGGCCTGGAAAGATAACTGTACACGGTTCCATCCAGCATTTGTTTGAATGGCAATTAGTGGATGGTGATTCGGTCGTATGTGAATATCCATGCAAAAAGGCACAAACAACATTCAGGGGACGAACATGGAGCGTGTGGTATACACTTGAAATACCCTATAGTGATGGACCTTGGAAATTATGTGGTTTGCCTGGTCTGATAATGTATGCCAAAGATAATGAAGGGAAATTCATCTTTGATTGTGTTGGAGTAGAAAAGGGCGATGGTCATACTTTTACCTATAACTATAAAAAGGCGACTGTTGTTTCACCAGAGCGCGCAGAAGAATTGTTAATCCTTGAAGCTGAAGATAATGATAGTTACTACAAACTAATAATGCCCGGATTGAAATCTATGCAGCGCTATGATAAAAATGGTCGACCATATAAGTGGAAGCCCCAAACAGCCGTCCCATACGAAGTATTCCCACAGAATCATAAGCCGAAACGAAAAAATGGTCATCAAAGAAAAAAGAAGAAATGAAACATCTGTTGCTATACTTTATTATATTTATCTCTCTCGCTGGTAGGGCGCAGACTTTCACAGGACGGGTGGTTGACGCGAGTGGAGCTCTACTCGCGGCAACCTCCGTCGTGGCGAAGGATGTGGCGGCTCTGCCTGACGATGACGCGTATACCGCCACTTTTGAATTGCAGGAGAGTAAGATGACCTCATACGGCAAAGCAATCCAACAGACAGGCGACCTTTCTGGCATAGGAGAAATCATTACAGATGATCTCAGCGTCGCTGAACGCATAATCGGACCACTAAGATATTTGTTCTATCGGAATGTCCGTAATTAGCATATTAGTGCACAATATATGGGGCAACTAGGTGATAACGACCTAAACTATTCACCACAATAAATTAATGTTTATTTAAAATTATAAAAAATGAAAAAGAATATGGAAATGTTCAAGATGAACAAAACTCAGATGAACAAGGTAAATGGTGGAAGAATTCATTGCAAGTATTATGATCGTGAAAACGATAAAATGTATGATCGCATAAATGTAGATGAAGAGGTCTCGGCAAATGATGCAACCGATGAACTCGCCCGTCAGGTCGGCCCTGGTTTTAATGTCGTTTGTTGGAATGAATAATCCCATTTTCAATATAGAGCGTGTCTATAAAAGACACGCTCTAAAACTTGACTATACTATTATAATGAAAAAACTTTTATTACCACTTTTAGCCGTTCTTATAGTGCCAGCCGCTGCGCAGACGGACAAAACTTGTTTATCTGTAACCTATGAAGTTGAGTATTTAAGATATGCTGAAGACAATTATATGTCTAAAGATGTTGCTCGTCTTGATATTGGTGAGTATGCTTCACGATATTATAGTTTGGTTCATGAATGGTATAAGGCTCATAATGATGGGAAATCACCTTATTCTGGCACAATAAGTAGACGCGAAGATGTGTTTAAGAATATGCCAGGTAAAGGGCTATTGACATTTATCCACATGCCATTTTGGATAACAACTGTTGATACAATACCAAGGCTTTTTAATTGGCAATTGGAAGATGGCGATTCCATTATTTGCAGTTATCCTTGCAAACGAGCTACACTGGATTTCCGTGGACGAAAATGGAACGTATGGTATTCGTTAGACTTACCTTATAGCGATGGGCCATGGAAGTTTTGTGGCCTTCCAGGGTTGATACTATCAGCAGAAGATAGTAGTAATCAATTCTCTATCCATTGTATAGGCATAGAGAAGGGGGATGGCCATGCAATATGTTATCCATCAGGCAGACGTAATAAAGTAGTAAGCCCAGAAAGGTTGGAAGAGTTACTTATCTTAGAAGCTGAAGACGAACCTGCATATCATAGTATGATGTTACCTGGTGGAGGAAAAATCACTATGAGCGATAAAAATGGTCGCCCAATTGTGTGGGAAGCAAAGACAGCAGTAACGTTTGAACGATTTATCAACAACAGGAAGAAATGAAACATCTGTTGCTATACCTTATAATGTTCATCTCTCTCGTTGGTAGGGCACAGACCTTCACAGGGCGGGTGGTTGATGCGAGTGGAACACCGCTCGTAGCAACCTCCGTCGTGGCGAAGGATACTGGCGGCTCTGTTGTGGCTTTTGCAAGAGCAAATGCTGATGGACAGTTTACATTGACCATCCCGCGAGGGAAACAGGCTCAGGAAATAGAGTTTAACATGATGGGCTTTGGAAAGAAGATTGTGTCTAAGAAAGACTTCAAGAACGGACAGACCATCAGGCTGAGTGAGAAGACTGTGGCACTACGAGAGGTGAAGGTACGCCCACAGAAGATTCGTAGTAACGGCGACACGTTGACTTATTCGGTTTCAGCCTTCCGCCAAGGACAAGACCGCTCGATTGCCGATGTGATAGCCAAGATGCCAGGACTGGAAGTTAAGCCCAACGGAACAATACAATATCAAGGCAAGGCCATCAACAAGTTCTATATCGAGGGTATGGATCTGCTTGGCGGAAAATACGCACAGGCCAGTGAGAATCTGTCGCCCGATAAGATAAAAAGTGTGCAGGTGTATGAAAACCATCAACCCGTGAAGGCATTGAAAGATATTCAGTTTTCAGAGCAGGCTGCACTCAACCTGGTGCTGAAAGATGATGCCAAGAACGTTTGGCAGGGCATTGTTGATGTAGGAACAGGAGCCACTCTGCAGGGAGATACCGAATGGCTGCGCGATGTACGAATACTGGAAATGGTATATGGGCGCAAGAGGCAGAGCATATCGATGTATAAAACCAATAATACTGGTAAGGATATAGAACACGAGGTTGCAGACCTTTCGCGTTTCGATAAGACGGCTCCTACTGAGTCGGGTATCTTGCATAACATATCGCTTGGCGCTCCCAGTCTGGATGCCAAGCGCAGTAAGTTTAACGACACACATATTGTGGCCACCAACTGGCTGTTTAAAACCAAGAAAGACGATGACCTGAAGCTGCAGCTGACAGGACTTTATGATCGCAGTCGCCAGCAACAGGAACGTCAGACCTTATACCTCGATGCCGACTCGGCTGTTATTACTGAGGCGCAGACAGCCCGTAGCACTCGTAGCGAATGGCAAGCCGAACTACTCTATAAAGCTAATCGCGAGAATCATTACTTGTCGAATACACTGAAAGGGTATATCGATTTTAATAAAAGTGAAGGTCTCTCCATGCTTAACGGCACGCCTACCCCGCAACGTGTAGAGCCACGCAAACGCTACATCGTTGATAATCTCGAACTTATCAACAAACTGAGTGGCGGGCGCAGCTATTCCATCACCTCACTGTTCAGCTACAGCTATCTGCCAAGCACGTTGCTGCTTTGCAACGATAGTACACAGGCGCTCAACCAGAGCCTGCTTTATTGGGATGTTTATGGCTACTACCAGCATACCATCAAGGATGTAAAGTTTACTTATAAGGCTGGATTTCAGACAAAGACGCAGACTCTGGAGGCAGGACTTAAAGACAGATACTCCGAGTATCGCCCTTACTTCAATCCCTCGCTCAGCTATCGTTCTGGCAGTTGGAGTATTTCTTTGTCAATGCCGTTCAGCTGGCTAAGCCGTAAATATCAGGAGCTGTCGGCCTCAAAGCTGCTCTTTACGCCCCACCTTTATATAAAATACGACTTTTCGTCGAAATTTAATGTCAGTGGTAATTATGGCTACCGATGGTCGCCTAACGATATAGCTGATATGTCTCGACTGCCCATCTATACCGATTATATCACCCAGCGGCAAGGTTCAGGCCAATTAGAACATACCACAGGCCATAACGCCAGCCTGGGGCTGAACTACCGCAATGTGGGAACTGGGTTCTTTGGCTCTGTAAATGGTAGCTACAGTCACTCAGGCGATGCCGTTATCTATCGCAGTCGATTAGTGGGCAACGTCTATACACGTGAGGCTACCGACTATCGGCAGAATAGCGATAACTATAGCCTTTATGCCAACCTGGGGCAGTCGTTCTTCTGGATGAAACTATCTATTTCGTTAAGCGGTCGCTATTCGTGGAACAACTACGACCTGCTGATAGGCGATGCTCTGAGCCGCCAGAACATGCGTAGCGGCAATGCCACCTTGCGATTCTCGATGAAACCTACCCGCTGGTTGTCAATCGAGGAAGAGTCGGCCTATCGCTACAGCCATCGCTCACGTACCGATGCACTCCAATCGATGGAGCACCAGTTGAAAATATTCCTATTGCCAGGCAAGTGGCAGATAGAGTGGGCCAACGAGCTTTACCACAGCAACGACCATTCGGTATCAACCAATTACTTCAGCGATTTCTCTATATCGTATCGCACCAAGACTTACGAGATAGGGCTGCAATGCTGCAATCTCTTCGGCACCCGCGAATATCGCCGCCACTATACCACCAGCTATACCGACGTCATCGTGCAGAACCAACTGCGCCCTAGGGAGTTCCTTTTCAAAGTATTCTTTAGCATCTGAACATTATGAAGAAAGAATTATTACTATTAATCATGGCTGTTTATTTTGCAAATATTTCAGCACAGAAAGATGCAACGATGCTTTCTGTAACTTATGATGTCTATTATCAGAAGTTTGAGGAAGAGCCTAAGAGGGAGAAAGACCTGATGCGCTTAGACATCGGGCAGCATTCGTCGCAGTATGTCAGCGTAAAATTAGAATTTGTATCAAAACATAAGACCGACATCATGGCAGGGAAGATAAAGAATCCCTATACAGGCTATACAACATTGCGGGATGAGGTGTTTAAGAACACGCCCGATAAGGGATTCATGCGGTTTATCCACATGCCAGGCTGGGTGTCATGTCGCGAAAAGATAGAGGGGCTGTTTGACTGGCAACTCCAAGATGGCGACTCTGTTGTATGCGAGTACCCTTGCCATAAGGCTGTTACCACATTCCGAGGCAGAACCTGGACAGTATGGTATACACTGGATATCCCATATAGCGACGGTCCTTGGAAGTTCTGCGGACTGCCTGGATTAGTTCTTCACGCTTATGATTCAAAGGGCTATTTCCGCTTCAACTGCATTGGCATTGAGAAAGGCGATGGTCATGAGATCAAGATGAAGATGCCTAAATCGGGTGTCATCGACACATACATGCCTAAACGCGTAGCCGAAATCATGATGCTAGAGTTTTTGGATCGATCAGCTCATTTTACCCAGATGACTGGGATACCAGGAAAAGTTACCAGAGTTCGCGATGCCCAAGGAAATGACATCAAGTTGGTTCCACGAACGCGCATCCTCTATGAGAAGTTCCCCGGTGTAAACACGAAGAAGAAATAGAGTAAAAGTGCGCCAGACGTTTTGCCTGACGCACTTTTCATAAGCTACTCGATTTTAGCCCAGAGGTTGGGGCCGATTTTCTTAATCTTTTCTTCCTTTCCCCAACGACAGATGATGGTTTTTACCACCGCCGACTCGTTATTGGCAAGGCGCAGATTAACCAAATCTTCCTTGGTAAACTCCTTGGGCAAAGCATCCAAGTAACGGATATTGCCCTTTGAGGCCTGAGGACTTATCGCGCCATTGTGCAGAGCATCAATCTTGTCACCATAAATCTGCAACTGGTAGTGAAGACAACGCTCAGCATACCAAACGGCAAACTTGATGGCTCGATCAGTCTCTTTGCGGCCTTCAAGCAGATAGGCGATAATGCCGGCACGGAACCCGTTAAGAGCTGCTCGACGACGGAGCACATCAAGCGAGTAGCGCAATGTCTGCAGATACTCCTGACGCTTTGACTCGTCCCACTCCTCGATGGCCTTGTTGATAAGAGGCAGATCTACTTCACCCTCCTCGTCCATCAGGCAGAGGCACTGGCGCTTCACTTTCTCCTCTTCATCCTTGCTCCACTCTTTAAAGTGGGGCATCTTGGCTCCTGTCATATCAGGCAGCAGAACAGGGGTTACTCGGCTCACCAAGCCGCTCTCAGCATCGGCAAAGAAAGCACGGCACTTGTTAGGAGTACCACACATCACCATATTATAATAGAGGGTGACTTTGCCCGAGAACGAATCCTTCGAGATACGATGCTGACCCCATGGTTTGTTGTCGTAGGCCAATCGGAACAGGTCGTTCTTCTCAGTCCAGGCTCCACCTTTGTTGTTCTTCAGCACCGTCTCAATCTCAGGAGCATAAGTAAACAGATGCTTACCCTTGGCATAAAGGGCGCGCTCAAGGAAGGCCGACACACCAATGTTGGGCTCGATGATACGAATCTGAGAACAGGGATTTTCAACCTCCTGACCGTCTTTCTTGGCTAGCGAATACTCAATCTCCTTCTGCCATTCCACCTCGTCCTGTTTGATGATAGGATCCATCAGCAACTCAAACTCGTTGTCGACGAACGACTTACCAGTGGCCTGAGGCGCCTCGATATCAACGATGAAACTGGGTGAATTCAGCTTACCATCGCGATACTTGGCTCGGATGCTGGTGGCAAGTGTGCCCAGCATGGGCATTGCAGCCATCAGAGTAGCCTCCTTGAACTCCTCAGGAGAGTGGTCGGCAAGGTCCTGAAGAATACCAGGAAGTTCTTTCTCTACAGGAGCACAGAGCGATTCATCCGAATCTTCATCGCCACTTTCCATCGATGCGCCCAGGAACGAAAGCACCTCTCTCATCTGCGATGGAATGTCAGAAGGACGGGTGCTGCCAACAGCGCTTTTGATGGTCGACATCACCTCATGATCAGCCAAGCCCCAATGAGGCAGAATCTGAAAGAGTTTCTGCTCATCAAAGTCACAGATGAATCGCATATAACGAGTCATGGTGTAGAGAGCCGTGTTCCGCTCACCCTCAGCAGGAGCATCGCCATAGCCCAACTTCCAGAGCAAAGCCTGAACAATTTTCTCGTAGCCTATTCCTTTGTAATTCTGGCTCTCGTTGGCCTCAGGAATATGAACGGTCTCAACGGGCTGTTCCACCTTATTCATAATAGGCAGAGCATACATCTTCTTCTGCTCATCGGTAAGTGGCTCGAAGATGGCAGGGTCAATCAACTTGACGTACTGCTCTGAAACCATAAAGCAGCAACGGGCCAAATCGGTAACATGCGAGTCATAGCTAACACCCAGTCGACTCGCCAACTTCTGGATGTCCTCCTCGATAGATGAGCCAGGAGTACGCCAAGCCCAAATATGGGTGCCTCCTCCTGCACTCTCAGCAAAGTACACGATACGGAACTCCTCGATGAGGTTCTGCTCCCAGACTTTACCCCAGAGCTCCTCAGTAAGTCCCTTCTCGTCGATGTCGAGAAAGAAAAGTCCTGAAGGCTGGGCATCCTCGGCCTTACGTGTACCATTGGTAAAACTCTCTGCAAGAGGCAGCCAAACAGGCAGCTCCTTCTTGCGATCCAAATTCTTGTTCTGCTTCACATCCTGGAGGATTTCCTCCACGTGATTCTCCGCCAGCAGTTGACGGTAAGCAGCCATGCTCGCCTGGCGAGGCTTGCCGCTAAATTTCTTTGAAATCATAATTCCCATAGCGCTTTGCTTTGAAATTCGCAGCAAAGGAACTATGGGAGATTGCACCTTCAAAATGGGATTATTTCAGCTTAAGTGCAATTAGCGCTTAGGATGTGCCAAGTCTTTGTATTTCAGGAATATATCGTGGAATAAAATTTTCAATTCTCCTTCATCATCGCATAATCCTTCCTGGATATTCTTACGGAAAGTGCCTGCAGAACGCTTGTCGGTAAGCTTTTCGGCCAGATCGTTGTCAGAATGGGCTCCAAAGACTGCACTTTTTTTCATTTCTCCCACTAAGTGGCAGAAAAAGCGTGCAGTAAACAGGTTGTTATGTGGACTTTTTCGCGTAACTTTAAGATGAGAAAAGATTATTTCGTTCTCGATCAGTTCTTTCCACATAGTTTCATAATGAGGCATCCAGGAATCATCAACCAGATTAATCAGTTTTCGTGCTGCTGCCATCACGGCATCACCCACCTGTTGCACTTCGGTATTTACGATGTCTTCATCGCCGAATTTTGTCGTTGGGTCAAGCTCTCTGGCTATCTCATATAAATAAGTAAGGTGGAAAATAAAGTGGCGTAGTGCATCGTCGTCGAGGTGGGCATCAAAGAAATCAGCCTCGAATGCCTCACGATCGGTGCTCCACTTGGCAAACAGCGCTCCAGGCACCTTGCCCAGTTCAGCAAGTACCTTAGCGCGTTCAGCTGTCATGATGTCGTTCCACGAACAACTGTCGCTCACCACGCGGAGTGTATCCCGGCGGTTTTTCCAATAATCATACCAATTATCGCTCTTACGCACGCGTACAAGTACCTTATTAAAAAGAGCGGCCATCGACTTGTGGTTGCTTCTACTCTTTTTCATCAGATTTATTATCAAATCCGGCATCAACATGAGCAGCATCAGCCATACCACCATCATCGATAAATTCTCATCCATTTTCGTACGCAGCTCATCTGTCATTTTGCATATCCTCTGCATATAATCGGTGGTTTCTTCTTGACTGCTGTCGTCGTTAGCATTCATATTCTGAAATACTTGTAGAATCATCACCAGGTCATTGGGATTCATATATTGGGCGAAAGTAGCCATAATATGCTGCATTGGCGACACCTTCTGCTCGATAGCTTTTTGTTCTTCCTGTGGCAATGCGAAATGCTGTGCCAACGATTGGGTTACAAAGTCGATGAAGTCGCCCTGCTTCTTTGTTAGCTGTTCATTCTGCAATTGATTGAATAGTGTCATTGTCGAACGACGTATGCTGCTTTTTGCAATAGTTTGGCCGATGCGATCTGTGTACTCAGAAAGTAAGTAGGCGCAAGGCAGTTTGTTCAGTTCTACCAATGCCATAACTGCACTCTGCATGCGCATAATGACGGCATAGATTTCGGCTTCTACGCAGGTTTCAACTTGGGCATCAAGCTCCTTTGTAAGTTCATCAAGTCGCTGTGTGGCAACATTCCAATGATGGCAGGTCTGGGCTGTTAACTGCTCAACGCGCTCATCGTCAACAATCTTTTTTATTTCTTCGTTGGTCATATCTGGTTCCGATTTACTGGAAATGGTTACATGGTTACAGCTGTAACCATGTAACCTTTTTGCTCCGAAATTTATGTTTTATACTTTATAAGTAATTAATATTCAATATGTTATACTATTATATAATCTGTATATTGACTCCTGCGGTCGCATGGTTACAGTTGTAACCGTAACCGCTATTAATGCTTTTAGGGTACGATAGCTATAGCTGACAAGGGCAATACAGCAACTTTGTGATTGTTTGCCTGTACCCAAACGATTGTGCGCCTATACCCGAACAACCGAGCGACTATACCCAATCTGAAACGTACTCCAGCACAAGCATCATCTATTATATCTCGGTATAGATGTGCTCCTTGCCCCTTGGCGTCATCAGTAGCTTTGGATTCTCGCCTTTGGTCCACTCGGTTAGTTGTTTGCGGGCGGAATAGAGCGTTAGTCCTGTATAGCGGGCAAACATACCTGCAGTGATATAGCCGTTGTTACGCTTTATGCACTCTCTCATCTCCTGCTCCAGTTTATCCTTGTCGGCAAGAATCTCCTTGGTGTCTGGGTTCTGGAAACGACGGAATCCATCAAGCCATTTCTTGATTTCCTTATCCCACAGCTTGCCTGGATTATACTCTACACCATCCAGTCGCACATCGCGATCCTTCACCTCGTAGGCATCTGTAATCTGCTTGGCAAGCGAGAGTTTGGGGGCAAACGAACCTATAGGTGTATCGATACGATAACCCTCGGCAAGGAATCGCCCTGCCACACGTACAAACACATCGAAAGCGCGACTCAGCTCGCCATATCGCAAGCTATAGCTGCGCTCGCAGTAGTCCTCGAGCTGTTTCATCGAGAGCTTCATCCCGCTCTTCGGACGTACATAAACCAGGTTCTTTCCATCGCCACCTTTCACTGGTGTGGGATGAACCTCATACCACATTCCATTATTTTTTCTTGGCATATATTTCGATTTTAATTGGTGCTGCAAAGATAGCACTATTCAATCATATATGCAAATAATACACGAAATAAATTCTATTGCTTTAATCTTTAAACTCTATTTACAACTGAATCCAGCGAGGTTTGGAGGGAGGCACAGCTGATTTTTGATTTGATACGCCTAAACCCAAAAGGCGAATGGGGTGCGAACTGAATTCTACTTGCTTCAATAACTGCTTGGCAAGTGGCAGGATATCGTCCTTGGTGCGAAGGACATGGTCGACCGTGACACTACGAGTAATCTGCTGGAAATCCTGGAACTGAACTTTCAGAGTAAGCGTATAACCCTCAAACTCGTTCTTGGCTATGCGGCGCTCCAACTCAAGAACGGTGTGATACATTTCTATGGTTACAGCCGACAGTTCTCTTATATCCTTCTCGAAAGTCTGCTCGCAACTCACAGACTTACGTTCCCATTCTGAAATCACAGGGCGATTGTCAACCCCACGTGCAAAGTCGTAGAACACCTTTCCCATCTTACCAAACTCCTCAGTAAGATGCTGTAACGACAGCTTACGCAAATCGGCACCTGTAAACACCCCTATACGATGCATCTTCTCGGCAGTCTTCTGACCTACGCCCCAGATTTTCTCTACTCTAAGTTGAGCTATAAAGTCGAAAGCCTTATCAGGATGAACCACCGTTAGCCCGTCGGGCTTACGCCAATCTGAAGCGATTTTGGCTAAGAACTTGCAATAGCTCACTCCTGCCGATGCCGTCAGTCCTGTGGTTTCAAGTATGCGTTGCTTTATCTCGCGGGCTATATCAACACCCAACTGTATACCTTTCTTATTATCTGTCACGTCAAGAAAAGCCTCATCGAGCGAGATGGGTTCGATCAAGTCGGTATAATCATGGAATATCTGATGTAGCTGCGCCGACACCTCCTTGTAGCGCTGAAAGTGAGGCTCAACGATGATGAGTTGCGGACATAAGCGCTTAGCCAGCTGTATAGACTGGGCCGAGTGCACACCAAACCGGCGAGCCTCATAGCTGGCTGTCGACACTACGCCACGTTCGGCATCATGCCCCACAGCTATCGGCTTGCCTTTCAGTTCTGGCTGGTCTCTCTGCTCTACAGCCGCAAAGAACTGATCCATATCCACATGAATTATCTTCCGATTGATATCCTCTTTTTGGGTGCAAATTTACGAAAAAACGAGTAAATAGCAATCCTTTGTCACATTTTTGTTTTATCTTTGCAACCAAAACCAAACAAAATAGTATGACAAGAAGAGCAAACCAAAACGACATTAAGCGCATCATCGAACTATTGCACCAGGTGAACATGGTGCATCATGTGATACGTCCGGACTTATTTAAGCCCCACACCACAAAATACGACGAGCAGGAATTGGAAGCCATGCTCAGCGACAAGAGTAAACCTATCTTTGTGTATGATGATGGAGAGGTGGAAGGCTATGCATTCTGCCAGATTACTGAAGTGAAAGACCACAAACTGCTGGAAGACGTGAAAACGCTATATATTGACGACATCTGCGTTGACGAGCATGCTCGTGGCAAACACATAGGAAAAACACTGTATGAACACGTACTCAACTATGCGCGATCCATACAGTGCCATCACATCACACTGAATGTTTGGGAAG
>Ga0310696_10004627_pt1 | contig 16816 bp, 9 predicted proteins | sample AusTroGonzalo_MG_4_FD_203885 | JGI IMG/M metagenome (GOLD analysis project Ga0310696, IMG submission 203885) | Bovine rumen microbial communities from tropical cattle in Woodstock, Queensland, Australia - Gonzalo_02 (v2) (version 2) | ecosystem: Host-associated > Mammals > Digestive system >...
CAGGACAAAGAGAAAAAACACATTGCGCATAACATACAAAGATAACAAAATTTCTCGTATGTTACGCGCAACGCTACCTAAGCCCTAACCTGTAATCTATTAATCTATGATCTTCCTCTTGGAGTCAGAGGAAGCACGGCCGCAAAAGTAGAGAAGCGTGGCGTTTACGCTGTCCATACGCGTTAAAAAACTTGTCATCCTGCGTTTACTTTGTCTGTTTGCGTCAAAAAGGGGGATTTTTTGCTAATTTTGCGGCGTCTATGTTCACGGAAGCCCAGCATCTGTTCAGTCTTGCCGCAGCCGCCTACTTGGTGACCTGCCTCGTAGCCGCAGCGGTCCGCTGGTTCCATATGTGTCCTCCGTACGACAAGGACCCCGACTACTATTATCCGGGCCGGAATTATGCCATCGCAGCCTTTCTGTCCACGCTGCTCATGCTCCCCTACGTCCTGAATCCCTACAACTGCGACGCATGGGTCCTTACCCGTGTCATGGTCCTTCCCGTGCTGCTGTACTTCTTCTCTGTGCTGATGTTCGGCTATTTCGGGAATATGATGAATCTCAAGCGGTGGAAATGGCCCGCCATCCTGGCAGGCATCCCGGCCTGGCTGCCGCTGCTGGCCGCCGTGGTGCTGGTCCTCATCCCGGGCGACCAGGCCGCCGATCCCGCATTCATGTGCTTGGCCAACATCGGGGTTTACATCTGCGGCGCGCTGATGACGCTTGTGTGCACCTATTCCATCCTGATCGTCTACAAATGGATCAAGGCGAGCGATTCGGACGAATACTCCAATGCGGAAGACCTGCCCGTGACCTTCGCCAAGAAGATGATCTCGCTGCTGATTCTCGCTGCAGCCCTCCTCTGGATCGCCGCCGCCTTCAACAGCCAGCTCTTCATGGCCGTGCTCCATCTGCTGCTGTCCGTCCTGGTGGTCATGTTCACCGTTTTAACGCTGCCCCCGCAGCGGAAAGGCGCCATCAACAATGTCCCGAAGCCGGAAGAAGTAGAAGCATCGAAGCAGGTCTATGTGCGCCAGATTCCGGAGAGCCGCGTGCTCGAGATCCTCTCCGGCATCGCCGAGGTGGTGCTGGAGCGCGAGGCCTTCCTCAACCCGCACCTCACCATCCAGGACGTGGCCGACCGCTGCGGCTACAACCGCACCTACGTGGCCGGCGTGTTCAAATCGGAACTGGGCGGCTTCTTCAACTACATCAACAACCAGCGGCTCGACTACGCCGAGAAGTACATCAAGGAGCACCCGAAGGCCTCCATCCAGGAAGTGGCCATCGAATCGGGATTCAGCTCCCGCCAAACCTATTATTCCGTAAAGGCGAAGCTTCGCGGCGGCGACCAGTAGGACTACTGGAGGATCACCGCGGAAGCGTAAGGACCCAGCGAGAGGAAACCGCTGGAAGCGGTCACCACGCCGTTGGTGACGATTATCTTGTCAGTCGTGCAGCCCGTGAGGGTGAAGGCGGCGGTGCCGCTGCCGAAGTTGTGGGCGACCACGACGGTCTGGCCCTCATACGTCATCTTCCATAGCGCCACGGCGGAGTTGGGGCTGGACATCTCTTCCAGCTGGCCCTTGGCCAGCGCCTTCCAGGCGTTGCGTGCCTGCGCGAAGTCGCGGTACACGCGCAGCACGGAGGCCGTGTTCTGCTCCTGTGCCTCGACCGAGATTTCTGACGACAGCATCGAATTGTCCACCTTACCGCCCAGCGCCGTGGAAGGCACGCCGCCTCCCCGCGTCCACTTGATGGGCGTGCGGACATACTCGTCGCCCTTGCTCTTGGTGCCCCAGTAACCGAGTTCCTCGCCCTGGTAGATGAAGGGCTTGCCCGGCGAAGTCAACAGCACGGCGGCAGCCAGTTTCTCCTTGGCCACGTCGCGGCCCAGGTCGCTGGCGGCGCGGTCCTCATCGTGGTTCGTCAGGAAGATGGCGTCGATGAAGTCGCTGCGGTAGCCACGGAACAGGTTCTGGAAGTAGTTGACGGTCCTGCCGAAATCGTCGCCCCGGCTCTTGCCGATGCGGTCCTTGAGCGTGTACCAGTAGTAGAAATTGAAATTGGACGGCAGGCCCTCGTAATAAGGCGCCATCTTCTCGGCGTTGTCGCACCAGGCCTCGCCCACCATATAGAAGTTCCCCTGGCCGCCGCTGGCCTTCCAGGTGTTGTTGCAGCGCTCATACCATTGCTTGAGGAACGAGACATTCGCCGCGGTGTTGTTCTGGTAGATCCAGATTACGGCGTCGAGGCGCAGACCGCCCACGCCCATCCTGATCCACTTGTCCGCCGCATTAGCCATGTCCTTGAAGGCCACTGACTCAGACGCCTTGGCGTACGGACCGTAATAAAGGTCAGGCATCGAGGAGTCGAAGCTGGCCCAATACTGGATGCTGGAGCCGCCGAAGGTGATGTCGTTCGCGGCATCGCCCTTGACGAGGGTCTTGGGTTTGCCGAATTCGACGACCTTGTCATCCGCCTTAGCACCCCACTTGTGGTCACCCCACTGGGTGGCGTCGTCCTTCACCAGGACGCCCCAGTCGTTCTTGATGTGGAGCGTGATCTCGTAGATATTGTCACCCGTCTTGTACATCCGGATGGCGTTGTTCTCGTAGATGAACCATTTGACCGAGGTGTCGGTGTTGCCGCTCTGGGCCGATCCCGTCGCCTGCGTAATGGTCAGCTTGGGCTGGGATGCATTCGAGACGTCGAGCTTGAAATGCAGCAGGCCGTCATAGCCGATATTTCCGCTGGAAACCGAATACCAGTTGCCCATGCCGCCGGTCGTGGATTCCCCCGACTGGTCGGAGAACACATAGTAATCGTGGTATTTGCTCGAGGGATCGGCGACCGCGGCCTTGAACCAGGCGTTGTCCTTGCCGCTGTGGTTGAGCACGAAATCGAGGTAAATGGAGATATTCTTCGCTTTAGCCTTGGCGATCAGGTCCTTCAGGTCGTCTTCCGTGCCCAGTCTCGAACTTACGGAATAATAGTCGTTCACGTTGTAGCCGTGGTACGACATCGCCTCGTGGATCGGCGACAGCCACAGCGCCGTCGCGCCGATGCTGTCGAGATAGTCGAGGTGCTGGGTAATGCCGCGGATATCGCCCCAGCCGTCGCCGTCACTGTCGGCGAAGCTGTAAACGTTCAACTGATAGGTGATGCCGGAAAGCTTCTCTTTCGAAGCCTGCTGCCGCCACGATTCATCGGGACCCGAGGGAATATCCGGACCGTCCGGGCCGTCCGGATTCACCTGCGGGCAGCCCGTCAGCACTAGCGCCGAAAGCGCCAGCGCCAATATGAGGTAGTATTTTTTCATCATAACTTTCAAATTTACAGAATAGTCATGAGAAAAACAAAAAAGATGCCCGGGCCTTTCGACCCGGGCATCCATTCAGAGGGAAGACAAGTTACTTGATGGTAATCGTCTCAGCGGTCGGATCGTACACGACCGAGAAGTTCGTCATGTTGCCGACGTTGATGTTGTCGCCACCGGCGACAGCCGTGAACGGCTCACCGGGCGTAGTGAACGCACCACCGCGGTTGTTGTCCCAGTTGGAACTCTCACGGATCTTCCATTCACCGGCAATCTCCTGGCCGAAAGCGCACCACTTAGCGCCGTCGAACAGCATGAAGACGTCGGGATTGCCGCCCCAGTCGTTGAACGCACCGACCAGGCCCCAGTAAGCCTTCGTCACGGTGAGTTTCTCGCCGGTCGGATCGTAGACGATCATATAGGTGCCATCCTCGGGAACCTTGATGTTCGAACCGCCGTCAACGGCGTCGAAAGGCTCGCCGACTGCCACCAGGTCGCCGCCGCGATTCACATCCCAGCCTGCATTCCAGCGGATCTTGATTTCGTCGCTCGTGGTGAGCTTCACGGGGATGCTGTACCACTTGCCGTCGGAAGCCAGGTTCATCGGAACATCACCGTTCCAGCCGTTGATCGTGCCTACAACGCCCCAGCCAAGGGTACCGATGGTACCGTTGTTGGCGTTGAAGACCACCTTGAACGTACCGGTCAGCTCGATGTTGCTGCCGTCGGGGACAGCTTCGGCGAACTGGCCGACAGCCTGCAGGCTTGTGCCGCGGTTGACAGCCCAGCCGTGGTCGAAACGGACCTTCCAGCCTGCATCCTTGATCTCGATGAAGTCACTCATCCAGATGCCGGGCATGACCTCGGTCATATTGATGTCGTTGTCCCAGTCGCCGTTCACACCGATTACACCCCAGGTCTTCTTGGCGTTGTTAACAGTGATCGTCTCGCCAACCGGATCGTAGACCACGATGTACGAGCCTTCGTCCACCTTGATGTTGTTTCCGCCGGGCACTGCCTCGAACGGCTGGCCGACAGCGACCATGTCACCACCGCGGTTCACATCCCAGCCATGATTCTGGCGGATCTTGAACTCGCCGGCAATGGCCGTCTCAGGGCTGACCCAGACACCATCGACAAGTTCCATGTCGATGTCGTTGTCCCAGTCGCCGTTGACGCCGATGAGGCTCCAGATCGTACCGTCGGACACCATCAGCATCGGCTCTGCGCCGCTCAGGTCGAGCGTCAGCAGCCAGTAGCCGGGGCCGATCTTGATGTTGTTGCCGCCGGCGTATGCCGGGAACGGTTCACCGATGGTGACCAGGTCACCACCATAGTTCTCGTCCCAGCCGCCGTCTTTGCGCCACTTGAATTCGGTGTCGGCCTCCACGTTCACGCGGACGCTCCAGACACCGTCCTTCTCGGTAGCGAGGACATCGTCATCCCAGTTGCCGTTCAGGCCGATTACGTTCCAGCCGCGGACCGCCTTCTCGACAACGATGGTCTCAGCAACCGGATCGTAGGTCACGATGTAGTTGCCGGACGGCACGTTGATGTTATTGCCACCAGCCACTGCATCGAACGGCTGGCCGACTGCGACCATATCGCCACCGCGGTTGTTGTCCCAACCGTGGTTCTGGCGGAGCTTGAACTCGCCGGAGATGGCCGTGTACGGGCTCACCCACTTGCCGTCAGTCAGCACCATGTCGATATCGTGGTCCCAATCGCCGTTCACGCCGATGAGGCTCCAGACATTACCTTCAGAGACGGTAATCGTCATGTTATCCAGGTCGAGGACGACCTTCCAGAAACCTGCGCTGACCTTAATGTTGTCACCACCGGCCACCGCTTCGAACGGTTCGTCGAGGGCGACCATCACGCCACCGTAGTTTTCATCCCAGCCGCCGTCTTTGCGCCACTTGAATTCCGTGTCGCCTTCCGCCGTGATGTAGGCCGTCCAGACATTGCCGTCCTGTGCAGCGATGATATCGTTGTCCCAGTCGCCGTTCAGGCCGATGATGTTCCAGCCTTTGACCGGCTCCGGTTCCGGACCGGGTTCGTCGCCGCCGATGATGCCGGAGACGCCGCCGCCGAGGGTCTCGACGATCTGTGCCGTCTGGGCACCCGGATTGAGCACGAGGTCATAGACGCCAGATTCGCCGATCTTGATGTTCGGACCGTCCTGCGTCACGCCAAAGTCGTTGCCAAGGCCGCCGAAGTCACCGCCGTAGTTCACCGTCCACGCCTGATCCTGACGGAACTTGAACTCGTCGGCTGCCGCGATCTTCACACCCTGTGCGACGTGGACGTTGCCGTCGGTCAGCATCGGGATGTCGCCGTCCCAGCTGATGCCGTATTCAGACAGCGAGCCGATGACGCTCCAGTTGCTGGACTCGGTGACGCCCGGATATGCGACGTACGCCTCGGTGAGGGTAGCCGTTCCGGCGTTGAGGTCGAGCCACAGGTCGAAGTAGCCGTCGCCCGGTGCCTTGATGTTCGGACCGTCCTGGCTTACACCGAACGGCGAATCGAGGCTGCCAAAGTCGCCACCATAGTTCACCGTCCAAGCCTGGTCCTGACGGAACTTGAATTCGTCGCCGGCCGTCAGCTTGACATACTTGGCCACGTGCATCATGCCGTCTTCGGTAGCCCACATCTCGAGGTCCTTGTCCCAGCTCATCTCGTAACCTGCGATCGAGCCGATGACGCTGAAGGTACTCGTAGCCGTGTATTCCAGATACGGGCTGCCCTTCGGGAAGGTCACCACGAAGCCTGTGACGGAAATCTTCTCCTTGGAATCGACATAGCCGTTACGGCCGTTGTCCTGTGCCGCGTTCTGCATCGTGGCACGGATGATCAGGTCGAAGTTGGCCGTCTGGTCCTCCTGGTAGCCCAGGGAGACGAGTGCATTGCTCAGAGCCGTCACGCTGGCGCTCAGGACGTTGTCCTTATTGGTCGTGGTGACGCTCTTCTCAACGTTCTTGCCGTCGGCGGTAACAATAATGAGCTTATGGTTCACGGGCATCTTGTCGTTGAAGCCCATATTGAACGAACCGGGCGTATAGGCAACGGTCAGGGCCTTCTTGCCCATCTCGTAGTTGCCTACAACGGGCGCTTTCGCCGTCGAGCTGTCGAACGTAGCGAAATGCTCATCGGGGTAGCAGGCCGTCGCCAGCAGGGCGATCACACCCGCGAAGAAAATGGAAAATATTCTTTTCATTGTCTTGTCCTCCTATTAATAACCCGTGTTCTGGTCCAGTTTGGCGTTGGCAAGCCGGTCGGAATCCGGAATCGGGAAGAGCGTGCGATAGCTGTCCACGTCCTTGCCGTCCTTGACACCGCCCTTCCACTGCCAGTTGTAACCGGAAGTGAACAGGCCGAAGCGGATCAGGTCGTTGCGTCGCCAGCACTCCTGATAGAGTTCGCGGCCGCGCTCGTCGATGATGTCATTCAGGCTGAGGCCGTTGACTGCAGGCATACCCGCGCGGGCACGCACCTGGTTGAAAGCGGAAAGGCCGTCGATCGACGCACCGCGTGCCTGGCATTCAGCTGCCATCAGCAGCACGTCGGCATAGCGCATCATCGGGAAGTCGGTATCCACGAAACCAAGCTCCTTGCCGGTGCCGCCGTCGCTGGTGCGGTTGCGGAACTTCATGAAGGCATAGCCGTTGGTGAATTCACCGATGTCGTCGATGCTCTCCTGCTGCGTTGCCGTGTAGAAGAGGTAGCGGGCATCGCTGCTGCTGAACTTCTTATAGAATTCAGGCGTGGTGCGGAGACCGCCCCAGCCGGAGGAGATACCCATCTCGGCAGGGTCCATATCGCCGCCCGTCGAAGCGAAGATCAGGTAGTTCGTCGCACCGTAGCTGGTGGTGTTGACACCGTCCTGCTCGATGGCGAAGATGATCTCTTCGCTGCAGCGCTCGTTGTCGGCCAGGAAGAGTTCCTGGTATGCGTTGTAAACGCCCTGCGAGGTGGTGTGGAGCTTGTAGCCCGCACCCATCAGGCTGTTGAGCACCGTAGCGCACTTGTCGTACATCGGGGTGCCGGTGTAGACCTGGGCGTTGAGGTACAGTTTCGCGAGCAGGAACATCGCCACGCCCTTGTCGGCACGTGCATAACCGTTGCCGCGGGGCTGTGCGAGGGCGCTGTTGTTGATCAGTTCGGTCAGCTCGGTTTCGAGCCAGGCGAACAGGTCGGCACGGCTGATCTGATCGGGGAACGCACCCACCACGGACGTTTCGTCGGCAAACGGAACGTTGCCGAAGTTGTCGATGGCGTGGTAGTAAGCGAGCGCGCGGAGGACGCGTGCCTCAGCGATGTACTCTTCCTTCGCCGGGAAGGCGATGTTGGAGTTCTGCGCCTCGCGGATGAACTCGTTGGCGGCGGACACCTGCATGAAGATGCGGGAGTAGAACGCGTAGATGAACGTGTCGTCCGTCGTCCAGTTCATATAGTGGAAATTCTTGATGGTCTGGTCATTCCAGCCGCAGACAGACTCGTCGGTCGTCAGTTCGCTGTGGTGATAGAGGCCACGGATGTACTGCGATGCACCGCCGTCAAGGCCGGAGATCGAAGCGCTTCCGTTGGCGCCATAGTAACCCGAAGTGGCGAAGCCCGTATAGACGCCTGCCAGGAAGGACGTAAAGGACGCCTCGTCGACGAGGGCCTTGTCCGCCGTGTTGGCGTTGGGGTCGATCGGCGTGACGTTGAGGTCACCGATGCAGGAGGTCAGTGCTGCGGAGATAGCAAGAATGCTGAAAATATATTTGATCGTTTTCATATCTCACGCTGTATTAGAAGTTGAACTTGAGACCCAGCACGAAGGTACGCGGACGCGGGTAGAGCGTGCCGTCGATACCACCGTACACTTCGGGATCCATACCCTTGTACCTGGTCAGGGTGCAGATGTTCTGCACGGTGCCGAAGATGTTGAGGGAAGCATAGTCATGTCCGACCCGGAAGAGTTTCGGGAAGGTGTAGCCTGCCGTGAAGTTGTCGAGTTTCAGGAACGATGCGTTCGTGATGTAGTAGTCCGACGTGTACTGTGCCTGCGAGAAATAGGAATCCCAGGCCGATGCCACGCGGTTGCTCACGAAGCTGTTGGTCCACAGGTCGGCGAGCATCTCGGTGTCGGAGGCCACGTTGTTGTAGACCCAGTTGCCGACGGCTGCATGGCCGGAGAGGGCGAACGTCCAGTTCTTGAAAGTGAGGCTGGTGTTGAAGCCGAAGGTCACATCTGCGTCGGGCTTGTGGTAGAAGTACTTGTCGTCCGCGTTGATGATACCGTCGTCGTTGCGGTCCACATAGACGCCGCTGATCGGACGGCCGAACTCGTCGTACACCTGCTGGTACACGTAGAACGAGCGCATCGGATGGCCGACCTGATGCATCTGTACGTTGTTGCCGGTACCACCGGACACGCCGCCGGTCTCGACACCCGTCGCATTGTCTTCGGATGCGGTCAGGCGGGTGATCTCGTTGTAGTTGTACGCCACATTGAAACCGGCCTGCCAGCTCGTGTTCTTCGTATTGATGATGATGCCGTTCAAGCCGAGCTCGACACCGAGGTTCTTCATGTCACCGATGTTGGTGTTCAGGTAGTTCGTCAGGTTCGAGAGCGCCGGCACCGGAATGTAGTTCAGGATGTCGCGGGTATCGCGGCGGTAGAGGTCCAGGTCAGCCGTCAGGCGGTCGTTCCAGAAGCCCAGGTCGATACCGATGTTGTAGGTCGTCGTGGTCTCCCAGCGGAGGTCTGCGCTGTAACCCAGCGCGGAGATCGGGGTGATGAGCCTGTCGTTGAAGTAATAGTACGAACCCAGCTGGTTGGTGAGGAACTGTGCGAAGGTGTCGTAGTAACCGCCCACCTCCTGCTGTCCGGTCTCACCCCAGGAGAGACGGAGCTTCAGGGTGCTCAGCGCCTTGGCGTTGCGCATGAACTTCTCGTTCATCACGTTCCAGCCCAGTGCTACGGACGGGAAGACGCCCCACTTGTGGTTCTGGAAGCGGGAGGTACCGTCGGCACGGAGCGTTGCGGTGACCAGGTACCGGTCGGCGAACGAGTAGTTGGCGCGGCCGAAGAACGAGATGAGGTAAAGCTCACCCCTTCCCACCGACTCGCCCAGCACGGCATTGTCGCTGATACGGTAGCTGTTGCTGCTGCTCTCGCTGTAGAAGTGCTGCCAGGAGTAACCTGCCATCACGTCCACGTTGTGCTGGCCGAAGTCCTGGTTCCAGTCGCCGTAGAACTCGAGGGTCGTGTTGCGGCGCATATAATCGTAATTGGTATGCGAACCGCCGCCCGACTGGTTGGTGTTGTGGTAGGAAGCCTCGGAACCCTTGGCCAGTTCGGTGATGCCGTGGCTGGAAGCCCAGTCGATACCGAGGTTCAGGTTGAAGCGAAGGGCCTCGAAACCGTGGACCTTGTAGTCAATCTGCGTGTTGCCGATGAAACGCCAGGTATCTGCCTTGTCGTACTTCGCGTCGAGCAGGGCGACCGGGTTCATCGTAGCCATCGTGTTGATGTTGCCGCTCTGGTCGAACCATGCGGTGTAGCCGTTCAGGTTGTAACCGCCGATCTTGTTGTACACCGGCTTGGTCGGGTCATAGTGGTTGGCTGCGCCGATGGCGTCCTGATTGGCATACGCGTTGGCCGCAAACGTTCCCTTACCGTTCAGGTTGATCGTCAGGTGATTCTTCAGGAAGGTAGGGGCAAGGTTCAGCGAGGCGGTGACACGGTCCATCTCCGAACCGCGGAGGGTACCGACCTGGTTCGTATAACCACCGGAAACACGGTACGGCAGGAAGTTGCCGATACGGCCGCTGACGCTCACGTTGGCGTCGTGGCTCGGAGCGATCTGGTAGATTTCGCGCTGCCAGTCGGTGTTGTAGAGCACCTGCTTGCCGTTCTCATAGATACCGAGGTTGGCCTCGGCGGCGGAATTCTCGCCGTAGAACGAACGGATCATGCCTACGATGCCGTCCCTGTCGAGCAGGTTGTTGTACTTGGCGATCGTGTTGACGGAACCGGTGTAGTCAACCGCGACGTGCGGAATCTTGCTGGCCGTCTTGGAACCCTTCTTCGTGGTGATCACGATGACGCCGTTCGATGCGCGGGAACCGTAGATGGCGGTTGCCGATGCATCCTTCAGCACGGTAAAGCTCTCGATGTCCTCCGGGTTGATGGAAGAGAGCGGGTCGCTCATACCGCTGATGCCGTCGTTCGACACGGGCAGGCCGTCGATGACGATCAGAGGATCGTTCGACGCGTTGATGGATGAACCGCCGCGGATACGGATCGTCGCACCCGAGCCCGGCATACCGGAACCGGCCGTGACGACCACGCCGGCGCTCTTGCCGCGCAGCAGGTCGGCGGGCGTCGTGATGACACCCTTATTGATTTCATCCGCCCGGACCGTCGAAACGGAACCGGTGAGGTCGCTCTTCTTCACGGTACCATAACCGATGACGACCACTTCATCCAGGAAGTGCTGGTCGTCCTCCATCACCACATTCGCGGCCTTGCCGGCCTCGACGGTTACGGTCTGGTAGCCCAGAAAGCTGATCTCGAGAAGCGTGGAGGCAGAGGGGACGTTGAGGGTCCAGTCACCGTCAATTCCCGTCTGCGCACCGTTGCTGGTACCCACTTGGATAACAGCAGCCCCGATCACAGGTACGCCGTCCTTGTCAACGACCACACCCTTCGCGGTATACTGGGCGAAGGCGGTCACGGACGTCAGTGCCAGGATCGAGAGCAGAGTAAGAATCTTCTTCATAGAAACTGCTTTAGATTACACTTATAAATTAGAACTTAGGTTATTTCGAAGCTTGGGGCCGCGCCTCCTTGATGGCCAGCACGGACACGGCACCGCAGAGCAGCAGGACGCCCGCGATGACCAGCATTCCGGCCTGCGAGCCGCCGATGCCCTTGAGCACCAGGCCGCCCAGCGCCGCCGCCACAATCTGCGGCAGGCAGATGGTGCAGTTGAACAGGCCCAGGTATTCACCCATGTGCGAGCTGCCCTTCAGCGCGTTGGTCAGGATCGAGAACGGCAGGGCGAGCATGGCGGCCCACGCGAAGCCGATCAGGAAGTACGAGACGAAGAGCAGGTACTTGTCGTGGATGAAGAAAATGGAGATGAAGCCGATGGCGCCGATCACCAGCGAGGTGATGTAGGCGGCGCGGTTCGACTTGAATTTCGGGATGAAGAGCGCCCAGCAGAGCGAGCCGACGGCCTGGATGGCGAACAGCACGCCCACCCAGTTGCCGGCGGTCTGGTAGCCTTCCGATGCCACGTCGGTGGTACCCCAAACGCTCTTGGCGATGGCACCGTTGGTGTAGGTCCACATGAAAAGGAAGGCGGCCCAGCAGAAGAACTGCACCAGGCCCACGGTCCAGAACGCCTTCGGGGCGTCGGCCAGCAGCTTGATGAAGCCTTCCTTCTTGCCTTCCTGCTGCTTCTGCAGGTCAAAGCCGTGGAAATCAGCATATTCCTTCGGCGGCATCTCCTTTACTTTCATAAAGGTATAGAGCACGCAGAGGATGAGGATGGCCGCGCCGCAGTAGAAGCTCCAGATCACTGAGTCGGGAATCACGCCCTTCGGGGCAGTGTTCGCGATGCCGATCCACGTGAAGAAGATCGGGAACAGGTAGCCGACCAGCGAGCCGGCGTTGCACAGGAAGCTCTGGATGGAATAGGCCTGCGTCTTCTGCTCCTCGTTCACCATGTCGCCCACCATCATCTTGAAGGGCTGCATCGCCACGTTGATGGAGGTGTCGAGGAAGATGAGCGAGAAGAGGCCGAACCACATTGCGCCGTTCAGGCCCAGGAAGAGGCGCTGGCTGAAGTTCAGGCTGCCTGCGTTGGGCAGGAAGACCATCACCAGCACGGCCACGAGGGCACCCACCAGCAGGTAGGGCTTGCGGCGGCCCATCCGGCACCAGGTGCGGTCGGACCAGTGGCCGATGAGCGGCTGGACGAGCATACCCATCAGCGGCGGGAGGATCCAGAAGAAACTCAGCTGGTGCGGGTCGGCGCCGAGGGTCGCGAAAATTCGGCTGATGTTCGCGCTCTGCAATGCGTAAGCAATCTGTACTCCGAAGAATCCGAAGCTCAGATTGAACATCTGCCAGAATGAAAGATTTTTCTGCTTCATATGTTTCAAACAAAGGCTAATCCGACAAAATAATCTGCCAAATGTAAGCATTTTTTGTAAAAGTTATAACTTTTGACGCCTTTTCGACATTTTTTGCTTATCTTTATTGTATGAAAAAGACATTGCTTCTCTGCGCCGTTATCGCGCTGGCGTGGCTTCCTGCTGCCGCACAAACCACCAAGAATATTCCTGAGCGCCACCCTGTCCTGACGCAGGACGAGATCGTGGCCAATATCGAAAACACCGTTTCGCAGGTGATGCGGGATTGGAAAATCCCCGGAATGGGCGTCTCGCTCTACAAAGACGGCGAGATGGTCTTTTGCAAGGGCTATGGCGTCAAGAACCTCGATACCGGCGTGCCGGTCGACGCGCACACCGTTTTCCAGATCGGCTCCGTGTCGAAGTCGTTCACGGCGGCCATCATCGCGCAACTCGTTGACGAGGGCCTGCTCAAGTGGCAGGACCGCGTGAAGGACCACCTCCCCGACTTCGAGATGTACGACCCGTGGGTCACGGAACACATCGAAATCCAAGACCTCACCTCGCACCGCTCCGGCATGCGCGACGACATCGGCACCTACCTGGGCAACCTGGGCTACACCCGCGACGACATCTACCGGATGTTCAAGCTGATGCCCCCGGCCTACACGTTCCGCGGCGACTACCAGTACAACAACATCACTTTCATCCCCGCCGCGAAGATCATCGAGAAGGTGACGGGCAAGAGCTGGGAGGACAACGTGCGCGAGCGCATCTTCCAGCCGCTGGGGATGACGGAGTCGACGCTGAACGGGGAAGGGTTCGGGGCGGCGCTGGCCGCAGGCAGCGCCGCGCTGCCGTACGCCTTCGAGCGCAAAGGGCGCGAGATGGATGTCTGGCCGATGTTCGGCGACGAACAGTCGCTGTGGTGGCTGACCGTCGTGGGACCGGCTGGCAGCATCTGCTGCACGCCGACGGACCTCATCAAATGGGCGCGGTTCCACCTTGACAACGGAAAGGTGGGCGACACGCAGGTCATTTCCGAAAAGCAGATGAGATTCCTGCACCGCGGCGTCACCATCACCTCGCAGACCCCTGAGAAAACCAACCTCTACGGCCACTGCTGGTTCATCGAGCAGACCCGCAAGGGGCGCCTCTACTTCCATACCGGCACCACATGGGGCATGACCACCATGTGCGCGTTCATTCCCGAGATGGATTTCGCGATGACCATCCAGGTCAACAGCGAAGCGCCGTCCGAGGCGCGCCACGCCATCCTGCGCCGCGCCATCGACCTGTACCTCGGCTACGAGGACTACGATTATAACGCCGAGTACATCGCCGCCTGGTACAAGCGGGCGGACGAGCGCGCGACGGCCGACGAAAAGGCGGCCGCCGAGCGGGAGGACGTCGCCGCCCCGGCCTGGTCTCGCCTCCAGGGCCACTACGCCGGCCGCTACGACGTGCTGGGCGACATCGACATTTTCATCGAAGGCGGCAAGCTGATGATCCAGCTCCACAACGAGAAGGCCTGGAAGCGCGAGCTGAAGCACATCAACGGCAACGTCTTCAACTTCCGCGCCGACGGATGGGGCTTCAACGTCACCTTCCAGTTCGACAACCCCGACGACTGGGGCTCGCTAGCCAAGGGCCTGGAGATTACGGTCGGTTCGGGCGAAGAGTTTGCACTTTGGGACAGAAAATAATATGAAAAGATATCTTGTTCTGGCGGTCGCGCTGCTGGTGGCGGCGGGCAGCCTTTCGGCAAAAACGCCGGTCATCGGCCTCTCGGGCTTTTCCGAAAACGGCACTTGCCGTGTCAATATGACGTATGTGAATTCCGTCCGCCAGGCGGGCGGCGTTCCGCTGGTGATTCCCGTCACCACCGACGACGCGCAGATCGATGCCATTCTTTCGGCCATCGACGGCCTGGTGATGACGGGCGGCGAAGATTTCGATCCGCTGAAGTGGTTCGGCGAGGAGCCGATCCGCGGCCTGGGCGAAGTCGTCCCCGATCGCGACGAGTTCGACGTGAAGCTGGTTCGGGCGGCCGTGGCGAAGGGCATCCCCGTGCTGGGCATCTGCCGCGGCGAGCAGCTGCTGGCCGTGGCCTTCGGCGGCTCTCTCTGGCAGGACATTCCCTCGCAGGTGAAGGACAGTTTCGTCAAGCACCGCCAGAGCCCGACGACGGGCCGCATCGGCACGCATTCGATCGACATCGTAAAAGGCTCCTTGCTCTCGCACGTGCTCGGTGGCCGCACTTCGGCGGTGGTCAATTCGTTCCACCACCAGGCGGTCAAGCAGGTTCCGCAGGGCATGAAAGTCGTGGCGACGTCCGCAGACGGCATCATCGAGGCCATTGAGCGCACCGGCCGCCTCGCCCCGGCCTACGGCGACAACGGCGCCTTCCTCCTCGGCGTCCAGTTCCACCCCGAAGTCATCACCGACGGCGGCAACCCCGAATTCCTCCCCCTCTTCCAGCGCCTCGTCTCCGAAGCCAGCAAGTAACCTCCTCCCTTCGTCTCCGCCGCCTGCAACGGACGCACCTGTCTCACAACCACTTACGCAAACATCTCCCCCTCCCAACAGAGGGGGATATCTTTATGTAATCCCCTGACTATCAATTGCGTCCGTTGCAGCCCCGATGAAAGGCTGTTTTGTCCGAAGCGGAAGAGGAGTTTGCTTTTGAGGGCTTGTCCACCCCCGGACAAGGGCAGGGGGAGGGGCCCGTTGGCTGCAAGTTATCGCCTTGGCGATGACGCGGCAGACAATGGGAGGGGCCGGAGCGAGCCTTGGCGAGCGGAGTCCCGAAAAAGCAAAGCTCCTCTGCAGCGAAGGGCAAAACCCTTAAAAGGGAACCGAAGCCGGCCGGGAGGAAGGCGGGGGTTACTGGAAGAGGTGGCGGCAGAGGGAGGCGATGTCGGCGACGGGGGTTATCGTGATGCCGCCCTCGGAGGACTTCTTGCGCTTGGCGAACGACGTTTCCTTGTTGAAGGAAGAAATGTAGATCTGCTCGAAGCCGAGCTTCTCGGCCTCGGCGATGCGGCGTTCTACCTGGCTTACGGGACGAATCTCGCCGCTGAGGCCTACCTCGGCGGCGAAACACACCTTCGGCGAAATATAGAGATCGAAATTCGACGAAAGAATCGAGGCCACGATGGCCAGGTCGCAGGCCGGGTCGGAGACGCGGAGGCCGCCGGCAATGTTCAGGAACACGTCTTTGGCAGCCAACTTGAAGCCGGCGCGCTTCTCAAGCACGGCCAGCAACATATTGAGCCGGCGGCCGTCGAAGCCGGTGGCAGAACGCTGCGGCGTGCCGTAGGCCGCCGTACTGACGAGGGCCTGGATCTCGATGAGGAACGGCCGCGTGCCGTCCATCATCGCCGCGATGGCGATGCCGGAAAGATCATCCTGGTGCATCGGAATCAGGATTTCCGACGGATTGCGCACCTCGCGGAGACCGCTGCCGGTCATCTCGAAAACGGCCAGCTCGTCGGTCGAGCCGAACCGGTTCTTGATGCTGCGCAGGACGCGGTACGACCCCTTCGTATCGCCCTCGAACTGCAGCACCACGTCGACGATATGCTCGAGCACCTTCGGGCCGGCGATGGTACCGTCCTTGGTGATGTGGCCGATGAGGATCACGGGCGTCCCGCTCTCCTTGGCGTAGCGCAGCAGTGCCGATGCGCACTCGCGCACCTGCGATACGCTGCCCGCCGACGAATCGAGCGCCTCGCTATAGATGGTCTGGATGGAATCGACGATGAGCAGCGCCGGTTTCACCTCGCGCGCCTGCGCAAGGATGTTTTCAAGAACCGTCTCGGAAAGGATGAAGCAGTCATCGTCGCTGCCGCCGAGGCGGTCGGCGCGCAGTTTGATCTGCTTCGGGCTCTCCTCGCCCGAAACATACAGGGTCTTCAAATCCTTGCAGCAAAGGGGTATCTGCAACGACAACGTCGACTTGCCGATGCCCGGCTCGCCGCCGATCAGGATCAGCGAGCCCTCCACCATGCCGCCGCCCAGCACACGGTCGAGCTCTTCGATCCCGACCGGGAACCGGTTGTCGTGGCTCAAGTCGATCTCGCGCAGCCGTGTCGGCTTCGCGTCCGCGGCGTCAATAAACGCCCGCGACCGCGACCCCGCGGCCCCGCCTCCCCCGGCGCTGGCATACGCCCGCGCCGTCTTCGGCTCCTCCACCATCGTATTCCACTCCCCGCACGCCGGACACCGTCCCATCCACTTCGGACTCTCGTTCCCGCACGACGTACAATACCATACCGTTTTAATCTTTGTAGCCATACGACAAACTTACGAAAATTTTCGCTATCTTTGAAAATTAAGCGCAGCGGAGTCGGGCGAGGG
>Ga0310696_10004628_pt1 | contig 16816 bp, 17 predicted proteins | sample AusTroGonzalo_MG_4_FD_203885 | JGI IMG/M metagenome (GOLD analysis project Ga0310696, IMG submission 203885) | Bovine rumen microbial communities from tropical cattle in Woodstock, Queensland, Australia - Gonzalo_02 (v2) (version 2) | ecosystem: Host-associated > Mammals > Digestive system >...
AAACTGGCCCGTGCTGTGGCTGGTAAGTCGAAAGTGGATGACGACGTGCTCGACAATCTGGAGGAGGTGCTCATCACCTCTGACGTGGGTGTAGAAACGACGCTGAAAATCATTGAGCGCATCGAAGAACGCGTGGCTCGCGACAAGTATGTGTCTACCTCAGAGCTTAACGCCATTCTTCGCGACGAGATAGCTTCGCTGTTGGCAGAGAATAACAGCGAAGATAATGATAACTGGGACTTGCCCAGCGACCATCGCCCTTATGTCATCCTTGTCGTAGGTGTCAATGGGGTAGGCAAGACCACTACCATTGGCAAACTGGCTTGGCAGTTCAAACAGGCTGGCAAGCAGGTTTGGCTGGGTGCTGCCGATACGTTCCGTGCTGCCGCTGTCGAACAGCTGTGCATCTGGGGCGAACGTGTGGGTGTTCCTGTAGTGAAGCAGCAGATGGGGTCCGATCCTGCCTCTGTGGCTTTCGACACTCTGCAGAGTGCCAAAGCCAATGGTGCCGACGTGGTGCTGATTGATACGGCAGGTCGTCTGCACAACAAGGTAGGTCTGATGAACGAGTTGAAGAAGATTAAAGACGTCATGAAGAAGGTGCTGCCCGATGCTCCCGACGAGGTACTGCTCGTACTCGACGGCTCTACAGGCCAGAATGCCTTTGAGCAGGCCAAGCAGTTCTCGGCTGTTACCCAGATTACATCGCTGGCCATTACCAAGCTCGACGGTACCGCCAAGGGTGGGGTAGTCATTGGCATTAGTGACCAGCTGAAGGTACCCGTGAAGTATATCGGGTTGGGTGAGGGTATGCAAGACCTGCAGCTCTTCAATAAGCGTCAGTTTGTGGATTCTTTGTTCAAAAATGAATAAGCCAACAATAGATTTTATTTCACTAGGGTGTTCTAAGAATCTCGTTGACAGCGAGATGTTGATGGGCTTGATGGAAGCCCACGGCTATCGGTGTACACACGATAGTGATAATCCTCAGGGCGAAATAGTCGTCATTAACACCTGTGGCTTCATCGAGGACGCTAAGCAGGAGAGCATCGACACCATTTTGGAGTTTGCACAGGCTAAGACTGAAGGTCGCATCGAGCGTCTCTATGTAATGGGTTGTCTGTCTGAGCGTTATCTGGCCGACCTTGAGGCTGAGATTCCTGAGGTTGACGGCTGGTATGGGAAGTTCAACTATAAGCAGTTGTTAATTGATCTAGAAAAACTAGGACAACTAGAGAATCTAGAAGGAGTTCACCGCCACATCACCACTCCTCGCCATTACGCCTACCTGAAGATCTCGGAGGGCTGTGACCGCCATTGTGCCTATTGCGCTATTCCGCTCATAACAGGTCGTCACCAGAGTCGTCCCATGCAGGAAATTCTTGACGAGGTGCGTTGGCTGGTCAGTCAGGGTACGTGCGAATTCCAGGTCATTGCACAGGAACTGACATACTACGGGGTGGACATCGACGGTAAGCAGCACATTGCTGAACTGATAGAGCAGATGGCTGACATAGAGGGCGTGGAATGGATTCGCCTTCACTATGCCTATCCGGCCCATTTCCCTTGGGAGCTGCTGCGGGTGATGCGCGAGAAAAAGAACGTCTGCAACTATCTGGACATCGCTTTGCAGCATATCTCTGACCACATGCTCGACCGCATGCAGCGCCATGTGACTAAGGAGGAAACCTACGAACTGATCCGTCGGATACGCGAGGAGGTTCCCGGTATACATATCCGTACGACGCTGATGGTTGGTTTCCCTGGTGAAACAGAGGACGACTTCCAGGAACTCATCGAGTTCACCAAGTGGGCCCGCTTTGAACGTATGGGAGCCTTTGCCTACTCAGAAGAGGATGGTACTTACAGCGCTTCGCACTACGAAGACGACGTGCCTGCTGAGGTGAAACAAAAACGTTTGGATCGTCTGATGCGTGTTCAACAACAGATTAGTGCAGAATTGGAGGCCGAGAAAGTGGGGCAGAAGCTGCGCGTCATCATCGACCGCAAGGAAGGTGACTGGTATGTAGGACGTACGGAATTCTGCTCACCGGAAGTTGATCCGGAGGTGCTTATCCCTGCTGATGAGCGACTTTCTATAGGACGTTTTTACGACGTACGCATCACAGATGCAGAAGAATTTGACTTATACGCGACAACAAGATATGAATAACAAGGAATTTATTGCTGAACTGTCAGAGCGCATGGGATATTCCGCAAAGGATACCCAACGGTTGGTGAATGAAATCGTCAATGCGATGGGTGACGCCTTTCAGGAAGACAATGCCGTGCTGGTGCCTAACTTTGGAATCTTTGAGGCTAAGAAGAAGCTGGAACGAATCATCGTCAATCCTGCCACCCAGCAGCGTATGCTCGTTCCTCCCAAATTGGTGCTCAATTTCAAGCCTAATCAGACGTGGAAAGACAAACTGAAAGGAGGAGGTAAGTAATTATGGGTAGATTGACAATACAGGATGTTGCTGCCATCTTGCAGCAAAAGAACGGCTTCGACAAGCAGGAAGCCAATTCGTTCGTTGCTACGATGTTCCAGATTATCCAGGAACGTCTGGAGGCTGACGGCATAGTCAAGATAAAGGGACTTGGTACATTTAAGATGATTGATGTCGAGGCTCGTGAGAGCGTCAGCGTGCGTACTGGCGAGCGTGTCGTTATCAGCGGACACGCCAAGGTGACGTTCACTCCTGATGCTACCATGAAGGAACTTGTCAACCGTCCCTTCTCACAGTTCGAAACGGTCGTACTCAACGATGGTGTCGAGTTCTCTGATATTAAGGAACAGCAGGAAGACATGGATGACGACCTCAAGGCGGAACAGGAGGATGAGCCCGTAGTCGTGGAAATTGAACAACCCGTCGAACAGCCTGTTGAACAGTCTGTTGAACAGTCTGTTGAACAGCCCATTGTACAGTTAGTTGACCAACCTGTTGAAGAGTCAGCCGAAGATTCAGCCGAACAGATGGCCGAGCAACCGGAAGAACAACCCGTTGAGTCGGAAGCCGAACAAGAAAAAACCTCTCAGCCCGTAGAAGAATTCGTATTCGAAGAAGAAGAGTCGACGTCATGGGGACGTTGGCTGCTTGGGGCTTTGGGCGTACTCGTGTTGATGGCCCTTGCTGCCTATGGAGGCTATTATTATGGTATCCAACAGTCGCAGCCAGCAGTGGCCGTTCCGGATACTGTCGTTGTTCACGATACCATCACTGTGGCACCTGTCGACACGCTTGCCGAGGTCAAGGAACAGCCCAGCGAAGCTGTAAGTCAGCCTGCTGAACAACCCGTTGAGCAGCCTGCACCGCAACCTCAGACAGAACAGAAGAAACCTGTTGAAGAACCTGTTGACAAATATGCAGCAAAAGATGAACGCGTTCGCCTCGGTGCCTATCGCATCGTCGGACTCAGCCACGAGGTGAAGGTGCTGGCGGGTCAGACTTTCTATAGTATATGTAAAGCCCACCTCGGACCAGATATGGAGTGCTATGTAGAGGTGTTCAATGATCTGCCCAAGAATCCCAAGGTCAAGGAAGGCCAAGTCATCAAGATTCCTAAGCTGCAATTGAAAAAGAAAAAGAAATATCAATAACGGCTTTCGCTTTTAATAGATCGGATGTGTATGACGATGCCTGCCACGATGCAACACAGTCCCGTCAGCAGCAACCAGTTATGGCTCGACAGACTGTGCAGGCGCGTCAGTAAAAGCACTAACGTACCTATTATAATAAGGAGTAAACCCGGAAAACGTGGCTTTTTCTTCATAAAATCGTTAAATTTGCTGCAAATATACGAAATAATTCGTAATTCATCATTCGTAATTCATAATTTTTTTGTACCTTTGCACCCGCATTTTGCAAAAATAACATTTATTTAATTAATTAAGTAGTATGAATCAATACGAAACCGTTTTCATTTTGACTCCCGTTTTGTCTGATGAGCAGACAAAGGAAACGGTCGCTAAGTTCAAGAAGGTCCTCACCGACAAGGGTGCTGAGATCCTGAACGAAGAGGCCTGGGGACTGAAGAAGATGGCTTACGCTATCGAGAAGAAATCTACAGGTTTCTATTTCCTGGTAGAGTTCAAGGCTGAGCCATCAGTGATTAAGACGCTGGAGACCGCTTTCCGTCGTGACGAGAAGGTCATCCGTTTCCAGACAGTAAAGCTTGACAAGTATGCCATTGAGTATGCTGAGAAGCGTCGTAACAAATTTGGTAAAAAAGAGGAGGCTTAAACTATGGCACAGCAAGACACTGAAATCCGTTATTTGAATGCTCCCTCTATCGACACGAAGAGGAAGAAGTACTGCCGTTTCAAGAAGAGCGGTATCAAGTACATCGACTACAAGGATCCCGAGTTCCTGAAGAAGTTCCTGAACGAGCAGGGTAAGATTCTGCCCCGTCGTATTACCGGTACCTCTCTGAAGTATCAGCGCCGTGTGGCTCAGGCCGTTAAGCGTGCCCGCCAGATTGCTCTGCTGCCTTACGTAACTGACATGATGAAGTAAAATAAGGAGGACGCAAGATATGGAAATTATACTGAAAGAAGATATTATCGGACTGGGATACAAGAACGATATCGTAAACGTGAAGTCGGGTTATGGCCGTAACTACCTCATCCCTCAGGGTAAGGGTGTTATTGCTTCGCCTATGGCTAAGAAGATTCTCGCTGAGAACCTGAAGCAGCAGGCTCATAAGCTCGCTGCCATCAAGGCTGACGCTGAGAAGAAGGCCGAGGCTCTGAACGGCGTTGCCCTCGAGATTGCTGCTAAGGTCAGCACAACCGGTCAGCTCTATGGTTCTGTAGGTGCCAACCAGGTTGCTGAGGAGCTGAAGAAGCTGGGCAAGGAGGTTGATCGTAAGATCATCACCATGAAGGAAGCCAAGACCATTGGCGACTTCGTTGCACTGGTTCACTTCCACAAGGAAGTTACCGTTGAGGTTCCTGTGAAGGTTATTGCCGAGAACGCTGCCGAGTTGAAGGCTGCCGCTGAGGAAGAGGCTGCTATCAAGGCTGCTGCTGAAGCCAAGAAGGCTGCTGCAGAGGCTGCTGCCGCTGCTGAGGAAGCAGAGGAAGAGGCTGTTGAGGAGGCTCCTGCCGAGGAGGAAGCTCCTGTTGCTGAAGAATAATAACAGCTGTAAAGCAAATCATAGTTATTATACGCAGAGGATCCCGAGTGTCGAAAGACACCCGGGATTTTTTATATAGACTATTCTATAAAAACCAGATATACAAAAAATATACTAGGTATACTAGACCAAACACAAAAAAACCGCTGGATTCACATCCGGCGGTCAGTCTCTCGTTTTAGTTCGAGCTAATTACTTAACGCTATCAGTAGCGGTAGTATCAGCAACAGCTGCGCTATCAGCAACAGTGTCAGCGCTGTCAACAACTGCGATTGAATCTGAATCAACAGCCTCAGCCTGAGCGGTCTTGTTACCACAAGAAGCGAAAGAGATAGCTGCAACAGCTACGAACATAAATACTAATTTCTTCATTTTTCTAATGCTTTTAAATCTGTAAAACAATCATTTGTTTATTAAAACGCTGCAAAGTTAGGCATTTTTTTGATACGTTGTATCTTTTTTTTTGTTTTTTTTTAGGGCATTTTTGTAACCTTTTTGCAATTCACTGTAAATCAGTTATTTACGAAATGTTAAATTTCGTGTAAATTCCACCCTTAACTGAATAAATGCTAAAAAATGGGTAAAAATGGTGTTTTTTATGTTTCTTTGTACTAACTTTGTAGGCGTTAAAGGAAACACCTTATTATATATGATAGATTCTTCAGTTTTTCAGGACAAAAAAGCGAAATATTTCACGCTGGGATGTAAGTTGAACTTCTCAGAGACCTCCACTTTTGGCAAGATGCTCAGTGAAATGGGTGTGCAGACAGCCAAGAAAGGTGAGCAAGCTGATATTTGTTTGATCAATACCTGTTCGGTGACGGAGGTGGCGGATCATAAGTGTCGTCAGGCCATTCACCGGCTGGTGCGCGAGAATCCTGGTGCGTTTGTTGTAGTGACAGGATGCTATGCCCAGCTGGAGCCCGTACGCGTCAGTCAGATAGAGGGCGTGGATATGGTGTTGGGTTCGAACGAGAAGGCGAATTTGGTTCAGTTCCTGTCAGAAGCGTGGGCTTCAAGAGGTGAGAGGTCAGAGGTGAGAGGTGAGGGAAATGTTATTTGTCAGAAAAAGACGAAGGACATCAAGACCTTTGCATCGTCGTGTTCGCGGGGCAATAGGACGCGCTACTTCCTGAAGGTGCAGGATGGGTGTGACTATTTCTGTACTTATTGTACCATTCCCTATGCCCGTGGGTTCAGCCGCAATCCGACCATTGCATCACTGGTGAAACAGGCTGAGGATGCTGCTGCGGAAGGAGGTAAGGAAATTGTTCTGACAGGTGTGAATATTGGAGATTTTGGCAAGACTACGGGCGAGAAGTTCATTGACCTGGTAAAGGCACTGGATGCTGTGGAGGGCATTCGCCGCTATCGGATCAGTTCGCTGGAACCCGACTTGTTGAGCGATGAACTGATAGACTATTGCGCCCAGAGTCGGGCATTCATGCCTCACTATCATATTCCCTTGCAGAGTGGCAGTGACACAGTGCTTAAGCTGATGCACCGTCATTATGACCGTCAGTTGTTTGCCGACAAGATTCACCGCATCAAGGCGGTGATGCCTGATGCCTTTATCGGCGTTGATGTGATGGTGGGATGCAGGGGTGAGACACCTGAATGTTTCGAGGAAACCTATGATTTCCTGTGTGGTCTCGATGTGACACAGCTGCATGTCTTTCCGTATTCCGAGCGTCCTGGGACGTCGGCACTCAGCATTCCCTACGTGGTTAGCGACAAAGACAAACGGGAGCGTAGCCATAGGTTGTTGGATTTGTCGGACCAGAAGACACACGCCTTCTATGAGCAATACATTGGACAGAAGGCTGAGGTGCTGTTTGAGAAAGCTACCAGGGGGCGGGCCATGCATGGCTTCACGAAGAACTATATCCGTGTGGAGCTCTCGCCGGCAGATGTGAAAGCTGAATATGACAACCAGCTGATGACAGTGTCTTTGGGAGATTTTAATCATGACCGAACGGCCCTGAAGGTGATAATGAATAGTGAAAAGAGAAATGGATAAGGTTGCAATCGTCATATTGAACTGGAACGGGGCTAAGATGCTGGCTCAATATCTGCCCACGGTATTGAATTATTCACGCGGCGAGGCGACAGTCTATATTGCAGACAACGCTTCGACGGACAGCTCGTTGGAGTTGTTGCGTGACGAGTTTTCGGAATGTAAGGTCATCATGCTCGAAAATAACTGGGGTTTTGCCGAGGGCTATAACAAGGCCTTATCGCAGATAGAAGCCGAGTATTACCTGTTGCTGAATTCAGATATCGAGGTGACACATCATTGGCTGACGCCTTTGATTGAGTTTATGAACGTACACCCAGAGGTCGCCGCCTGTCAGCCCAAGCTGCTCTCTATATATAATAAGGATATGTTTGAGTATGCTGGGGCGAGTGGCGGGTATCTGGACCGCTTCGGCTATCCGTTTTGTCGCGGCCGCATTTTCGAATCGGTAGAGGAGGACAACGGACAATATGACTATGCAACGGAGATTCTCTGGGCAACGGGTGCCGCTCTGATGATCCGTTCGAAAGATTATTGGGACTGTGGTGGACTGGACGGGCGTTTTTTTGCCCACAATGAGGAAATTGACCTCTGCTGGCGACTGCGCATCCGAGGACGAAAGCTCTATTGTCTGCCCGAATCGTATGTTTTCCATGTTGGTGGCGGTACACTGCCCAAGTCGAATCCGATGAAGACCTATCTGAATTTCCGAAATAACCTGACGATGCTTTATAAGTGTTTGCCCGACGAGGAACTGCACTATGTAATGCGCTGGCGTTGGTTCCTAGACTATCTGGCTGCATGGGAAACGCTGATTCTGAATCGTAACGTGGGCGATTTCAAGGCCATCTACAGGGCCCGTCGTGCCTTTAAGCGCTGGCGTAAGGACTTCGATGCGGACAGACAGCAGATTCAGGCGTCGCGTCAGGAAAAAGAAATACCAGAGCAACGACGCTTCTCATTGCTCTGGCAGTATTATGTTAAGGGGCGTAAATGCTTTAGTCAGCTACCCTGATAACTCCTAAAATTTTATATTTAATGTTTAATCTTTAATGTTCACTATAACCGGTTTCTCGACCTCCTTACACCACGCCTTCAGGTAGTCGAACCACTCGTTGGCTGAGTGATAGCCGAACGTCTCGTTGGCCGAGGTGTAGGTCACCTTATACGACATCTGACGCCCATTGACCTTCAGGACGTAGGCGTAGTTGTCCTTGTTGGCTGGTTCCTCGCTGACAATATTCTTCTGTGGCACCAGCACAGCCAGTCCTACCGTCTCGCGACTCCACTTGACGGTGTCTGTTGACGGATAGTCGGTACCCCAGCAGGCACGCAGGCCTTTCTTGTTGCTGAACTCCTCAGAACCCTTCACGTTGATGATACCTGTCGAGAAGCGGTAGTCGCTGACATCCTTGTTGAAGATGACATCGACAGCGGTATCTCTGTGGCCGGCGTACTGCGTATAGCGCAAAGTCATATTGATGGGTGACTTCTGGGCATCGGCCTTCCAACCTTTGTCGATGACTTCGACGATGGTGCGTAGCGGACCGTACGAGACGATGCGTTGGGTGCGCGTCTTCACAGGCTCGACAAGGGTAGGCTGCTGGCCGTCCCAACCGCGGAAGGCTCCAAGACCAAAGGTCTGGCCAACCCATAGCACGTCGTCGCCATACCCCCGTTTCTTCTGGTCGTCGTCGGTATAGAACTGCGTTTCCTTCAGCTCCAGCTGCTTCTTGAACTTGCCATAGAGGTCGAGCGTCTGACGGGCATCGAAATAGATGCGGATGCCGTTGAGTTCGCTCTCGAAGTCGACACCGTGGTGGTGCTGGATATTATAGGTGTAAGCCGCATCGCCACGAGCCGTAAGGGATTCGATATAGTTGTTCTGCTGGTTCTTCTTCAGCTTCTTGTCCTTGGTATTGCTCAGCACCATCTCTGCAAACACGCGGGCAGGATATGGGCGAGGCTCGCCCTCGTCGTAGAGCGTCACGCTGTATTGCTGTTTCTCCTTCTTGTCGATATTAGCCAGAAAGCACAGCTCGTCGAAGGTCTCGTCCTGGTCGAGGTCGTCCAGCTGGCAGGGCACTTCCTGTCCGTTCAGCGTCACCAAAGCCGAACGCACTTCGCCGTAGTTGACCAGATTAATAATAATAGGTACGTCTGTGCGTGTGATGTCCAAAGGGTTCGTGACATTGACCGTGATGGTTCGACTGGCTGAAACCATCGTGGTTGTCATGAGAAGCAGAAAAAAGGATATTGCTTGTTTCATATTCGTATTATTAAGTAGTTTCGTAGCTGCAAATTTCACACAAATAAACGAAAATAGGGTTAATGATGCACTTTTTTTTATCTTTTTTAGGTTAAAATTTGGTTTTTAAAATATTTTTTAGTACTTTTGCATCGTATTTTAACATTTATGTGTTATTTGTAGTGAAGAAAGTCTACGGCATATTGTTCTGCATCATGTTTTTCTGCGTCGGTTGCGAGTGGCAGCTGAAGCCTAGTACTGCTGATGTCGAAGACGAAACAATCACGATCGACCGTTACGACAGGATTGAGAGTCAGTACCTTTCGACGGGTGACTTTGCAGCCCTACAGCAGATGAATACTACCTATCCCCGACAGACCAGAATGTTGATTGAGGATATGTTGCGCATTGGTAAGGTAGACGATCCGGATATCAACGTCAAGTTCCTTCGCTTCTTCCAGGATTCTACCCTTCAGAAGATGTTGGCCGATGTGCAGGAACAATATGCTGATATGGATGACATCAGTGAAGAGTTGTCAGACGCCTTTAGCCAGTTAAAGGAGGAACTGCCCGGTATGGAGATTCCCTATGTTTATTCGCAGGTTGGGTCCTTCGACCAGAGCGTCGTTGTCGACAATCATTCTTTGGGTATTAGTCTCGAAAAATATCTGGGCGCTGACTATCCTTTTTACCTGAAGAACTATACAGAGCAACAGCGAAGCATGATGGTGCGCCAAATGATTGTGCCCGACTGTCTGGCATTTTATATCCTGAGCCTGTATCCCATTCCTCGTGATCTTGCCTTGACACAGGAGGGACGTGACCTGTATATGGGAAAAATTCAATGGGTGGTTAACAACGTGATGAAGCGTAAAATCTTCAAAGGTGCGCATGTTGATACTGTCAATCATTTGATGACAGTACATAAGGATATGACAGTCGATCAGCTTCTTTCTTCAAAAAATCTCTAGTAAACTTTTGGTCTTTCGCTTGGTTTTTAGTACTTTTGTAGCCCAAACGGAAAGACTATGCCTGAACAGAATAACAATACTAGCAGTCCACGCAAGCGCAGACAACAACCTGTGGACAATACCTATGCCCACGTACAGCCTCAAGCTACAGAGATAGAACGTGCTGTACTGGGAGCACTCATGATTGACAAGGACGCCTATGCCGTCGTGTGCGAAATGCTCTATCCGGAGAGTTTCTATGAGCCTCGAAACCAGAAGGTCTATTCGGCCATCCGTGAGTTGTCAATGCACGAATTGCCCGTCGACGTATGGACGGTGACAGAGCAATTGGCTAAACAGGGTGATCTGGAGGATGTTGGTGGTCCTGGCTACGTGACAGAACTGTCATCACGTGTCGCTTCTTCCGCCAATATCGAATACCATGCCCGCATTATTGCCCAGAAGTCGCTGGCCCGCCAGTTGATATCTTTCTCGAGCAATATTCAGACGAAGGCCTTCGACGAGACGATCGATGTAGATGATTTGATGCAGGAGGCCGAGGGTTCGCTTTTTGAACTGGGTCAGCGTAACATGAAGAAAGACTACACCCAGATTGACCCCGTCATTAAGAATGCCCTGGAAGTCATTCAAAAGGCTGCTGCCAACAAAGATGGTCTGACAGGTGTGCCTACCGGTTATCACAAGCTCGACGATATTACGTCAGGCTGGCAGGCTTCTGACTTGGTAATTATTGCAGGGCGTCCTGCCATGGGTAAGACGTCATTTGCTTTGTCGATGGCCAAGAATATTGCTGCCGACTATAATGTGCCGATGGCTTTCTTCTCGCTTGAAATGTCAAACGTACAGTTGGTAAACCGTCTCATATCCAATGCCTGCGAGATTCAGGGTTCGAAAATCCTGAACGGTCAGTTGCATCCCGATGAGTGGGACCGTCTGGACAAGCGTGTGAATACACTCCTGGGTGCTCCGCTCTATATTGACGATACCCCCGGTCTTTCCGTTTTCGAGTTACGTACCAAGGCGCGTCGCCTGGTTCGTGAACATGGGGTGAAAATAATCATGATTGACTACCTTCAGCTGATGAATGCCAATGGCATGCGCTTCTCGTCGCGTCAGGAGGAAGTGTCAACCATCTCGCGTTCGCTGAAAGGTTTAGCTAAGGAATTGGATATTCCTATCCTTGCCTTGTCGCAGTTGAATCGTGGCGTGGAGTCGCGTGAGGGCCTTGAAGGTAAGCGTCCCCAACTCTCCGATCTGCGTGAGTCAGGAGCCATTGAGCAGGATGCCGATATGGTATTGTTCGTGCACCGTCCTGAATACTATCACATCTATCAGGATGATAGTGGGCGCGACCTGCATGGCATGGCGCAGATTATTATTGCCAAGCACCGTAAAGGTGCTACGGGCGATGTGCTACTTACCTTCCGCGGTGAATTCACGCGTTTTGAGAATCCGGAGGATGGCCGTCTCTCTCGTAAGAGTGGCAATGCCGGCAATTCCGATGGTGAAATTTTGGGTAGCAAAGTCAATGGTGACCAACAGCCTGGAAGCAGTGAGTCGCCATTCGGATATGGTTCACAGGACGAGGAAGCGCCTTTTTAGGAAATCCTAGGAGATTCTAGGAAATCCTATCCCTTATTTTGAAAATTTATCAATAAACGTCTGAGCTTGGTCATTACCAAGCTCTTTCGCTTTTTGCAGGTTCTTGAGACCTTCTTCTTGATTACCTTTCTGACACTGTGCAATGCCCGCCATCAGATAGCCGTCGCTACCCTCCGGATCAAGGCGCATACACTCTGTGGCGCTTTCCAATGCTTGGTCAGTAAGGTTTACACGTAATTCGTAGCTTGCCTTTTCAGCCCACAGCTCTGGGTTGCTGGGAATCAAGGCTACCACGTCGTTCATGTCATTGATAGCCTGTTGGAAACGTCTAATTTCCATCGACAGCTGTGCGCGGACCCTCAGATAAGGAGCTACGGTTTTGATGTATGGTCTGGTAAACTGATTCACGGCACTGTCGAGTAGCATTACAGCGGCTTTTTTGTCGTTATTCTGCAGCTTACACTGAGAGGCGGCATAATACATCTCTGCTGTCGGTAGGTCACTCTTCGTCAGTTCTAGATAGATGTTACATGCCTCGTCGTATTTCTGCTGAGCAAACAGAATCTGGGCTTGTTGCTGGCGATAGACGGGCTGAGGATTTGCGGCATACGCAGCCTTTGACTCCTCCATAGCATGTTCCAGGTTCCAACCCTCGTAGGGCTGGCTGTCTTCTGTGATGGCTTTCTGAAACATCATCTGTGCGTACTGGTAGTGTGCATCGTCTTTCTTCTCAGCGACTTTAATGGCCTGTTTTATGTCTGCATCGGCACCCTCGAAGTAGCCTTCATTGGCCGACTGACGGGCTCTGTAGATATAACCATCTGTCGCATTGGGGAACTTCTCGATGAAACGGTTGATGTAATCTTTATATTCGTTGATATTCATATACGATGCCGATACGTAAAGCGACAGCAGGGCATCATCATATTTATTAGGAACCGCCTTGGCAATCTGTGTAGAGCGCAGCGTCATGTCGTTGAAGTTCAGTCCAGAAGCCTTGATGTTAGCTAAGAAGGTGGCCCCGACTGCATATGCCGATTGTCCTTGCTCTCCGGCAGCTGGCTGGATCATTCCGATGACCTCGCCAGCCTCGTTCAGTATAGGGCAGCCGGCATGTTGGTCGTTGGCAGCCATGTTGAGGGTATAATAGGTGTAAGCCTCCTGAAACTGTTCTGCCAGGGTGACGGTACCCTGTTCGCAAGTAGGGATTTTCTTGGCGGAGTAGGGAAGCAGCCATAGTGTTGTTCCCGTCTGGGCAACTGTTTGGGCAACATTTAGGGCTGTGGGTTTCTTGATAGCCACCTGGAATTTCGCTACGTCGTACATGTCGTTGGCACCGATGATGCTCTCTACAGACCATTCCTTACCTTGGGCGTCTATGATCACTGCACGCTGTGCATTCTTGAATGGTGTAAACGAACTGACGGCCTCGCCGTTTTCGTCAATGAAAAATCCGTTGGCGCTGGTCAGCAGCTGGCCGTCGGCGTTAAATGTCTTCAGTGTAAAAACGGCATTGGCTGCCTTCTTTGCCCATGATGGATTTTGGGCTGATAACGTTGCTGCCATCGTGAGCAGCATCAATGATATTATTGTTTTTTTCATACTCGTAATAGTTCTTTGGCATTCTGGATGGCAGCATCTGTCACGTCGCTGCCGCTCAGCATCTGGGCGATTTCGTGGATTCGTTCCTCAGCTGATAGCTCTTGCATCTGGCTTGTGGTGCCTTGCGGTGTCTCCATTTTCGATACGCGGTAGTGGTGACTGCCCAATGACGCAATTTGGGGCAGATGGGTAATCGAGATAACTTGGCGCTCTTGGTGTCCCATTTCCTGCATCATCTCAGCCATCTTTTCGGCTATCTTGCCGCTGACACCCGTGTCAATCTCGTCAAAGATGATGGTGGGCAGCTTAACGGCTCCGCTGATCATGGCCTTCAACGACAGCATGACACGGGCAATTTCACCGCCGGAAGCCACCTGGGCAACAGGTTGGAGTGGGGTGGAGGTGTTAGCAGAAAAGAGGAAAGACACGGAGTCCTGCCCGTTCTTGTTAAGCTCGCCTTTGTGGACGTTCACCTCGAAACGCACGTTGGGCATTCCCAGGGGTATCAGTCGCTGGCACAGCTGCTTCTCAATATGGGTTGCTGCTTGTTGGCGCAACTTTGTTAGTTCGTCGGCCTGTTTCTTAGCCTGAGCACTGAGCTTGTCAATCTGCTGTTGAAGCTCTTGCAGTGCTTCGTCGCTGTTCTCAATGCCTGCCAACAGCTGTTTCAGTTCGTCGCGTCGGCTGATGAGTTCGCCGATGGTGTCAAAATGGTACTTCTTTTCAAGTTCGTAGATCCTGTCCAGACGGGCATTGATCTTGTCCAATTCGCTCGGGTCGAAATCTGTTTGCTCTAGTGTGCTGTTTACCTCGTCGGCAATGTCCTTCAGTTCAATGTAGCAGCTATCCAAACGTTCAATCAGTTCCGCTGAGTTAGGCATGACCTGACTGATGCCTCTCAGTGCGTGGAACGCTGAGCGAACCTGACTGACGGCTCCTGTCTCGTCGGCAGCGAGGGCATTGTCGGCCTCGTAGAGCGCCGTCTTGATGTCCTCGGCATGTTCCATGGTCTCGCTCTGCTGCTCCAGCTCCTCCTGTTCGCCGTCGATAAGGTTGGCATTGCTCAGCTCCTCAAATTGGAACAGCAAAAAGTCCTGATTTTGGCGGTTACGCTCTATGTCATCTTTCAGATTTTGCAGTTGAGAGTTGAGAGTTGAGAGTTGAGAGAAGGTCTGCTGATAGGCGGTCAACTGTTGGGTGTCCTGGGCAATAATATCCACTACATTCAACTGAAAATTCTGCTTCTGCAATAGCAGGCTCTGATGTTGGGAATGTACGTCAACCAATTGTTCTCCAAATTCTTTTAACGTACTGAGTCCCACTGGAGTATCATTGATGAATGATCGGCTCTTTCCCGCTGCATTCAGCTCTCTACGGACGATGGTGTCCTCAGCGTCGAACTCGATTTCGCTTTCTTCGAAGAACGCTTCCATCGCGTAGCTCGACAGGTCGAAGTGCGCTTCTATCACACACTTTTCAGCGCCGCTTTTGATGGCCTTCGAGTCGGCACGCTGACCCAGCAGGAGCCCAATGGCTCCAAGTATGATGCTCTTGCCCGCACCCGTCTCACCAGTAATGACCGAGAACCCGCGGTGCAGTTTAATGTCCAGCTCGTCAATCAGCGTAAAATTCTTGATATATAATTGCTTAATCATTGCTTAATCTTCTCCCATGCATTGTTCTGCGAGGCGTTGATGTTGAACAGCAGGTCGTAGACCGCCTGCTTCTCCTTTTGTGTGCCCTTACCCTTGTAGATGTTGGCCAGCTCGTCACGCTTGTAGTCTGTCCATATTTGTGGCAGTAGTGACAGTGGCTTCTCCTCGTGGGCCTTCTTCAGTTGTTCCAGTGCCGTGGTGATGTTGGTTCGTCCGCGCTCTGCATTTTGCGCCATTTCATCGAGCCCCGTGCGGTAGTAGTCATACTGCAACTGGCGGAACGGCTTCATGGCCTCGTCCAGATAGTCGTTGATGATGGCAAAGCGGTTGCGGCTGGTCTCGAAGGCCTTCCAACCCGTAAATCCCAAGTCCTGCGCATTGTTGGTTAGCTGCATGCACCGTTGTAGCACGTCCGTTCCACCCAAAGGTGAGAACGAGTCGAGGTCCAGTCCGATGATCAGGTAGGCATAGTATGCCATCAGTGCTGTCAACTGGTTGTCGACCACTTCGTCGTTAAAGTTCAGCTGGTCGAACTGTACGAAATCGAAATTAAAGTCGGCATCCTTATTATTATAGAGGGTAGTGGTGTATGCCGAATTGTATACGGGGCGGTTGGCCTGGATCATTGCCGTACACGAGAAGCGGTTCTCCGCCCGGTCATACTTTGTCACCGTCAGGTTGAAGTTACATACGATGCGCTCGTTCTTCTGGAATTGCAGTTCCGTCCACTGGCGGTCGTTCATCCATTGTTCCAGCGTCTGCTGCAGATTCTCGAACACGCTCTTGTCCGTACCCTCAATCTGCTGGCTGTTGATGTTGATTTTTACCTGCAGTTCCTGGGCACCGACACTGCTCGCCAACAGGATTATCCCTGCCAACAACCACCTGCGACTAGTTTTCTTTATGCTCATACCTCGACAATTTGGCGGCAAAGGTAAACAAAAAACTCGAAACAGCAAAGAAACAACGACAACGTTTACGTTAATTTTTCTTCAAAAAACGAAGAATTATTCGTAGATATGGATTCTTTTCGATAACTTTGCAGTCAATTCGACAAACACTTAAAACAAAATAATAAAGAAAATGAAAGCATTTAACGACAAAAACTTTGTGCTGGAGACCGAGGTCGCCCAGGACCTGTTTCACAACCATGCGGCTAAGATGCCTATCATCGACTATCACTGTCACTTGATTCCCGAGATGGTGGCCAACGACCACAAGTTCAAGAGCATCACCGAGTTATGGTTGGGTGGTGACCATTACAAGTGGCGTGCCATGCGTACCAACGGTGTCGACGAGCGCTACTGTACGGGCAAGGATACCACCGATTGGGAGAAGTTCGAGAAGTGGGCCGAGACAGTGCCCTACACCCTGCGTAACCCGTTGTATCACTGGACCCATCTTGAGTTGAAGACCGCCTTCGGTATCGAGAAGCTGCTCTCGCCAAAGACCGCTCGCGAGATTTTTGACGAGTGTAACGAGAAGCTGAAGCAGCCCGAGTTCTCGGCCCGTGGTCTGATGAAGCACTACCACGTGGAATGCGTCTGCACTACCGACGATCCCGTCGATGACCTGCACAACC
>Ga0310696_10004629_pt1 | contig 16815 bp, 18 predicted proteins | sample AusTroGonzalo_MG_4_FD_203885 | JGI IMG/M metagenome (GOLD analysis project Ga0310696, IMG submission 203885) | Bovine rumen microbial communities from tropical cattle in Woodstock, Queensland, Australia - Gonzalo_02 (v2) (version 2) | ecosystem: Host-associated > Mammals > Digestive system >...
GTCCGGGCTGATGGTGGTCTCGTTGAGGTCCACTATGACCACAAGGTAGATCATGACGATCATCAGCCACATGAGCGCGCTCGTCAGGTGGGGTATGTAGTATGACCTCAGGGTGATGTCCACGTTGGACTGGCCGAACTCGTTGCTCAGGACGGAGAATTTCTCCTTCTCGTACTCTATCCCGTCGTACGAACGGATCATCCTCGCCCTGGTGATCTTCTCCCTGAGGGAGTTGTTGATCCTGTCCAGGCGTTCCATCCTCAGGACCGTCTTCTCGAACATCCCCTGGCTGAGGAAGATGATCAGGAAGGCTATCAGGATGAACGCTATGAGGAGGACCAGCGCAATGTTGGAATTGATCATGTAGGTGTACGCCAGCAGCAGGAACACCAGCATGGGCAGCGGAAGATAGGTACGGAGGGATTCGAACACGAAATCCTGGACCACGGTCACATCGCTGCTCAGGCATGTCATGGTGCTCGACGTGTTCCTACCCATCTTGCTCAGGTCCTCTGAACGAAGCGATGCCGTCATGATGTCCATGCGCATCTCGCTGGAGACGGCCGACGCCACCCTGGACGACAGCCTGGATGAGCTGGCCACGAATATGGCGAACAGGACGGTGGTGAATATCAGTGTGAACCCCAGGTCGAGGACCAGGCCCATATCCTTGTCCTCGGTGACCGCGTTTATGATCGGTTTCAGAAGGAGGATCATATACACCTGGGAGCAGGCGCCGAGGAACTGCAGAATGACGATTAATGCTATGTACCAACGATGGGTCCAAAGGTAGGCGGAGAGCGTTTTCCTCACAGCGTTCGTCATCCTGTCCACGGTTAGCTTCTAATGGTAGATAAATAGAGTTCCTGTTTTATAGGAACATGCGAATGGCCGAGGCGATGATAAAAGAGCGCCCCTATGCCGCCAACTATGCAGTGGCCCTTCTCATAGTCCTGGGCATAGACGCCTTCTTCTTCGGCGTATGCGACTTCATCCTCCCGGAGCTGACGATGAGCGATTCCTTCTGGACCAAGGTGGAGCTGTCGGTCATCTGCTTCGTATCATTCGTCCTGGCCATCGGGGTCTACGTCGGCATCCCGTTCTTCCATAAGGCCGCCGTCGTCCTGTCGGTCTACACCCTGGTGGCCTCCATCATCCTCATCTGGTACCAGCTGGACGAGGGTCGCATACTGGAGGTGGACGACTGCATCAACCTTCCCATAGCCGTGGGCCTGGTCGTCCTGCTCCTGACCCCCAGTTGCCGGGAGTACTACAGGGGCAGTTCGCTCAAGCGGAACGAAACAGAATAAAAGTGCCCGCCCCTGTTGGAGGGGCAGGCGGTAGTTTCAATCCTTGTATCTCAGCGCGCGGGCGGAGTTGAGCACCGCCACGATCATGACGCCCACATCGGCCACTATGGCCAGCCACATGTTGACGATCCCCAAGGCGGACAGCCCGAGGAATGCGAACTTCACTATGAGCGTTCCCGCGATGTTCTGGCGGATGATCCTCATGCACTTGCGGGATACCCCCATGGCGGTGGCGATCTTGGTGGGGTCGTCGTCCATGATGACGACATCGGAGGCCTCGATGGCCGCATCGGATCCGATGGATCCCATGGTGATGCCTATGTCGGCCCTGACAAGGGACGGGGCATCGTTTATGCCGTCTCCGACGAACGCGACGGCGCCCTCGGTGGATTCGATGATCCTCTCCAGCTCGATGAGCTTGTCCCCGGGGAGGAGCTGGCTGTGGACCTCGTCGATTCCGATCTCCTCCGCCACCTTCCTGGCGACGACATCGGTGTCGCCGGTGAGCATCACCGTCTTCTTGATGCCGGCAGCCTTGAGGTCGGTCATAGCCTGATGGGTCTCCGGCTTGATGATGTCGGAGATGGTGATCATTCCCTGGTATCTGCCGTCCACGGCTACATGGACGACGGTGCCGGTGATCTCGGACTCCATGCACTCGACGGACAGCTGGTCCATGAGCCTCTTGTTACCGACGGCAACGCTGAGCCCGTCGACGGTGGCAACGACCCCCTTTCCGGCGATATCCTCTATGTTGGTGATCCTGGAGCGGTCTATGTCCGCTCCGTGGGCGCGGACGAGGCTCGCGGCGATCGGATGGGGGGATGCGGACTCCGCTGCCGCGGCAAGCTCGATGATCCTCTCGCGGGGCAGGTCAACAGTGGTGACGCCGGTGACCTCGAAGACGCCCTGTGTGAGGGTACCGGTCTTGTCGAACACGACGGTCTCGACCCCTGCTAGGGCCTCCAGGTAGTTGGATCCCTTGATCAGGACGCCGTGCTTGCTCGCACCGCCCAATCCGGCGAAGAATCCCAAGGGGACGCTGATGACCAGCGCGCAGGGGCAGCTGATGACCAGGAAGGTCAGGGCACGGTAGATCCACATCTGATACTCGGAATCCATGCCCAGCGCCATCTGGGCCAGCGGCGGGACCACGGCCAGGAGGATGGCGCATCCGACGACGAACGGGGTGTAGTACTTGGAGAACCTGGTGATGAACGCCTCGGACTTGGACTTCCTGCTGCTGGCGTTCTCGACCATGTCCAGGATCTTGGAAACGGTGGACTCCCCGAACTCCTTGGTCGTCCTGATCTTGAGGACGCCGGAGATGTTGATGGAACCGCTGAGGGCCTCCTCCCCGACGGTGATGTCGCGGGGGATGCTCTCGCCGGTGAGGGCCGAGGTGTTCAGGGAGGAGCTGCCCTCGATGACTATGCCGTCTATCGGGATCCTCTCCCCGGGCCTCACCACGATGGTGGTGCCTATCTCGACCTCGTCGGGGTCGATCTCCTTCAGCTCCCCGTCCTCCTCGATGAAGGCGCTGTCGGGGCGGATCTCCATGAGCTTGGAGATGCTGGTCCTGCTCCTCTCGACCGCGATGGCCTGGAACAGCTCGCCTATCTGGTAGAAGATCATGACCGCCACGGCCTCGTCGAAGTCGCCAGTGTAGGTGACTCCGAGCACCATGGCGCCGATAGTGGCCACGGCCATCAATAGGTTCTCGTCGAACGCCTGTCCGTTCCCGATCCCTTTCGCGGCCTTGATGAGGATATCGTATCCTATGATGACGTAGGGGATCAGATAGAGGATGAAGAGGTACTCCTTCTCCAGGTCTATCGGGGCCAGGATCAGGAAGGCTGTGATGGCCGCCGCTATGATTATGCGATACAGGAGCTTCTTGTGCTTCTTCTTGAGCTCTATCATGCCCAGCCCCCTCGAGTATGCGATCAGAGAATCAGAACTCGATCTCGCAGTCGCTCTCGACCTTCTTGCAGTTCTTGAGGACGCTCTTCATGACCTCCTTGGGCTCGGCTCCCTCCTCGAACTCGACGGTCATCTTCTGGAGGACGAAGTTGATGGACGCATCAACGACCCCGGGGGTCTTCTTCGCGGCATCTTCCATCTTCGTTGCGCAGTTGGCGCAGTCTACCTCAACTTTGTACGTCTTTTTGACCATTTGAATCACCTTTCGATTAAACGATTAAGTATATGTTTAATAATGTTGAATATCTATATAAGTCATGCGATGGTTGGAGACAGCCATCGGAAGAGGCAGACGATAATATGGCGGAAATACTACCTCATGACCACGGAAAGATAGAGGATATCGAGACCTTCGCTCAGATACTCGCAGAGAACAAGGCTTTCGACAACGTCTCCAAGATCCTCTCCCAGATGTCAGACGGTACCCGCATGCGCATTTTCTGGCTGCTCTGCCACTACGAGGGCTGCGTCACCAACATCTCCGCCATAACCCGCATGTCCAGCCCCGCGGTCTCGCACCACCTCCGCTCGCTGAAGGATGCCGGCCTCATTGAGAGCAGGCGCGAGGGGAAGGAGGTCTACTACAAGGCCGTCGATTCCATCCAGGTGAAGTACCTCCACATGATGCTGGAGGACCTGATGGACCTCACATGCCCCGTCCCTACCCTCGATCCGGAGAAGGTCCACCTCATAGAGGGGCACAAGCATCGATTCCTTGCAAGGATATTATCAACCTCCGCCACGATACACATCCGATATCATGTCCGTGGCCGAGAACATGAAGGTCATGCGCCTTCAGGTGGGGATGCTGAAGGACATCCTCCTCCTGGTGCGCTTCCAATGGATACTTGGGGTCTACCTTGTAGTTTATTTCGTCATGTCCATGCTCATCTGGTATTTCGATCCCGACATCCACAACATCTCCGACGCGCTGTGGTTCACCTTCGCATCCGTGACCACCATCGGATACGGGGACCTGGTGGCAGGAGGGGTTATGGCCCGTGTCCTCACCGTCATCCTGACGATATACACCATGGCCGTGGTTGCGATATTCACGGGAATAATCGCGGGATTCTTCGTGGAACTGGTCAAGATGAAGGCCAAGGAGAGCGCCTGGAAGTTCATGAACGACCTCCAGAGGCTTCCGGAGATGTCGCACGAGGAGCTTGTGGAGATGTCCGAGCGCGCCAAGGAGTTCGCCAAGCGCCGAGGACGTACCATCGGAATAACCGGGGTTTCCTCCGCTTCGGCCCCTATATTATTATATCAATATTGTAGCGGGCATCATATCGGATGGCGTTCCGCGCCCGCATCCAGTATACACGAACCCCGAGCGTTCACGCCAACCTTTATAATCGAGGACAATATCATGTGTCGTGCTAACACTTAGCACGGTGATGTAATGAGCATATTGGGACTCACGGACCCTTGGAACATCATGGCCTATGTCGGCTGTTTCATATGCGTCGCGTTCTGCGTTGTATACGGGTTGATGAAAGGAAGAGAAGACGACTCGGAGGAGGACGAGCGATGGCCGCTGAAGGCGTCGATTCCGCGATATTCGCGGTCATGATCATAGCATTCGTCGCAGTCACGCTCCTTCTCGGATGGTACGGTTACAAGAACACCCGCGACAACCAGGAGTTCATGCTCGGAAGGAGCAAGGCGAGCCCTGTCATCATCGCCCTGTCATACGGCGCCACGTTCCTGAGCGCCTCCGCGGTGATAGGATTCGGCGGCCAGGCTGCCGTCCATGGTATGTCGCTCATGTGGCTGTGCTTCCTCAACCTATTCCTCGGCCTTGTGGTGGCATTCCTCATCTTCGGAAAGAGGACCAGGCGCGCCGGACTCAAGCACAGGGCCTCCACCTTCGCCGATCTCATGGGAAAGATCTACGCTTCCAAGGGCATCAGGGCCTTCACGGCCATCCTGATCATCGTCATGATGCCCATCTACGCCGCCGCTGTCCTGAAGGGCGGAGTCAACTCCCTGGCCACCATCATGGGCCTCAACGAATTCTACAACTACATCCTGATCGCGCTGGCGATCATCGTCGCTGTCTACGTCGTCTACGGCGGAATCATCGCCGTCATGTACAACGATGCCCTGCAGGCAGGGGTCATGTTCATCGGAATGGTCGTCATCCTCGGGGTCACCTTCTACACCCTGGGCGGCGTCACCGCCGGCAACGAGGCCCTCGTCAGCCTCTGGGATGCCAAGATCGGCGAGACCGGCCTGGGGGTGCTGGACGGGTTCAACGGATGGACCGAAACAGCTCAATTCGGGTCGAAGGAATGGATGACGGTAGTGACAACGTTCCTGATGGGTGTGGGCATAGGTGCCCTGACGCAGCCCCAGCTGGTCGTCAGGTACATGTCCGCCAAGAGCGACCGCGACCTCAACAAGTCCCTGGTCATCGGTTCCGTGTTCATGCTGGTCATCGTCGGTGCCGCATACACCGTCGGTCCCCTCACCAACGTCTACTTCGACAACATGCACGGGCTGACATCCTACCAGTACGTGTCCGGGATCGGGCTCGGTACCGACTTCATCATCCCCCAGTACATCCTGGAGGTCTTCCACGACATCACCTTCGGTGACGTCTTCATCTCCCTGTTCCTGCTGTCCCTGGTCTGCGCGTCCATCTCCACCATCAGCGCTCTGATGCACACCATCGGAGGGGCTGCGGGATACGACCTGTTCACGCTCATCCAGAACAGCCGCGGCAACACCAAGGGGGACTCCCAGAACCTGAGGGTCAACAGGATCTGCATCGTCCTGGTCCTGGTACTAATGGTGGTGTACTGCTACCTGATGCCCAACGACATCATCGCCAAGGCGACATCGGTGTTCATGGGGCTGACCGCGGCCGCGCTGCTGCCGGCGTACTTCCACGGGATATACTCCAAGAATCCATGCAAGAAGGCGGCCCTGTACAGCATCGTTGCAGGTACCACATCGTACCTCTTCATGGCGCTGTTCATCAACCGCGGTATGTCCATCTTCCTGCCGGTATGCAAGTTCATCACCGGCGAGGCGGTCCTGTTCCCCGATTCGATCGTCGCATACCTCGATCCGCTTGTGGTCGCGCTGCCCCTGTCCATCATCGTCATGGCCGTCGGCATCCTCGTCAGCAAGCGCTCCGTGCCCCAGGCCGTCACGGCCTGAAAACCCGTTACCTCCTTGAGGGGCCGCCCATCGGCGGCGGCCCCTTCCCTCCGGGGCAACTGTTTTTCTACCCATTGCGGATGACCTCACATGGAGAAGGCTCTCGAGCTCAGGAATGTGTCCGTCGTCCGCGACGGCCAATACATCCTAAGATCAGTGGATCTGGACATCGCCAAGGGCGAGAACGTGGCCGTCATCGGCCCCAACGGTTCCGGAAAGACCACCCTGATCAAGCTTCTGAGGAGCGAGATCTTCCCGTATTACGATGAGGAGAACCCCGCCACGATGAGGATCTTCGGCAAGGACAGATGGAACGTCTTCGACATCCGGAGCCGCATGGGCGTGGTCTCCATGGATTTCCAGGAGCGGTTCAGGCCCGAGACCACAGCGTTCGAGGTCGTCTGCTCGGGGTTCTTCAACAGCCTGGACGTCTTCAGGGACCGCACTTTGACGGATGAGATGAAGGCGGAGGCCGTCAGCACCGCCCGCATGATGGGGGTTGACGACATCCTCCTGAGGCCCATCGGGGACCTGTCGCTGGGCGAGATGCGCCGCGTCCTAATCTCGAGGGCGCTGGTCACCGGTCCGGACCTGCTGGTCCTGGACGAGCCCATGACCGGCCTCGACATCGTCATGAAATCCAAGTTCAGGAGGATGTTCGACATCCTGATAGACCGGGGTGTGAGCATAGTGATGGTCACCCATGAGCTCACGGACATACCGCTGAAGGTGGACCGCGTCGTCATGGTGAAGGACGGGGAGATATTCGCCGACGGCCGGAAGGAGGACATCCTCAACTCAGCCAACATATCCGAGCTGTATGGCGAATCTATAATAGTCGAGAACGATGACGGGATATACCGGATGCATATGCCCGGTTCGGTGGTCGAATGAGGAGCATTTGTTCTCAGTGCGGTGCCGAGATTCCCGCGGATTCGGATTTCTGTTACAGGTGCGGAGAGCTGAAGAGCAAGTCCCTCAGGGTGGATGACGCAGGCTACTTCGTCGAGGACACCTGCCCGCACTGCGGCGCCAAGCTCCAGGGCAACGAATCGTTCTGCGGTGCTTGCGGAGGACCTATCAATCAGTACAACGGCGAACTCCGTCCCAATCTGGACAAGAACAGCACCATCGCCCTCCTGCTGGCGCTCATCCCCGGATTCTTCAACATATTCGGGCTGGGGCATCTCTTCCTCAAGCAATGGTACAGAGGCATCATGTTCCTGGTGATATCGGGAATCCTGTGGTACATCTATCCGGCCTATCTGCCGGCGCCTTCCCTCGGCGTCCTAATCCTCAGGATCGGAGTGGTGATGTTCCAACTGCTCGACCTCTACCGCATCATATACACATCTAAGGTGAGCCGATGGACTGGACAGAGAAATACAGGCCCCAGACCCTAGATGGTGTGATGGGGAACCCCACCGCCGTCAGCAGCCTGAGGTCATGGGCCAAGTCCTGGGAGGCGGGCATACCCGAGCTCAGGGCCGTCGTGCTCATGGGACCTCCGGGAATCGGCAAGACCACCTCGGCCGAGGCCCTCGCCCGTGAGATGGGCTGGGGGATCGTTGAGATGAACGCCTCCGACCAGCGCACCGGGAAGGATATCGAGGAGATCGCACGCAGAGGCTCGCTCTTCAACACATTCTCCGACGACGGCAGCTACAAGTCCGTGTCCGACGGAGGGATGAAGCTCATCGTCCTGGACGAGGCAGACAGCCTGTTCGGGAACGCCGACCGCGGAGCCGTCCCTGTGATCGACAAGCTCATAGAGACCACCAGGCAGCCTGTCATGCTGATAGTCAACGATTTCTACGCACTGAGCAGGAAGAGCTCCGCAGTGAAGACCAGGACCCTCCAGATCACGTTCAAGAAGCCGCAGGCGGCCACAGTGGCCAAGGTCCTGCTGGGGATCGCCAAGTCCGAAGGGGTCATGCTGGATGCCGATGTTGCGAAATCCATCGCAATATCCGCAGACGGCGACATACGTGCAGCCATCCGCAATCTCGAATCCCTCGCATTGGGAAGCAAAACCGTGACCCCCGAGATGGCATCCAAGCTCACCCCCCGCGACAACCGCAACGACATGTACGACCTCATGACCGCGATATTCCGCCGCCCGGACGCCTCCGAGGCCAGGAGGGTCGCGATGAATGTCGATGCCGAGCCGTCGGAGATACAGATGTGGGTGAACGAGAACCTGCCGTACGAGTACCGCAACCGCGGCGACCTCATGCGCGCCTACGACCGCATGTCCCGCGCGGACATATTCATGGGGAGGGTCATGCGCCGCCAGTACTACCGTTTCTGGGCCTACGCCAACGACATGATGACCATGGGGGTCTCCACCGCCCGCATGACCGACGAGGTCAACCACGAGCGCATCAGGTTCCCCTCATACCTGATGAAGATGGCCCGCAGCAAGGCCGTCAGGCAGAACAGGAAGGAGACCGTCTCCGTCATATCGGAGTACACCCACACATCGACGCGCCGCGCCGCATCCGATGTGCTCCCCTACCTGAGGCTGATAATGCAGAACGACCCCTCTTCCAGGGTCCCCATAGTCTGCGACATGGGCCTGGAGCCCAACCAGACGGCCTTCATCCTCGGTGTGAAGAACGATTCCAAGGAGATCAAGGCCATCTACAAGGAGGTGGAGGACCTCCTGGAGGAGAGGCGCCTCAGATCGCAGGCCACGGATACGGACGCTCCGGCCGTGTTCGAGGAGGCCCCGAAGGCCTCCGAACCCGCACATGAAGAGACAACGCAGGCCCGCCCCAAGGGGCAGAAGAGCCTCTTCGATTTCCGAGGCCGATCATATGGATGAGGAATACAGGGACCTACTGATCAAGCAGCAATACAGGCTGTACAACGACCATGCCGCGGTCAAGCTCTGCCATTGGATGAAGGAGAGCATGCTTCACGAGCGCCACTGCTACAAGCAGGACTTCTACGGCATCAGCAGCCACCGCTGCCTCCAGATGACGCCTGCGATCAACGAGTGCAGCCACATGTGCACCTTCTGCTGGAGGGTCCAGGAGAACGATTTCGAGGTCAGGGACTGGGCGGAGCCCAAGGAGATGCTGGATGCGCTCATAGCGCACCAGCGCAAGCTGATATCCGGATTCAAGGGGGATCCCCGCTGCGACCCCAAGATGTTCGAGGAGGCCTGCAACCCCAACCAGGTCGCCATATCTCTGGCCGGTGAGCCGATCACGTACCCGTACCTGTCGGATTTCCTGAAGGAATGCCACAGCAGGAAGATGACCACCTTCCTGGTCACCAACGGCACCTATCCTGAACGCCTCGAGGCGCTGGACACCCTGCCGATGCAGCTCTATGTGACCGTTGCGGCGCCAAATGAGGAAGTCTATCGCAAGGTGTGCAGGCCCAAGATCCCCGACGGATGGGACCGCCTTATGCGCACCCTCGATCTGCTCCCGTCCCTGGACACCCGCAAGGTGATCCGCCACACCCTCGTCAAGGACCTGAACTTCGGATGGGAGAAGGAGTATGCCGCGCTGGACAACCATGCCGCGCCGGACCTCATAGAGCCGAAGGGCTACGTGTTCGTCGGGGGATCCCGCATGAGGCTGTCCATGAGCAACATGCCCTCCTTCGCCGAGATCCGCGAGTTCTCCGACAGGCTCGGATCGATGGTCGGCATGGAGGTAATAAAGGAGTGCCCGGACAGCAGGGTGCTGCTCCTCGGGAAGCCGGGCATGGAGCTCGACGTCCGCAAGCTCCACGGGATGTGAGAGGGGTTTGGCCCCTCTCAGAATGAGATATATCCCTGTTGGAAAAGGAAGATTATCAGGATTATGTGCAGCACGAGGAACACATAGACCAGCTTGAATTTGGGCTTCTGGGTCTTGTGCCTCACAGCCAGCATCCCTATGGTCGCCCCGAAGGGACCGAAGAACGCAAGGATGAGAAGGGTGCTTTCCTTGGTCCTCCATCTGTCGTTCTGCGCCTTGTGCTTGTCCCATACGAAGGCCACCAGCGCCACCAGGTTCAGGACCAGGTAGACCGCCAGAATGGCCAGCAAGATCATTTTATCCATTGTTATCACAGCTTGGAGATGAAAACGTCAACATCCTCGGGGAACCCTTCGGAGTTCATGTTGGGGCCCTTCTTGTTGAAATAGACGGCATCGGAGATGCCCAGCTTCTGAGAGACGGCCTCGCACTGCCTGTCGCCCTTGTCATCGTTGTACATGCAGCAGATGAAGAGGTAGAGCTTCTTCTCCACGAGGTTGTCCTTGTTCTTGTTCAGGAAATCCACAAGGGGGGCGTAGGGCTTTCCGGCGTGGATGCCGGTGCCGAAGACGATCGTGTCGTAGCCGCTGATGTCGATGGCGCTCATCTTCTTCAGGTCGAAGATGTCCGTCGACTTCTGCCGGGAGATGTACTCCGCGACCCTTCTGGTGTTGCCTGTCATGCCTGAGGCGTATATGACTGCGATATTAGACATGCTATCCCATCCGTTCGGGCGGAATCCCGCCCACTGTCAACTAAATCGAATGGTTTTTATTAAAATCTTACTTGGACGGGTCCTCTGGATACAGATTTCAATCAGAGAAGGCCTTGCGGAAACAGTCTATGATATGGAGAGCGGCCTCGACGGCGGAATCCACGGATCCCTCAACCTCGGGGGTCATGGTCTCCGACATCGTCTTGATGTCCTGGACCTCGATGGCGACGAAACGCACCTCGCGGGGCATGACATCCCTGTCCATCTTGCGGCCGATCTTCAGCGCGGTGGGGAGGTTGACGTCATGGGTGGCGGCATCGGAAACCTCCTCGTCGAAATCCGACTCGGAGTACAGCATTACTGTGCCAGGGTCGTATCTCATGGTCTGTATCGCATCCACTATCAGGGCATAGTCGTGGCCTTCGATCACCGGGAGTATGTCCAGTCCGCCGATGGCCTCCTGGAAGCACTCCACGCCCTCGAGCCCCATGGATTCTATGCGCTCCACTACCCTGAGCCCGACAGCGTCGTCGCACATTATCGGGCTGCCGAGCCCGACGACCGCGATTGAAGGTCCGTTCATGGCCGGTGGATGGGACCGGGATAGATAAAGGGATGCTCCTCCGGCGGAGCCGTTAGAAGTGGAAATATACGACCAAGTCATAGGGGTCGGGCATGGGATACGAGGTCGAGCTGATTGGTCCGGAGGAATCCACCAGGCTGCGTGAGGAATGCGAAAACGGCCGTATGTACGAATCCAAGGCGGACATATGCGGCGTCTGCGTCCAGCTTGTGACGGCCGACCGCAACCACATCTCCATGTGGAACGATAACTTCTATTCCATGTCAGACAAGGTGAGGGCCCATGCGCGCATCTACTGCATCAACGATCCGGAATCCAGGATGCATGTGAGGTACGACGTTTCCTCCTCCCTGCTCTTCCTCTACAACTTCGACTACTACGGATGGATCAAGAGCATAGCCCTCGGTGTGGCCGGGAACATCCTGGAGGACTCCTACGGGATCATGTCCGTGCACGGGGCCGTGCTGGATGTGGACGGATCGGGTGTGACGCTTATAGCCCCGTCCAAGACCGGCAAGACCACGCAGTCATGGGGGCTTCTGCGCCTGCCCAACACCCGCCTCATCTCGGATGATTGGTATTTCGTCACCTTCGGCAAAGGGAGGCCATTCGTCAACGGATCCGAGAAGAACTGCTACATCGACGCCGATATCGGCGACGTATGGTCCGAATACAAGGACCTGGTGGATGTGGTCAGGTTCGACAACAAGGGCAGGGGTATAGGCAACGTCAGATGGGTCAAAGGCAACGATTCGGTCACCGAGCATACCTCCGTCAGGGACATCATCCTGCTCAAGAGGGACAGTTCGGATCCGAGCATCGTCACCGAGCTGACCCCCCAGGAGGCCCTGGGCTATCTCAGGTCCCACGATTTCTGCAATCCCCACCAGCTCGTCAGGGACGAGAGGCGCATGGCCCTCAGGGAGTCCCTCTTCACGAGATACCTTTCGGAATGCCGGATACATATGGTTAACACCGTGCTTACCGCAGAGGAGACACAGGAGCGCATACGCTCGATCATCAGGGAGTGACATCATGCTAGGGAAAGAGAAGATCCCGAAGAACAAGGAGACGGTCCTCGACGAGGGATTCGGCAAGGTCCGCGCATCCAGGATCGAGAGCGGTTTCGGAAGGTCCGTCCTCGCGAAATCAGTCATGGCGGTCCTGCTCGTCAGCGCCGCGATACTGCTCATCATCGCGTGGATGGACAAGATCTGGCCTGCTGAGGACTATCTCAACAACCTGTTCTGCAACGTCCTGGCCATGGTCTTCATCGTGGCGTTCGTGGACACCGTCGTCCGCGGCAACGAGGAGTCCCGCAGGAAACGCGACGAGGCCAGGTCCATCATCCGTTACAACCGCATCATCCAGCCGGACATCGACATGTACCTGGTCAGGAAGAACATGGTCGTCACCCCTGCCGGCAAGAGCGTCAAGAAATTCCAGGTGGATTCCGATTTCACCATCCAGGACATGAGGGACATGTACGGCGCTTCCGAGCTCGCCTCGGATGTCGGCATATCGAAGATCGACAGGTACGCCCATTTCCAGGCCAGGCTCAGGGACGACTTCGCCAAGATGGTCGAGGGCGTCGACTTCACCTACTACCCGGAGATAGCCGAGGCGTGCATGAAGTACATCAACGCCACATCCTACGGGGAGGCGGCGCTGCAGGCCGTGGTCAGCTACGAGGATGCAAAGTACGGGACGAAGTCCATGAAGACCATCGTGGTCCAGATGATCAAGGACGAGCCCGCCGAAGGCCGCTACATGAGCGCCAACCCCACGATGAAGAACGTCTACCTCGTGCACCAGATGATCAACGACCAGGAGCAGGCGGTCTCCGATTACCTCAGGCTGATCAACATCCTGCTCAAGCAGGAGAGGGCCTCGATCAAGAACGATACGGATTACGAATGATAGCGGTGCGGGATGCTGTAGGAGATGCTCATGGAATCCTCGGTGACATCGCATCCGAGGACCATCACCTCCACACCCGCTACCTCCGCCCTCTCCAGTTCGATGCCGAACTCCTCGTGGGTGGCGTAGTTGGGCTCGAACATGGTCATGCGCCCCATCTGCACCACAAGCGCGATGCGGGCCTCGTAACCTTCGGATAAAGCAGATACAAGTCCCCTGACGTGCTTAACGCCCCTCTCGGTGGGGGCGTCGGGGAAGCTGCAGATGCCGTCATGCTCCAGGGTCACCCCCTTGACCTCGATGAGTATCCTCCTGTCTCCGGTCTCCACGTAGAAGTCGAATCTGGAGTCCCCATGGGTGTATTCGGGATGCACCTTGGGATCGTCGCCGAACACCCCCGATTCGAGGATGTACTCGTGGAAGGCCTTGTTGGGCGATTGGGAATCGATGTTTATCAGGAGATCCCCCTTGTAAGCGGCGATCAGATCGTACTTCGTCTTCCGGTCAGGATTGTCGGGGACCGAAAGGATAACCTCGGTGCCGGGTATGAGGATCTCGCGGCAGCGGCCGGTGTTCTTGACATGGCAGCGCTCGACGGTACCGTCGATCTCGACCATCGCTATGAACCGATTGGGTCTGCTAATGAATGTTCCCTCGATCACACGTTCGTATCTCATGTTCCCCAAAGATCCGAATGTTCCGGGGAGTCTTCGATGAAAAATCCCCGACCGCAATACATGCGTTGCATTCGGGTAATTGGGTTTCGATGTATAATTAGTTTGACGGCGTGCCGAACAGAGCATCATCGATGGAATCCGTGGCCGATTTGATCTTCCTCGGGTCCGACCTCACGTAGATGAGGGTGGTGTCCAGACATGAGTGGCGCATCATCCTGCGGACCACAGGCCGGACAGGCCCCAAGTTACAGCAGGATTGGCGATGGACAGGGATTCTGGCATGCCGATCGGACTGACGATAAACCCTGGGAACATCATGGACGTCACCCATTTCGACGAGAGTTTCGGGCAGATCAGGCCACTGCTCAGGAAGGATTCGATGATCGTTTTCGACAACGGTGCGTATTCAAGGGATAACGCGAGGATGCTGGTTGATTCAGGATTAGGATTCGTGACGCGCCTGCAGTTTAACGCTTCGGACGATGCGTTCGCCAAGATGCACAGAAATGACTGGGTACGGATCGATGAGAACATCAGCTACATGTTCAGGGAGGGCAACCTGAAACGTCGGAGATTCATGTACATGAATGAGAAGCTGAAGACTGACATATTCTACAGATACGGATGCGAGGTGGAGCATGACTACGACGAGATGGAGGAGATGAAGCAGGCTCTGACCAAGGGGAAGAAGCCAAGGAAGAAGTACCGCAATTCGAACTGCTTCGTCGACACCAGGCTGTCGTATCAGTTCCCGCTGATATGACGCACCCGCGAAGAAGCAATCGAGGAGGCAGTGAGACGCATGGTCACGGGCAGGGAAGGACTTTTCGTGCTCGTGACTAACCGTCCGTTGACAGCTGAGGAGACGCTGAGATATTACAGGGACAGGAACGCCGTGGAACCGGCGTTCCGGGACCTGAAGCACGAGATAGACTGGAGACCGGCCAGATGTACCAAGGAGGAGTCGATAAGGGGCAGGATCCTGATATCGTTCCTGGCGCTGTTCTGCATGTCCATGATCAGGTTCCTGTATCCCTGGTTCAGGTCCAAGACGGCTGAATCGATATCTGAGGAGCTGTCCTCGTTCACACTTACGGTTTTCACGAGGAGAAACGGTGAGGAACGGAGGGTATGGAGCAATTCCGGACCGATATTGAGGACGATCTTCGGTCGGGAAAGGGGCTGTTCCGGTGCCGAAGGCACCCGGACAGATCCTTATCGACGGGTTCCGATCATAGGAAAACGGTAACTGAGAACGCGCGGACGCGTGCATACATCTGAATGTTCCAGCGGATGCTATGTCGGAAGTCAGGCGTATGTGGCGAACTCAGGTTTAAATAATGTGGAGAAAAGAATAATAACTAAAAACATGGTTCGAAATCTTATAGGGTGGTAAGACATCCGGAGGGGTTAAATGAATAAATCTAAAGAAACGAGTAGACTTACATGGGTGCTGCCTGCCATCGCGATAGTGTTCGCCATGGTGGTTGTCGCTGTTTCTCTGCCAGCGGATCAGGCCGATGCTGATTCCCCTACCAGCGGAACATGCGGTGACGGGGTCGTGTGGAGTTTCGACAGCGCTTCAGGTACACTGAGCGTAACATACACTGGATCAGGAACCGGAAAGATGGCGGATATTGATGATCCTAACAAATCCGAATATGCCTATCTGTACAAGAACATCGACAATATCGTCATCGGCGAAGGTGTGACATATGTCGGAAAGATGGCCTTCTGCGGATTCGAAGCAAAGACCATCACCTTGCCGAGCACAGTCGTCGAACTTGGAGAGAGCTGTTTTGAAAAGAACAAGATAACATCCATAGATCTCAAGAATGTCGTCACGATCAGGAAACAGGCCCTTGACTACACTGACATCACGAGTGTCGTCATCCCTTCCACAGTGAAGATCATCGATGATTATGCTTTCGATGAATGCCAACACCTTGCAGTTGTTGACACCAGCGGAGCAACATCGCTCGAGAAGATCGGGCATGCTGCTTTCGTCACGTCCGCAATTACCAGTTTCTACGTACCAGCCACAGTGACTTCTCTTGGAACAGGAATATTCGTGGAATGTTTCAATCTCACATCAATAGACGTCGATGACGCGAATCCGAACTACGTCGATGTCGACGGTGTCGTATATACTCCTGATATGAAGACGGTGCTCATGTATCCTTCAGCGAGGGCATGCGAGTCGTATGTCATACCAGATACCGTCACCACCATTGCCACGGCAGCTTTCGCCACGGGATACAAGATAGGTGCAATCACCATCCCGGAAACGATCACCGAGATCCCCGAAGCTGCTTTCCAAAAATGCACGGCTCTGAAGACCATCAAAATCCCCAACACTGTTACCAGCATAGGGGGCTTCGCATTCACTGACTGCTTGGGTATCGAGAACATCGATTTCTCCGGAACCACCGTCCTCAAGTCAATCGGTAACGGGGCATTCTTGGGTAATGAAAAGCTCAAGACTGTGGAGATACCGGCGTGCGTCACGTTCGTGGGCGAGAGGGTCTTTGCGTATTGCACTGCATTGGAGTCCATATCCATCGATTCATCGAACCAGTACTATGCCACTGTGGATGGCGTCCTCTACGATAAGAAGATGGAGACCTTGATGCAGTTCCCCGCCGCCTCCAAGATAACGGATTTCACCGTTCCGTCAACTGTGAAGACGGTCAATGTCAAC
>Ga0310696_10004630_pt1 | contig 16814 bp, 15 predicted proteins | sample AusTroGonzalo_MG_4_FD_203885 | JGI IMG/M metagenome (GOLD analysis project Ga0310696, IMG submission 203885) | Bovine rumen microbial communities from tropical cattle in Woodstock, Queensland, Australia - Gonzalo_02 (v2) (version 2) | ecosystem: Host-associated > Mammals > Digestive system >...
GGATGAGAGGGTCCGGGGGAGAAGGAAAAACTTCTTTTTCCGTAAAAAGAAGTTTTTCCTTCTCCCCCGGTTCCCTTCTCTCATCTTGTCTCAGACGAGCTGAGAAGACATTTCGTCGCAGCCGGCGTTGAAGGCCGCGATGTTCTGTTCGACGACCTGAGGTTTCTTGCGGAAGCTCTCGGTGATGGCTTCGGTAAAGACCTTCCGGTAGTCGGCGGCGTCTTCCGGGGTCAGGGCGAACTTGCCGAGGATGGCGGCAAGGGCGCCGAGGACGGCGGAGTTGGCGCATTTGGCGTTGCCGATGCGGTTGGCGATGGCCAGCGCGTCGAGGCCGAAGACCTTCTGACCGGGCTTGACGGCGGGCTTCTCCATGGCGGAGGTGTCATAGATGAGGATCCCGTCGTCCTTGAGCTGGTAGCCGAACTTGTCCAGCGCGGCCCGGGTCATGGCGATGAGCAGATCGCAGGAGTCCACCAGGGGCGACGGGATGGCCTTGCGGGAAAGGATCACGGCGCAGCTGGCGGAGCCGCCGCGCTGTTCCGGTCCGTAGGAGGGCATCCAGCTCACGTTGAAGTGCCGGAGCCGGGCCATGTCCGCGAGGGTGTGGCCCAGACTCAGGATCCCCTGCCCGCCGAAACCGCTCACGCGGATGCGGCGCTCCTCGTTGAAGATCTCGGAGTTGTTGATCGTCGCGGGCCCCTCGCCGGAGCCCTCTTTCGCGGTGAAGAGAAGTTGCTTCACATCTTCGGGATCGCGGACGGGAGCTTCGGGGACCTTGCCCGCCGGGGTTTCGGCGGAGCGGTCGCGGAGCATGCCCAGCGGGAAGTACTTGGTCATCTTGGTGTCGATGAACTCATTGACCTGTTCCGCCGTCATCTTGAGGTTGACCGGACAGGGCGAAAGTGCTTCCACAAGGGAGAAGCCCTTGCGGTCGCGGAGATTCTCGATGGCCTTGAAGACGGCCTTGCGGGCCTTGATGATGTTGGCGGTGCCGGTGAGGGCCACGCGCTCGATGTACACGGGGGCCTCGAGGGCGTTGACCAGTTCGCAGACCTTGACGGGGTAGCCGTCGGTCTCCACGTTCCTGCCGTAGGGAGAGGTCATGGTGACCTGGTTGGGCAGCGTGGTGGGGGCCATCTGGCCGCCGGTCATGCCGTAGTTGGAGTTGTTGACGAAGAAGACGGACATGCGTTCGCCGCGGTTGGCCGCCTGGATGAACTCGTTGAAGCCGATGGCAGCCAGGTCCCCGTCGCCCTGATAGGAGATGACGTACTTCTCGGGCGTGGCGCGGGAGGCGCCGGTGCCGACGGCGGGCGCGCGGCCGTGGGGCACGGAGATGCTGCCGCAGTTGAAGTAGTAATAGGCGAACACGGCGCAGCCCACGGGGGCAATAAAGACGGTGTTCTCCTGGATGCCGTAGTATTCGATGGCCTCGGCGATCAGTTTATGCAGAATGCCGTGACCGCATCCGGGGCAGTAGTGCATATTGGTCTTGATCGGCCCGGGACGGCGCTCGAAGGGGTCGAAAAACACTTTGGAACGGCCGAACTTGACTTTTTCGGTACTCATTTCACATACTCCTTGTAGATACGTTTGGCCGCTTCGCAGACTTCGGCGCAGCTGGGAACGTTGCCGCCCATACGGTTGAAGAGTTCCACGGGCAGTTTGCAGTTGAGGGCGAGCTTGACGTCTTCGATCATCTGACCGGCGCTCATTTCGAGGCTCATGACGACTTTGGCCTTGCCGTTGGAGAGCAGTTTTTCGAAGCTGTTCGTCGGGAACGGGAAGACCATCTGCGGCCTGATGAGACCGGCCTTGATGCCCTGGGCGCGCAGTTCGGAGACGGCGCCCTTGGCGATGCGCGAGCAGATGCCGTAGGCGGCGATGACCAGCTCCGCGTCTTCGGTCATGAACTCCTCGGCGCACTGTTCGGCGCGCTCGATCTCGCGGTATTTGGCCTGCAGGCGGCGGTTCAGCGCTTCCAGATCGTCGTACTCCATGTAGATGGAGGTGATGTAGTTGGCCTTGCCGTCGACGATGCGCCCCATCTTCCACTCCGGATCATAGGTGTAGGGCCGGGGATCGGGGAGCTGGACGGACTCCATCATCTGACCGATGACGCCGTCGGCCATGACGTAGGCGGGCATGCGGTATTTTTCGGCCAGATCGAAGGCCTTGACGGTGAAATCGCACATCTCCTGCACGGAGTTGGGCGTGAGGACCAGACAGTGATAGCTGCCGTGGCCGCCGCCCTTGACCAGCTGGAAGTAGTCGGCCTGTTCGGGACCGATGTTGCCCAGCCCCGGACCGCCCCGGGTGACGTCGATGATGACCGCGGGCATTTCATAGGCCGCGAGATAGCTCACGCCCTCCTGCTTGAGGCTGATGCCCAGACCGGAGCTGCCGGTCATGGCGCGGCGGCCGCTGGCGACGGCGCCGATGACCATGTTGATGGCGCCGATCTCGGATTCGGCCTGGATGAAGGTCCGTTTGAGTTTCGGGAAGAGCCGCGCGGCGGTGTGGGCCACCTCGCTGGCGGGGGTGATGGGATAGCCGAAGAAGCAGTCGCATCCCGCGAGCAGAGCTCCGTAGACGGCCGCCTCGTTGCCTTTGAGCAGCAGACGCTGATTGTACTGCATGGTGTTACTCCTCGATTTCAAAGATGGTGATCGCACCGGGTTCGGGGCACTGGTGGAAGCACGAACCGCAGCCGATGCAGTCGAAGGGGTTCTCCGCCACGACGGCCAGATATCCCTGGATATTGATTTCTTTACCGACGGAGATCAGCTTTTTGGGACAGGCCGGAATGCAGCGTCTGCACCCTTTGCACTCGTCCTTGCTGATCCGGATACGATGTTTTTTCGCAGCCATGATTTCGAATCGCCTCCTTTTTGACGGTTGGATCTCTTCAATCCTGATAATATACACCGCTTTACGCAAAAAATCCAGTTTTTCCGCCCCGAAAAAAGAGGTCCGGCCGTCATTTTTTCGCCGTTCCGGCGGAAAGCAAGGCGCGGAACATTGATTTTTAGCCCTTTCCGTGGTATGTTAGAGGCGGATCTTTAATGGGAGCTTCGAGAAATGGGCAAGGCGGCAGTCACGATCCCGGTCTACCGGCGGGAGCCGGAGAAAAGCGAGAAAGAGTCTCTCGCACAGTGCGTCAGGGTGCTGGGCGGGAAACATCCGCTGATCCTTTTCGCGCCCGGGAGTCTGGCGATCGGGCCCTACCTCGAAATCGCGCCGGAGGCGCGGGTCGAACGTTTCGGCGACGGGTCCTTCACGTCGATCAACGGGTACAGTTCCCTGCTGCTGTCGCGCGATTTCTACGCAAGATTCTCTTCTTTCGAACACATCCTGATTTACCAGCTGGACGCGTGGGTCTTCCGCGACGAGCTCGACTTGTGGTGCGAAAAAAAATACGACTACATCGGCGCGCCCTTTTACCTCGGGAAAGACGTCATCATCGGCAACGGCGGCTTCTCCCTGCGCCGGGTGGAAGCGATGAAACGGGTGCTGACGGCCCCCGGCGGCAGGATGTTTTCCTGCGGACTCCTCCGGCGGTTCTTCGGGACCCACTGGCGGAACGGAGACTACCTCAGGGCTTTCGGCCAGCTCCTGCGTTTCGCCGGGATCGGCAACAGCCGGGAGGCGTTTCTCGAAAGAATGTGCCGGGACGGCAGCAACGAGGACATGGTCTTCTCCTATTTGAACAGCCGTTTCGTCCGGAACGGGCTTCTCATGCCGGATGCACAGGAGGCGGCGCACTTTGCCCTCGATGCCGCCTGTGAGGAGTTTTTCGAACGGGGAGGCTGCCGCCCGCCCTTCGGCATCCACGGCTGGACAAAGCCCGACCGCATGGCGTTCCTGAAAAAGCACGATTTCCCGGGAAGTCCGCGGCTGTGAGAAGAAAGATGTGCTTGCATTTCGGAAAAAAGAGGGTATTTTAACGGAAACCGCCGCTATCCGGCGCACGGCCCGTTTCCGGGCAGGAAAAGAAAGATATGCTGTTTTCGATCATTACGGTTTGCTTCAACAGTTCGGCGACGATCCGGGAGACCTTCGAATCGGTGCTGTCTCAGGATCCCGGCGCTTACGAGTACATCGTCGTCGACGGCGGCTCCACGGACGGGACCGTGGACATCATCAGGGAATACGAGCCGAGATTCCGGGGACGCATGCGGTGGCTCTCGGAGCCTGACGAGGGCATCTATTTCGCCATGAACAAGGGGGTGAAGCTCGCCCGGGGCGCGTACGTCAACTTCATGAACTCCGACGACCGCTTCGAGCCGGACGCGCTCCGGAAGACGGCGCAGGTCATCGGGGAGCATCCCGGGTTCGGCGTCTATTTCGGCGCCACCCGCTGGGTGGACCGGGAGGGGAAGGAGATCCAGCTGCTCCGGTTCCACCCCGACGGTCTGCTGCGGGGGTACGGCCTCTCCCTCTGTCATCAGGGCGTGTTCGAAAAAAGGGAGCTCTTCGAGAAATACGGTTTCTTCTCCACGAAGTACAGGGTCTTCGCCGACATGCACCACATATCGCTGCTGAAAAAGGGGGGCGAGAGCTTCTGGCCCCTCGATTTCTCCGTGGCCCTGTACAGACTGGGCGGCATTTCCAACGCGCAGGATCACAGCGAGGAGTTCTACGACATCAACATCGAGCTGGGGGTGCCCTCCTACACGCCCAGACGCAAATGGATGGACTGCTGGAAAAAACGGATCCGCCGCCCGGTCGTCTTCGTCGCGAACAAACTGCTCTCCGCCTGCTACGCGGCGGCGGGCCTTTTCCGCCCGGGACGGGGGAAAGAGGGCCGCGGGTGACGGCCGGTCACTCCCGGCGTTTCCACGGGCGGAACAGGCGCAGGCCGAAGGGCCGGATGTTGTGGTAGCGCCAGATCCCCAGGACGACGTGTCCCGCGAAGCACAGGAAGGCGGGCATTTTTTTGAACCGCCGGGAGCGGTTGAACATCTCGTGACTGATCGGCGCGCGTCCCCCGAGCATGTTTTCCGGCGAGGCGATGATCTTGCGGCTCTCCGAAAGCGCCTTCCAGCAGCGGAAATAGAAGAGACAGTCGAACAAGAGCGGGATCGTCTGGTCGTCCCACAGCTGGGCGAAAAGCAGCCGCGGCGAAAGCATCTTGCAGCCCTGGAAGTGGAAGAAGATCACAGGCTTGCCGTCGGAGTACACGCGCCCCCCGTCGAGGGAGTAGACGTGTTTTTTCATGTTCCACGGAGCCAGGGCCTGAGGCCGGGTCTTTTCCGCGACGGCGACGGCGGAAGGGAACAGAACGGGCCACCGGTCCAGATACTTCTGATCGGCGAAGCGGTCCGGTTCGTGACGGTCGTAACACCACTCGATGCACCGCTCACGCCACCACCTGAGCACCCGGAGGCCCTCTTCGCTGTTCCGGTAGAGCTGGAACCCCACGTTGAAGCGGCCGTGCAGATCCTCGTCCCGGCGGCGAAGGAAATCGTGCTCATAGATCAGGACGTCCCGCCCCCCCAGCTCCTCCCAGATCGGCTCCGGGGAAGAGAAGAACATGAAGTCGGAGTCCACGTAAGCCAGAATATCGATCTCCGGGTCCCGGCGGAAGAGAAAGAGCGGCAGCGCGGGACTGAGGGTGAAGAAGTATTCGATCAAGGAGCGGTTGCCCCGGCATGCCGCCGTTTCCGGATCGGCAGACTCCAGCTCCGACAGCCGCACGGGTTCGATCTCCGGAGCGAACCCCGTCAGCTTTTCGTACACCGGATCGTCGAGGCAGAGGACGAAAAGCCTGAAGTCGATGCCCGTCGCCTTCAGGGTCCGGAACATCGTCAGCCCGTAGATGAGGTAGGCGTCGTTGAAATACGTGCAGAAGTAGCGCTTCATCCGAAAAAGTCACCGATGCATCCGACGACATACGCGATCTCGTCGGACTCGAGTTCCGGGAACATGGGCAGGCTCAGGAGCTGAGAGTTGACCTCCTCCGTGGCGGACAGTCCGACGGTCAGGGGAACGCCGCGATAGGCCGGCTGGCGGTGGATCGGCAGCGGATAGTGGACGGCGCACCCCACGCCGCGTCCGGCCAGATACGCCATAAGCTCGTCTCTTCTGCCGTCCGGGACCCGCAGGACATACTGGTGATAGACGTGACGGAAGCCGGCTTTTTCGCAGGGAACAACGAGCCCCCCGATCCGGCCAAGGGCGGAGGTGTAGCACGCGGCGGCGGCGCGGCGCTTTCCGTTGTCCCCCTCCAGCCGGGCGAGTTTGACGGCGAGGACGGCGGCCTGGAGCTCGTCCAGACGGCTGTTGACGCCGGAGCATTCGCTGATGTAGCGCCGGGTCCAGCCGTACTGCCGGAGCGCGCGGATCTTCTCCGCCAGCGCGGCATCGGAGGTGACCACCGCGCCGCCGTCGCCCAGCGCGCCCAGATTCTTGGTGGGGTAAAAACTGAAGGCGCTTCCGGGACCGAAGGTGCCGCAGGAACGGTCCCCGATCATGGCGCCGTGGGCCTGGGCGCAGTCCTCGACGACGGGCACGCCGTACTTCCCGGCGACTTCCCGGAGCGCGGGCATGTCGGCGGGATGGCCGAAGAGATGGACGGCGACCACCGCCCGGATGTCCGGTTCCTTTTGAAGCAGTTCCGCCAGCGACCCGGGGGACATGGTGAACGTCCCGGGATCGATGTCGGCGAACCGCACGGCGGCGCCGGTCCGCTCGATGGCGGCGACGGTGGCCACGGCGGTGTTGGCGACGGTGGCGACTTTGTCGCCGGGCCCGACGCCGATCCCCCGCAAAAGCAGTTCGTCCGCATCGGTCCCGTTGGCGACGCCGACGCAATATTTCGCCCCCAGGTGTTCCGCAAAGGCCTCTTCGAAGGAGGCGACTTCCCGGCCGAGGATGTACCAGCCGCTCGCCAGCACACGTTGAACGGCCTCGTCTATTTCCTGCCGGCAGGAGAGGTACGACAGGAGCGGCGAACACTGGGGTATCTTCATTTTTCACCTTTCCGGACGAGGGTCAGGAACTCGTCGTAACTGCGGATGTAATCGCTTTCGTCGTAAAAATCGGAGGCGGCGACCAGCAGCACGCATCCTCCGGAAAAATCGTGCATGGTGTGCCACAGCATGGGGCCGAGGATGACGCCTTCGTTCTCCCGCTTGAGCTCCACGTCCTGCCGGTGCACGCCGTCGTCGAGGGAGAGCGTGAAGCTGCCGTTGATGCAGAAAATGACCTGCTGCAGCTTGCGGTGGGCGTGCCTGCCGCGGATGCTGGAACAGCTGTCCAGATTGTTGATGAAGTAGACCCGCCTGATCTCGAAGGGGATCTCCTTCGCGGAGTTCATGATGCACAGCACGCCGTCGCGGTCGTCGACGATCCGCTGCAGCGTCACCCAGCCCGAATGCTGAACGAGAAGATCCATTTTCAAGTTCACCTCAACCTTTTGCAAAAGTCAAAAACCATTTTCCGCCCTCCCCGCGCGCCGGGGATCATCGGCGGCCCTCCATCCGCTGAAGAGCCCGGACCAGACCGCCGGGGAGGATCCGGCGCACGGCCCCCCGGACCGCGCCCGCGATCCTGCCGGAACGGCTCCCGCCCCGCGGCCGGGAGCAGTGGCGCCGGTAGTCGGGGACGTAGACCCTTTTCAGGACCTCCCAGTCCGTTTCGAGTTCGATCCCGCGTATAACGGGTTTTTCTTCAGAGAGGACATCTTCGGCGATCGTGCTCCCGGCCGAACCGTGGGTCCCGGAGGTGAAGCCGATGTTTCTGACCATGTTCTTCCCCGGCTGGAGACCGAGTTTTCCCTTGAGAAAAACGGAGGCGTACCAGCGGATCGCCCAGGAATCGACTTTGCCGTCGGCCTGATCCTTCAGCATCTCGTAGAAGGGGTAGCTGTCAAACACATCGAACCGTGCGATCTGTTCCCGGGAGGTGAACTGCGCCAGCAGTTTTTTCCCGTCGGGCTCGAAGAGGTCCCAGCCGCGCTTCCACGTGGCCCACCCCCAGCAGCCGACCTCGTTGGTGAAAAACGTCTCCGGCGCGGGAAGACCGTTCGAGGGCCGCCAGCCGTGGATCCCGGCGACCTTCTCCTCGTTCCGGTAGAAATCCAGCGCCTCGTTCATGAACCGCAGAAAGAAGGGCGCGGTGACGATGTCGTCCTCCACGACGATGATCTTTCCGAACCTGTTGACGATCTCCGTCACGCCGGAGATGATGGAACCGGCCAGTCCCCGGTTCGTCTCCGCCTCCCCGATATGGACGGATCGGAAGCCCGTTACCGTCTTCAAGTACGCCCGCACGCCGCACACGGCGGCGGCGTCTTCCCCGGGCTTGGGCCCGTCGGAAAAGATGAAGAGATCGCTCCGGTCGGCCAGTTCATTGGCCCGCAGCGCCGCCACCGTCTGTTTCAGACAGTCCAGCCGGTCATAACAGAACAGAGCGACGGGAGCCGTCGAGTCGGCTGTTTCATTCATGCTCGTCCCTCAGATTGCCGATGCAGAATTCGGGATATACCGCGCTGCTGCGTTTCAGGTCCGCCTGCCGCGAGATGAATATGCTGGTTATCTTTGTATAGGTCGTGATGGGCGTGAATCCGGGGAAATCGATCTCCATGAAACGGGGATCGCTCTGCAACGCCCCCAGCGCGCGCCGGTACTCGGAAAAGTTCTGCACCCGCTGGGCGTCGTCGACGATGATCATGCCCGCGTCGGAAATATGTTTCAGGGCCTGCGCCGCGCATTTGTCGCGCCACTCGGCGTCGATGACGATGACGTCGTATTCCGCGTCCAGCGTCCCGGCATATTTTTCCCCGTCGGTCTCGAGCAGCAGCTTCACGTTCCCGGGAATCCTGGGGACCATGCCCTCGTACCACGCGGGATCATGTTCCACGGAACGGACCGTCCGCGCGTGCGCCGCCCACCAGAGCGTCGAATTGCCGGACCCGAACTCGAAAACGCTCTTCCGGGAGAGATCCAGCTGCTTCAAAAATTCGATCGCCGGGTAGGTATACCACGGAACGGCGTTTCCCTCAGCGTCGATGCTGGCTTTTTTCCTGATCGTTTCCGCAAGGCCGAACTCGTTCATGAGAAGACGGTTGGCCGTGTAAAAGATCCCCCTGTCCGCATTGGCCGGATCGAAAGCGCCGGCATACGTCGAAGTCACTCTCTTCGCGACCTTGTACGCAAGGTAAGTCAACGCCCGGAGCCCCGGCATCAGCGTCACGTTCCTGACCCATGAAAATTTCATTTCGTCGCCTCGGAAAAAATATCGTCTGCGTCCGTAAAATAACGCTGGAAACGGGAATTTGCAAGCTGAAACGGCATCAACGTCCCGATTTTTGCGCTTTTTGCCGGGGCGATCCGGGCCGCCGCCGCGGATTTCCGGCGCAAAATAAGCCGATCCCGCGGACAGCGCGCTTGAAAAATGAAACAGGCGTGATATACTAAGGGCAAAGCACATTTCAAAAAAAACGACGGGGCAAAGGTGGGAAAATGACGACGAAAGCCGGGATCATCACCCGGATCATGGAGCATCCGGCGCTTCTCGAGCGGCCGCCGGTGCTGGTGGACGTCGGCGCTTCCGGAAAGGTCCACGAGGCGTGGAAGGCCATCGCCCCGTATTCGATCTGTCTGGCGTTCGACGGCGACGACCGGGATCTGAAACTCATGAAGAGCGGCGACAGCGGCTACAAGGAGCTGCTGCTGTATCACAGGATCCTCACTGCCGACAGACGGGAGGAGGCGACGTTTTACCTCACCCGGTTTCCCCACTGCTCCAGTCTGCTGGAACCGGATCTTGCCTCGCTGTCGAACTACAGCTTCCGGGACTCCTTCGAGGTGGAGAAGAAGATCTCTCTCAAGGCGGTCAACCTGCCGGAAGTGCTGGCGGAAAATCATCTGGACCGCGTGGACTGGTTCAAAACGGACTCCCAGGGCACCGATCTTCGGCTGTTCCAGAGCCTGCCCGAAGCCATCCTCCCCGGCGTGAAGATCGCGGAGTTCGAGCCGGGGATCATCGACGCCTACCGCGGGGAGGACAAGTTCGCCGATCTGCTGAGGTGGATGGAGGGGAAGCCCTTTTTCCTCGACCGGCTTGACGTCATGCCGGTCTGCCGGATCGAACGGGAGGCCCTTGAGAAATTCCGCCGTCCCGATCTCGTGCAGAAGTACATGAAGAAGACCCCCGGCTGGGTCAACGCGCTTTACATGAACACGGGGGAGGAGATCGGCCGGTGGAGTCTCCGGGACGGGATGTTCTTCCTCGTCTGCTGTCTCCTGAACGGACAGGACGGGATGTGCGTCAAATGCGCCTCCGCGCTGGAACAGCGTTTCCCGGACGAACCTCTCCTGCCGGAAATACGGCGGTTTTCGGAGTCCCTGCTCGACGTCGGCGTGCTCTCCGACATCTGCCGCCGCTTTCGAAACCGTCTGCGCCGATTGATCGGCGCCCTCTCCCGCGGGTGAACTCCATGGGGGTCCTGAAAAAGGTTCTGAGATCCGTCGCTCCTCACGGGATCGTGACGTCGTACGAAAAGCTCCGGTCCCGGAACGCGGTGGAATTCGCCGGAACGTACGCGAGCTGGAGCGAAGCCGCTGCCCGGAGCGAAGGCTACGACGCCGCCCACATCCTGGAAAAAGTCATCTCCGCGACGCGGGAAGTTCTGGCCGGGAACGCCGTTTTCGAGCGTGATTCGATCCTGTTCCGCGAAGAGAGCCCCAACTATCCGCTGATCGCCCATCTTCTCGCCGCCGCCTGGGGGAAGCGCGAGCTTGACGTGCTCGATTTCGGCGGAGCGCTGGGAAGCGTCTTCTTTCAGAACCGCAGGGCCCTCTCCCGCTTCGACCGGATCGCCTGGCGCATCGTGGAGCAGCCCCATTTCGTCGCGGCGGGCCGGGAACTTTTCAAAGATCACGGCAGCGTGTTTTTCTACGGCTCCGTCGAGCAGGCCCTCGCGGAGGGAACGCCTGACGTCATCCTCTTTTCGAGCGTCCTGCAGTACCTTCCCGACTACGAAGTCCTGCTGAAAAAGATCAAGGCCGCCGGCTGTCCCCATGTCTTCATGGACCGCACGCTGCTTTTCGAAGACGAAAACACCGCGCACAGATTCTGCGTCCAGCACGTGTCGCCCGAGATCTACGAAGCCTCCTATCCCGTACAGATTTTTCCGGAAAAAGAGCTCACGGCGATCATGGCGCCGGAGTACGGACTTGCGGATAAATTCCTCAGCTATCCCGACGTCTGCGTTTTGAAGGACCCCCGGGCGGTCTGCCGCTATTACGGGTTGATCTTCGAGTCGAAAGGCGCGCGGAAAGCCTGACGTTTCCGGCGGCGGCCTACTTTTCCACGCGTCCGAGAAGGGTGACGACGCGGTCGCGGATCCGCGAGAGCGTCTCCAGCTGGTCGATCACGGGACCGCGCAGAGTCCTGTGGTAGTTGGCGGCGTACTTCAGCGCCTCGGCCAGCTCGTTGATGTCGGCCAAAGTCCGCTTGCCCAGCGTGATCTTCAACCCCCTGTCGCCGATGTCGTCGGCGTCGACGAAATCCGCCAGACGGGCCAGCAGACGGCCGTAGGCGCAGGCGATGCTCAGCCCGGCAGGAGTGTACTCGGGACTCAGAAGCCCCGTCCAGACCATGTTCCACCGGGCGGCCAGGGCGTCCAGCTGGTTGATGAGCGCCTGTTCCGGACGGCGGGGGGGCGCGGGATCGTCGTCGTAATCCTGCTCCTCGTCGCGGGGAGCGAGATAACTCCAGCCCCGCAGGACGTCCTGCCCCCGCCCCGCGGCGGAAGCCACGGGCTCGGTGTTCTCCGAGATCAGCCCGGCGATGATGTCCTCTTCGCCGGGAAGATCGAGACACGAGGCCAGCTCCGCGAAGTAGAGGTTGATCCGCCGCTCGTCGCGGCGCAGCTCGCTCTCCCAGCGGAATTCATCCCAGTTGTGCGAATTGCGGAAACGTCCCATAAAACAACTACTGTCCCGACTTGCCCCACAAGGTCTCGAGGTCGTACCTGGCCCGGGTCTCCGGCGTCATGATGTGGAAGATGACCGTGCCGAAATCCAGCAGGGCCCAGCCGCACCCGTCGGCGCTGATCTCCGGCCGGTGGAGGGTCTTTTTCCCCAGCTTTTCCAGCATCTCGCGCTCGGTGAAGCCGGCCAGAGCCCGCAACTGCGGCTCGGAGTTGACCGTGGCGATGACGATGAAATCGGCGATGCTGGAAACCTTGCCGACGGGCAGCGAGACGACGTTCTCCGCGAGTTTCTCCTCGGCGCATTTCACGCAGAACCGCGCGAGTTCCGCGGGGTCATGCTTCGTTTTTCCGACCGTGTCTTCCATGGAACAACCCTCACTTTCGATCCCGTACAGAGCGTATTTTTCGCAGTACTCCCGGACCGCACCGCTCAGCGGAGAACCCTCCGCCTCTATAATATGGCCCCGATTCGTGATTTTTGCCATTGTTTTTCTGACTTCCGTGGAAGATATTTCGAAAAATTCTCCTCCGATAACGCCTGAAAGCAGTTTTTCGACGAGATTTTCCTCCCAGTGGGCCGCCAGAGCCTCCCGCGAGACCGCAAATCCGTTCCGGGGATAGGTGAGGATCGCGTATGATCTCGCCAGCTCCTCCGCCCGGTGCCAGGTGTGCAGAGCCAGCAGGGAATCCGCCCCGATGAGCAGCGCGGGGGTCTCCCCTTCCGGCAGCTCCGCGGCGAAGTGTTCCATGACGTCAACGGTGTACGACGGCTGAAGACGGAGCCTCTCCTCGATGTCGCTGGCCGTCATGTGCGCATGATCCCGGATCAGCAGCCGGACCATGGCCAGCCTGTGCCGGAAAGAGGCGGCCGTCCCTCCCTGTTTCTGAGGCTGGGCCCAGGCGGGGACCCAGACGACTTTGCGGCACAGCCCGGAGAAAAGCGCTCCCCCGGCCACGCCGAGGTGTCCCAGGTGCGGCGGATCGAAACTGCCGCCGAAAAATGCGGTGAGATCGGGCATATCTTCAGCTCCTTCCCGCCTCGCGGACGATGTCGGTCAGTATCTTCAGGCGCAGAAGCGGCGGATCGCGGTCGTCGAGGGTCGGCTGTTTCCCGCCGGGAAGACGGTAGATGGTCCCGCCGGGGTTGTTCAGCGTGACTTTCCCGTCGGAAACGACGAGATCACGGTAGCCGGAACGGGCCACGGCGACCCGCAGTTTCGTGAAGGCCAGCAGATTTTTCGCCAGCTGCGGCAGGGGACCGAACCGGTCGGTCAGTTCCGCGGCGAAGTCGTCCACGGCCTGTTCCGTCTCCAGCGCCGCCAGACGGCGGTAGACGTCCAGCCGGAGCCGCTCGCCGCCGATGTATTCTTCGGTAAAGGCGGCGCAGAGGCATTTTTCGGGATCCCCCTGCAACGTGAAGCTGACGAATTCGACGGCGATCTCCGTCTCGGGCAGGATGTCCACCTTCTGCCCCTTGAGTTTTGCCACCTCCTGCCGGAGCAGATGGCAGTAGAGGTCGAAGCCGATCAGATTGAGGTGCCCGGACTGCTCCACGCCCAGCAGATTCCCCGAGCCCCGGATCTCCAGATCCCGCAGGGCCAGCTGGAATCCCGCCCCCTGATGGGAACAGCGCCGGATGGCGGCCAGGCGCTTGCGGGCGTCGGTGCTCACCAGCTGGTGCCGGGGCAGAAGCAGATAGGCGTAGGCCTGATTTTTCCACCGGCCCACCCGGCCCCGCAGCTGGTAGAGCTCCGCCAGGCCGAAGCGGTCCGCCCGGTCGATGATGATGGTGTTGGCGTTGGGCACGTCCAGACCCGACTCGATGATGGTGCTGCAGACCAGCACGTCGATGCGGCCCGAGAGGAATTCGGTCATGGTCTCCTCCAAACCCCGCTCGGGCATCTGACCGTGGGCGACGGCGATCCGGGTCCCCGGCAGCAGGGCGCGGAGTTTTTCGGCCCGCTCCTCGATGGTCTTCACCCGGTTGTGCAGATAGTACACCTGTCCTCCCCGGGCCAGTTCCGCGCCGATGGCCGAGGCGACCAGTTTGTCGTCCTCGGGGGCGATGACCGTGCGGACCGGCAGGCGCAGTTTCGGCGCGGTGGAGAGCGTGCTCATGTCCCGGGCCCCCGCCATGGCCAGATAAAGGGTCCGGGGGATGGGCGTGGCCGACATGGCCAGCACGTCCGCCTCGGCGCGGAACCGCCGCAGCCGCTCCTTGTGCTGGACGCCGAAGCGCTGCTCCTCGTCGATGATGACGAGACCGAGATTCCTGTACGCGAGACGCTCCGTGCAGAGCCTGTGGGTCCCGACGACGATGTCGATGCCGCCGGAGGCGAGCTGTTCGATGACTCTTTTCTGCTCGGGAGCGCTGCGCAGACGGCTCAGTTCGCCGATGGTCACGGGGTACTTTGCGAAACGCTTTTTGAAACTCTGGTAATGCTGGTGCACCAGCACGGTCGTCGGCGCGAGGACCGCGACCTGATATCCGGCGGCAACGGCGGTGAAGGCCGCCCGCATGGCCAGCTCCGTCTTGCCGTAGCCCACGTCGCCGCACAGCAGACGGTCCATGGGGCGGCTGGAGGCCATGTCCTGAGCGATCTCCGCGGTGGCGCGCTTCTGGTCGCGGGTGTCCTCGAAGGGGAAGTCGCGGATAAAATTTTTCATGGCAGCGCTGCGTTCGAAGGCGATGCCGGGCACAGCCCGGCGCATGGCCTGCATGCGGAGCATCTCCGCGGCATAGGAGCGCACCCCCACGCGGGCCTCGGCCTTGTCCCGGTCCCAGCGCTTGCTCCCCAGCACGTGAAGCGGGACTTTTCCCGGTGCGCCGAGGTAGCGGCTCAGTTTGTGGGCCTGGAGCAGAGGCACGTAGAGCAGGCGGCCGTCGCGGTACTCCACGACGAGGACCTCCCGGGAAACGCCGTTGCTGGTCAGGGTTTTGAACCCCCGGTAGATGCCGATGCCGTGATCCAGATGGACCGCGTAATCGCCCACCTCCAGATCGGCGAGGGAAATATCCTCCTCCCGGACGGGAAGCGGGATCTCGGGCTCCGGCGGTGCGGCAGGGATCTCCGCCTGGGAAACGGGGCCGCAGCCGAAGCCCGCCGCGGTAAGTTCGATCTCGCTCACGGCCAGCAGATCCTCCCCGGGCAGCCGGAAACCCGATCCTATCCGCAGCACGTCGATCTCGACGGCGTCCGAAAGGAGACCGCAGGAAGAGCACCATTTTTCCAGTTCGGGCACGTCCTCGGCGTGATCGACGAAGAAGACGACGTTCCCGCCCCGGTCGGAACAGGCCCGCACGGCGTCGGTCAGCAGAGAGCGGTTGAGCTCCTGCGCCCGGGCCTCGGCTTCGGGACTGCCTTCGAGGGCGCTCCCGGCAAACGCGGAGGGCAGGATATCGGGCGTCTCCGTTTCCGGGACGTCCACGGCTTCGACGGGATCGAAAAAGAGCGTGGAGGCGTTTTTCAGCGCCCGTTCCCGCAGCAGCTCCCGGAACCGCTGCGCGGCGGCGGGCGAAAGATAGGACTCCGCCTTTTCGATGCTCTCCGCGGGGTGAAGCGCAACCAGCCGCCACGGCCGACCTTCGAAATAGGCAAAGACGTCCGAATCGGCCGCACCGCCGGCGGTGATGCCGGAGCGGCCGATGACGCGGTACTCATCCGCTTTTCCCGTGGAGCGCTGGGTCGCGGGGGAAAAAAGCCTCAGCGTGTCGACGGTGTCGCCGAAAAACTCCACCCGGCAGGGCGCCTCGTGAGCCGGACTGAAAAGATCGACGATGCCGCCGCGCCGGGCGAATTCCCCGGAGACGGTCACTTCGTACTCGTCGTCGTAATCCAGCGCCACGAGTTTATCCACCAGTTCGGGCAGCGGGATCTCCAGTCCGGGGGTGAGGACCAGGGCCGAGGACCTCACCTCCTCAGGGGCCTGAGCGGGGCCGAGAAGGGAGCTCGCGCTGCCGATCACAAGGCCGCGTTCGGCGCCGAGCAGGGCGTCCAGCGCCCGGGCCCGCCGGGTCTCGCCGCCGGGGAAGAGCAGTTTCCCGCGTCCGCACTCGGGAACGGTGAGCAGATCGATCCCGATGCCGAGTTTTTCGGCGAAAGAGGCGACCTCTCCGGCCAGCCGGTCGGCACCTGCCGCGTCGGGGAGGACGGCGACCACCCTTTCCTCCGACCGCAGGCACTCCCGCAAAACGGGAAGCGTCAGCGTCGAAGACTCGCCGCAGGTCAGAAAATTCCCCGCGTTTTTCCGGCTTTCAAGGTAGTGCCGTACTTTTTTTTGCCATTTTTTTGTCATCGCGACTTGATTTTTTCCGCCGTCCGTTTATAATGTCACCAACTGGAGGTCATCGGTTTTCCGAAGACCCGACGAAAGCGCAATGCATTTATTATAGACCGTTTTTTCGTTTTTGCGAAGAAAAAACAGAAAAAAGTGGCGATTTTTCACGTCGGGGCCGGTGGCTGTCGGGGTCGGGGCAAGAGTTTGACAAGGGACAGGAGAGAAACGTACTATGAAGGCGAAGTCCGGAATCGAAGGCGAAGGCAAAAAGAAAAAGACGGCGGACGCTCCCGCCCGGAAAACACCGGATGCACCGGCCGGTTCCGGACGGAAAGCCGCAGATCCGAAGAAGGAGGCCGTGCCTGAAGTGAAGATCGAGCCCGCGGCCAAAAAGAAGCCCGCGGCCAAACCCGAACCCGTGAAGAAGGCCGGGCCCGTCGCGGAAGTCAAGCCCGCGGCCAAAAAGAAGGCCGCGGTCAAATCCGAACCCGTGAAGAAGGCCGAACCCGTCGCGGAAGTCAAGCCCGTTCCCAAGAAAAAGGCCGCGGCAAAACCCGAACCCGTGAAAAAGGCCGAGCCCGTCGCGGAAGTC
>Ga0310696_10004631_pt1 | contig 16814 bp, 20 predicted proteins | sample AusTroGonzalo_MG_4_FD_203885 | JGI IMG/M metagenome (GOLD analysis project Ga0310696, IMG submission 203885) | Bovine rumen microbial communities from tropical cattle in Woodstock, Queensland, Australia - Gonzalo_02 (v2) (version 2) | ecosystem: Host-associated > Mammals > Digestive system >...
GTTCGCACCACCGTTGAAGTAGAGGTCTCCTGCGAGAGTCTCATTTCCGCTCCAGTCGAGCGTTCGAGCATTAGACCTTGCATTGTCCGCAGTACCGTTCCCGATGATCTCGGCATAGGTGTCTTGATCGTCTTCAACGTTGTATTTGCCGCTGACATGCTGATTGGCAGAAGAGGCTTTTGTTCCAGCCCCCTCAGCGTGGGAGCTTTCACCATTGGCTCGTGTTGCATATCCTTCTGCGTGAGAACAGTTGCCGCCTGCGGCAGAAGTATATCCTTCTGCGTGAGAATAATCGCCAAATGCTGAACTCAAGCCAAATGCCTGCGCTGCTTCGCCATTTACAGAACAGCCGTGTCCCATTGCAACTGAATAATCCCCGTTCGCATCGTTATTATCACCTGCGACAAAAGAATAATCTCCTGCATACATCGGATTTATACGACTGTTCAGAGTAAATTTCCCTGTTCCTGTCGGGTCTTGTTTGTCCATCTTGTTCGGGTCAGAACCGCCGCTCGCCACGATCTCATCAATAGCCGCCTGAACGTCTGTGGCGACAAGGCCCGAGTTCGAGTTGTCGTAATCGATGTCCGCGGCATCGTCCGGTATTGTCGGCTTGTTCTGGATGTAAGCATCGGAGGTTGCATCAGCCTCGTTCCAGTTGGACTGAACATTGACCTCAGCTCCTGCCGCGACCGAGTCGAGCTTAGTCTTCAGAGTAGACGTGAAGTCTTCCTCAGACAGTCCTTTGCCTGCTACCTTGTCGACTTTATCGGCAAGACCTGCGCGAGCAGTGGCATCCTTAACATATTTGGTGGTTCCGTTTGAGGTGATATAGTAAAAATCAGCCATCTTCCTCACCTGCCTCGACTTCTTGTGCTTTAGCATACTGAATGGAGCTGATTCCCAGGAGTGCGCCCAGGAAGACTGTCACGGCTCCCAAGGTCGCCCCGATCGGCTCGGCATAAGGGAACCCCCAGATGCTCGCCAAGGTTAACCAGAGGGTAGTTGTTGCCGGGAGTCCGACCATCGTTACCCACTTTAAAATGTCATACACTTTGTTGGGAAGTTTCATAGTTTGCCCTCCTTCAATAGTCGTTCATAGGTTTCTTTGATGTGTCTGTTGGCGATCTCGGTGTATGAGTTCTTGAACTCGGGATGAGTCTCACAGAATTTCTCATACACGTCACAATCATCTAACTGTTGACGGAAGTATTCTTCCGAATGTTCCACACCGTTCTTCAGCTCGTCACTGAAGCGCAGGATGTGAGTCCTTGCAAGAACCGCCTGGTTCTTGTCTACAGTCTCAGTGAGCTCATCGACCTTGGTGGAGACCTTCTCGATCTCGATGACGATGTCCTCGTTTGACTTCTTCTTCTTATCAAAGCGGTCTATCATATACATGACGAACTGCCATAGGGATGCAGACCCTATGACAGCCACCAAGATCGTGACCACTACTTCATAGTCCGTCATGATTCCTCTTCCTCCGCTTGTGTCACTGTGTACTCGACCGTCATCGTGGTCGCTGATGTTTTAGCCACAGGAGTCCCCAGATTGAACACTGAAGCCATATACATCTTGTTAAGGATCGCGCCTCTGAGCTGGTCTACACCGCCGTCACCCGAATAGGTGCAACGGGTTGCAAACTGAACGAGGCTCGATGCCGTGCTCGCCACATAAGTTCTGTTCTTGTTGTTGTCCGTTCCGAAGATCTTGTTCTCTCTCGTTACGGGTTCAGAATAGAACGTGTATGTTCTCTGACTTCTGGTCTCAGGTGAGCCGAGCTTCTCGATGATGACTCCCGGGTACATGGACCGCTCTTTGCCAAGGTCTACATGGCAATTATTGGAGATCGAGTTGTTCCCTTGAGTCGCGATCGTGCAGCCGTCAAAGTAACCTTCGAGGGTTGCCGTCCTCAGATTGACTCTAACTCCCAGAGACGAGGAAGTCGGGAGATTGTTGTAATCGTAATATCCCTGTCCCGGCTCATCGCCTGTCGGAATCCACTCCAAGAGGTAGATAGGTAAAAATACACAGCCGTCCTCAATGTGGAGTTGAATGGGGATGTATTCGCCTTCATTAGACCTGAAGACGTACTGATCGTCACCGACTGAAGGAAGCATCACTCGTCTTCTTTCGACTGTCTCGGCCGCAAGGTCAACGTCAATGATGGTTAGCCACCAATAGCAATACTCAGCAGGACCGGGATCAAGAATCGAGTGTCCGGATGCACACTGCAACAAGTAAGCGTGCTGGTTAGTCTCATCATAAGCGACATAGAAGCAGGCGCGAGCGTATCTCGTAATACTTCCAAATTGCCAACCGAGAATATCGGAGATGTCAACATTCACTGTCTTCTCAATATCAACATCTGCAATGTTATTTCTCAGCCACACGTTTGTTCCTGTGAACTTGGAGACATAGAAGTGAACTGTTCCGCTTCTCCACTCTTCCATAGGACCTTGGGAGTCTGTCTCTTCCAAGGAGAAGGACACAACGTGGTTCTTATCACCATAGAATCCGATCGGGATCTTCTCCTGATCAGGAGTGCCAACTGCGCAAGGCAGGTCGGTATAAACAGGACAGGTGGTGTCGGGGACAAAGTCGTTCGCGTTGATGATATAGTTCGATATATCTTCAACAGGCGAGAACCCGAAGCCTGAACCGCTCCTGTTCTGATTGTAGTCGTTGCCGACATCCTCATGAACGAGAGACAACGCAGTGATGTTGCCGTTGCCGTTGGAGGTTGTCCAGTCCCAGGTCCACTTGTACCCGTTCGGGACAGGGCCTGTGGCGGCAGGGTTGGTGTTCAGTGTCCCCTTTGTGGTATCTCCGCTTGCGGAAGTATCGGAACCTGCGTGTGCAGTAATCTTCGCGCTCTCCTGCTTAGGCAGGTATATATCGGAGGAATACACGTTCCCTCTCCACAGGATGACACCGCCGAGCAGACGGCTCATGATAGGCGTCAGTTTGGAGAAGTCGACAGTCCCTGCGAGGTTATTGTCGAAGATAGCTTGGAGCGCAGGGGTGATCGCGTTGGAGTGTTCTTCCTCCCTCACGATCCGTCCTGTCTTGGCATCTCTTAAAGTGATCTTACAATTTCCTTTGAGTTTCATGTTCTTACCTCTTTAGAATGTAGGAATTTCCATGGAATAACTGTTCACTGAGTAGTAGCCGACATCATAGATCTTCCCGTTGACTCTCGTGTTCTGATTGTCTCTGTTCCAGAACACACCCATGTTGCTCATCTGGTTGCCCTTCATGCCGCAAGTAACATTTCCGGCAAGAACACCATCTATCCAGAGCTGGATCTGGTCCATGCCGAACGGAACAATGAACAATTCGTGGTCAGCATCATCCAGAGCGGACACCGTGGTCGAATAAATGGAGCTGTTCGCATATCCGATGGCAAAGTAACCGTTCTTGTCGATGATGATGCCGAAGTCCATCTGCTCGCCGCCGAGCTCGTGAGCCATGATCGTTGATGCGGAATACCAGTTCCCCGTGTTCACGGGAGTGAATGTCGGGTCTACATGGCACTTGATCCCGAACCCGTACAAAGAGCCCGAGATCGGGAACGACATTCGAAGCTGATTCGTTGCGTTGCTCTCGACATAGTTACCTGCCGATGCCGAATACGTTCCACCGACTACGGTCATGGTGGTCTGACCATCTGAAGACACCCATTCGGATGCACCGATGTCAGCCGCTACAAATTTCTTGACGGCAGAAAAGGAGACGGCACCGCCGCCTCCGCCACCGCCACCGCCGCCTGAAGCCACCCTTGTATATCCGATCATGTGTTTGCCTCCCTGATAGATACTCTCTCGATCGTGTAACTCGAAGACGGGACTTCCGATGCGTAGATATTCACGCCGCCTGACACCGTCTTGTTCAGAGGACACAGTTTGCCGTCATTGATCGCCGCCAACGAGGGGATGACCTCGGCAATGTCCGAGGCCGTCACACCCGCGATGGAGATCGTTGCCACATAAGGGTAGCCTGCAAAGTCAGGAGTCCCCTGTTCGCTCCATGCCGTAGTAGCAACCGTCTTGTTGGTCGCGTCCTTGAAGCACTTCGCCGCTACTGCACCGGCTTTCGCCTTTGCGCTGCTATACACACCGCCGCTCTCCTTGGTGAGCAGGAGATAATCATCTGCGCTCACCGAGGAAGCCGATGTGAGTTCACTAACTTTTACGTCTGACATATTCGCTCCTTACTCGGTAATGATGTTGTTACCGTCTTCTGTGATCAGGTTGTTATTGTCTTCCGTGTACAGGTCAGCAGACTCTGATGCAGGACCGGAGATGGCCACATCGTCTGCTAATGTTCCGATATTCAGTCCGTTGATGGGATAGACAGGATATTCATCAGATGCCTGGATGAGTCCCTTCCAACCGCCGTTGCCTATCATGCCCTGTGACCACAAGATCTCATGGATGTCGCCTGTCTCAATGTGGACTTCACCTTCGAGAACGTCCATGGAAACGAGCCACGAGTGATATGTGTTCGGGGAGATCTCGGGCAGGTGGTAATGGTAGTTGACCGTGTGCGCGATGCCTGTCGAACTCGTGGACGTGTTGATTACCAAGCCGTCCGAGTTGTCCCAGTAGACCTCGGTAGATCCTGCCGAGAATGAGTCTTCGACCATGTAAGCCGCGATCTCTTCACCGTCAAGGTAGTAGTGCAGCTTGATGGTCGTATTGCCGACAGTGGTCATCTTGATCTCTGTCCACTCTTCGACATCGCACTGGTTCCTTACACCGAACTTGACTCGGGCGATCTCGTTGTCGAGGCTCTCGCCGATGAAGTCGTACTCGGATGCGTTGATATACTTGATGAAGTCTATCTTGCCGCTGTTCCCGGAACCGTCCTTGGAAGCTGCGCTCTTGGCATCCTTACTCTTGGCTCCATTCGATGAGGGACTCTCCCCGAAAGTCTCCACCGTGTACCGTGCTCCGAACGTGTAGTCGAACCTCATAATGTTGAGGTCACACTCACCGCCTGCTAAGCCGCCCTCGAATCGGATAACATCGCCAAGGTCATAGGCAGGGTCTCCCAACATGGAGACCGTTGCAGGGGTGTACTGTATCGACTGAAGGTCTGCCGCAAGGAACTCAAGCCTTGCGCTCAGAACGTCAATGGAATGGTCAACAAGTCCCTGCTGAACCTTTGCCAAGGTCTCTTCTGTCTCTGTCTTGTATTTTTCAAGATCTTCCTTCTGCTTTCCCTTATCTGCGAGAGTCGCTTTTAACTGCTCCAGAAGTTTAGGAAGGCTCTTGTCTTCAGGATGATCATGGATCTGTTGCTCCACATAGGCTATCTGATCCTTGAGAGAATCGATCTCGCCTTCGAGGACTTCGATGGCCGTTTCCGTCTGTGCGATGTCCGTCTGGAGTTTCCCGATCAGTCCGGTCGTGTCATCATCGATGACTCCCTGAAGCATCGGGTTCACTCCGAAGTCGATGACCACACCCTTGCTGGATCCATACATCTTCACGACCGTCTCTTCGCCGCCCGTGAACGTTGCCTGAATGCCCGTGTAGGAAGTGGTGAAGTCCGAGAAGACTCCATCATCGAACCTCTCGTCCATGCCGATCGTGTCGGTCGGTGTGTCAACGAGCGAGTCCTGAGCCGGCATTATCTTCCGGAATGATAACGCACCGTCTCTGTCCATGGTGCAGTACATATTGCACGCCTGACACAGATACGACAGGAAGTCACGCCAGGTCTCGATCCCGTCCGGCTGAACGAGTAATTCGTTAGTCGGAAGAGCGCAGACCTTGTTGAAGTCTGTCCTTGTCTGAGCCATTACCACGTTGCACTGCTGACAGGCCAGTGTCGCCAAGTCATAAGGGACACCGTCTGTCTGAACGTGGAAGAACTCCTGGTCAAACTGAGCCATGAGATCGTATGCTTTGATCTCCAAGCCCCATGTCGTATAGTTCGCCTCAGCGACACGGAAATGACCGAGCGGAACATATTCATAATCATCGTCCGCATCGATGTAGAGACCGTCTTCGATGAACAGTCTCTTGCCCTTCCAGTTCTTGCGGTCATAGACTCTCTCGGTAACGAATGTCAGATGGAGCTCGGCAATATAGACACCACCGTACCCGAAGGAAGATGTGTCCATGCACTGATTGGTCAGAGTGAACGAGCCGTCAAGGATGTCATCGTCCGTGAATGGAACGACCTCGTTGATCGTTCCCCGGAGTTTCCTCTGAAGCACGTTCTTCTTCATCTGTGCTTTATATGCGTTCGATACTGCGTACATTCTTAGATCTCCGTGATTGTCATGCTTACCGTGTAATATCCATTCGACTCAGGGTTCATGTACGAATACTGAGCCAAGGTCGCGCCTGTCAGACGCGCTCTGACCGTTATGCTCTCGCCTCTGAACACGAGGGTCGTGCTATTGGCCGCGCATAATGTCTTCAACTCATCGAGCCAGTAGGAAGAGACCTGACAGGTCAAGGTCCAAGACCTCTTCTGAAGCCTTGTGACCATGACCAACTCTCTGCCGCTTTCAGCGTTTCCTACGTTCTCGATGTCTGTATAGTTCTCTGCGAAGTCGATGGGGTTCGGAATCGATACCCCGCCGAGCTTCAAGTAGTTGTGTCCCAGCATATCAATGTCCTCCGGAACGATAGTTTGTATTGTTTTGAGCTTTAGCCATGGCAACACCAAGTCTGTCACTACCAATAGATACAGGAATTACGATCTGCTGATCTCGGTTCATGCCTGCGAGCTGACCGGATATTCCTGCAAGCTGCATGGTGTAATCCGGCTGCATTCCGTTGGCAATGACTCCTGCTGTCCTGTTTAATGCGGTCTTCAATGTCCCCATCTGGGAATACATTCCCTGAGTGAAGACATCGATCATGTCGCCGCCTGACTTGTCGAAGTCAGACAACGGTCCCTCATCAGGAACAGAGAAGTGGATATATGACGCGATCGTTGAAGCGATGCCCTTGACACCGTTCTTCAGCTTGTCCATGTTATCCTTGAACCCTTTGACAAAGTTAGAGATCAAGTCAGAACCCCAACCTGTCGCCATCTCCACGATCTTGCCGGGAATATCAGCGAGACACTGCTGGATAGCGGACAGGAACTTCGGTCCCTGAGCAATGATGTTCGGTAATGCCTGAATGAGACCGCTTATCAATGCCATGATGATCTGTATTGCCGCCGTGATGATCTCGGGTAGGTTATCCAGGAGAGTCTCTACGATGACACCGATCGCCTCGATGATTGTCGGGATCAGTTCGGGCAGTGCATCAGCGATTCCCTTGACCACGGCCAGCAGGATCTTGATGCCTGCTTCAATAAGGCTCTTCAGTGTGGAGGGTTCGAGCAGAGCATTGACCAACGTCATGATCGCCTCGATCGCCACAGGAACAAGCTCAGGAAGAGCCTCGTTCAATGCACCGACCAATGACAGGATTATCTCGATCGCCGCTTCGAGCAGTGAGCTCAGGATGTCGGGATTAAGTAAAGCCGTCACCAAGGTGGTGATGATGCCGATCGCACTCTGGAGGATTGGATCCAAATTAGCAAGAAGTCCGTCAAGTAATGACTGGAGTATCTGCTGAGCCGCTCCCAGGAGCATCGTTATATTCTCAGGTGATAGCAGTGACGTGTTCAACGTGGTGATGATGGAAGTTACCATACCCACCAATCCGCTGAGGACTTCGGGCTGTGATACCGCCTGAATGACTGTGTTGATGACCGTTGTGATCGTGTTAATGATCGGGCCGATGTTCTTGGTGATGGAATCCATCGCCTGAGTGACCATTCCACTCAGTTTCTGAGCGAATGTGTCATAATCGCCTGTCTCGTTAGCCTCGTTCAGAGCGTTGGTGAACTCTCCAAGGAGGTCTACACCTTCACCCGACAACTCAGTCAGAGCAGGAAGCATCATGCCGCCGATAGCGTTCTGAGCCGCCTCAGCACCGTTCTTCAGTTTCTGGATATTGTCATCGAACGCACCGAAGCCTTCCAAGGTCTCGGAGTCCATGACATAGCCGACATCGTGAGCCTCTTGTCTGAGCTGATTCAGGGCATCTCCACCCGCCGCGATGAGAGGCTTGAGGTCACCTGCGGACTTACCGAGGACAGACATTGCCAACGCATCAGCCTCGGCCTCGTTGTCGATACCGCCAAGAGCAGTAATGACATCAGCAAAGACATCCTCAGAGTCTCGGAGGTTGCCTGCGGAATCCGTAACGGACACACCGAGCTTCTTGAAGTTCTCGATCATGCCCTTTGAGCCACCCTTAGCAGATGCCATGGACTTGGTTACCTTGACCAAAGAGCCCTGGATAGTCTCAACGGACGTGTCGACTAACTCGGCCGCATATTTCAGTTCCTGGAATGTATCTGTGGATATACCCGAGATTGTAGACTCTGTGAGAATCTCATCGGCACGAGAAGCCGCATCAATTGAAAGCTGACCGAGTTTCTTTCCAACGTCAACGATGCCCTTCCCGACCGCCGCAACGGCACCAACGGCCGCACCGGCAGCGGCGGCGATTGCCTTGAAGGCAGTCTGTGCGACTTTGGCGGCCGTCTGTAAGGCCGCTCCGAGTTTTCCCGCTTTATCACTTGCCTTGTCTGAGGAATCTCCAACCTTGTTGAGATCATCAGTCGCCTCGTCTGCTGCACCGTCCATGCCTTCAAGACCTTTTTCGGTCTTGACGATCTCGGCTGACAACTCAGCCAGAGCGGAAGTGGAAACCTCTGCACCATTATCCAACTGAGTCAGAGCATCCTTCTGGACCTGCTTCAAGACTTCCAAGCGATCGGATGTGATCTTCGCCTTGTCGGCAAGGAGCTGTTCCTTCTGCGCGGCGAGTTCAACATTGGATGGATCCAGCTCAAGAGCCTTCTCCACTTCCTTCAACGCTTTTTCGGTCTTTGCAAGAGCGACATCTGCATCCCTCAAGGCTTTGGTCAGTCCTGAAGTCTTGCCTTCGATCTCTATGGTTATGCCTTTGATGGAACCTTTTGACATTGTCTTACCCTCTTACCCGAAGAGTCTGTCTATATCTTCGGTCGTTGCTTTTTGTTCGTAGTTATAATCATCGTTGGAACGTTCCACGATGAGATCGAGCAACTCCCCCAACGTCAAGATGTTCAGGTCTTCTATCCGAAGACCTAATTGCAACGCGCGCAGTGTCAGCACTGCCGTGTTGATCTCTCTCGTTGAGGGTCTTACCCGTTTTTTGCCTTGCTTGATTGTTCAGAGCTTGACACCCATGTGGTGATGACTGCCGTCAACACTTCCTGGGAGTACAAAGCCTGAGAATTGAAACGGTTCAAGAATTCATAATAATCAGTCACATCACTGACCCTGTTGAGCATCTCGCCGATCTTCTCTTCCTGCGCTTGCACGCTCATGCAATAGAACAGAGCCAGCACATCGTTGATCTTCTCGGCTTCTCTTCCTTTGTCCGATAAAACGGACATAAGGTCAGTACCTGTGAATCTCTTGAACAGGATAGTCGTGAATCCGGTTGCTTTTACAGGAACCTCAGTCCCTCCAACAAAAATACTTTTCATGATTTGTCTCCTTTAATCTAAAAAAAGCCGGACAGGGGATTCCCCCGTCCGGCATAGGCTTATGATTCGCCGGCGGGAACCGGTACAGCAGAGTAGAAAGAGCTGTAAGCTGTATCACCCTCGTTGCAGTAGGTCTTAACCATTCCGTCGTCGGGCCTCGGTGTCGCAGTCAGATCAACTGTCTGTGTAACGGGCTCAATGGAATCGCCTACAGTCTCGGATGTGATCTCAGGACGAGCAAGGTTTACTCTGTAGAAGCAGAACCTTCTCTTCTTCGCATCACCTGCGAACTCAAACATCAAAGCAATGAACTTAACTGTGTCATCCTTTGTCTCAACAACGAGACCGGTGTCAGAGTCGATCGTCTGTCCCAGAACTGCTGTCATAACATCATCGGGGATCAGAGCGGACTCGAAAGAACCGGAATAACCGCTGTTGGAGTTGAGCATGACGTAAGTAGAGTCATCAGCATAGAACGGGTCCTGTGATCCCTCAGGAGAGAGGGAGATATTCACTGCACCCGGCCAAGCCTTTACAGTACCATAGGAAGATGTCGTAACACCATCGCTTACGGTTTCTGTAACTACGGCATAATGTACGTTCTTCAGACCGTACATGATCTTGTTATCAGCCATGTTTATTTCCTCCTGGATTATGATTCTTCAGCGTTTGCTACGCCACCATAGATGGCGAGCGTGTAATACGTTTCAATGACGTGCTCTTCAGGGAGCCACGATTCCGACATCGTGTACGGAAGATCGAGTCCATCCAGAACCTCTTCAAGCGATGCCTGAAGTTCAAAGTCATGAACGAAAGCCTCGACCAATGTTAGTGTACATTCGGTAGTCTTGAAGAAGGTCTTGTTGTCCGCAAGGATGTTCGGATTGGTAATATCAGTCAGAACAACATACGGACAGGAAGTACCATCGGGAGCCTCTCCATAATGAGCACTAAAGCCGGCAGTATCTAATGCCTCATATAAGTCTTGTAATGTCATAAGTTGTTCAGCTCCTTCATAACAAGATCCTCAAGAAGTTTCTTGGTCGATTCCTCCACCGGCTTGATGTGAGGTCTTGCCGGGGTCCGTCCATGTTTCTTCTTGTCAGGACCGACAATGTCGTGTCCCTTCTCCAAGAGATGAGTCAAACGGTATGCAGGCTTGTTATAAACAACATAGCCGTCTGCCGTCTTCTTGTAGGTCCATCCTCGTGAATATTCACCGTCACCGAACTCGGCTGCGGACTTAGACTTGAGTTCCTTGACCGCCGACTTAGCAGCTTCCTGCGTGGCCGCGATCATGCACTCGTCTACTTCCACACCTAACTCGTTGAGGTATTCTTGGATGGCAAAGATATTATTCTTTTTCACTACTGATCACCGACTCTCTCTCCGACATACAGTTCAATACGATCGCGTCTCGGGCTGTATGTTCTGTAAACCGTGTAGTCACCACCATCCACGGCCAGACTCGTCTGACCGGAATAGTCACCCGAATATAAGTCCAGCTTGAACTCAGGACGGATTCCGCTCTGGTCTGCGCTGAAGAACTCGGACTGGCTTATAGAACTGCGAATGGCTTGCACCTTCGCACTTGACCGAGTCCTGATCGTCTGTCCCACTCTGTCCTTGCTGATGGTTTCGGTGTAGAGTGTCACTTCGACCAACTCTCTCATGATTCTTCCTCCGAATACTTCTCCATCTTCAGCATTGCCTTCTGATAGTCATAACGAGTCAGAAGGGTCTGCTGGTCAGATACTTCCATCAGGTCGCCGAACATCGCACGACAGTATGTGAGAACCGCCTGCACCACTCCCGGAGTTGCGGTCGCGGCTGTGTATGCGGCACCGGATGGTGTGTTGATGTCAGAAAACGACATATCCTGGAACGCCGCATTGATAAGGTCAGTGACCTCGCTCTTTGTGGCGGCAGTGGCATTCGTTATCCTGAGCGCATTAAGTACCTTGTTCTGCAACTCTGTGTCAGTCATGGTCTTTCTCCTTGTGTCATTGAAAAGATAACCCCACCCGAAGGTGGGGCGTGTGTGTCAGATCAGGACTCGCCTGCAACGGTAAGTCTTGCAAGAGCAGCGGGCTTTGTAACGCCAACGCCGGCCTTTACAGAACCAACAACCTTGACGAGATCCAGCTCAGCGAGCGAATAAGGATCGGTGATGAGCTTAACGGACTGACCATCGATGTAGTTAACCGTAACACCCTTCAGATCACCAACGATTGCATAGACATTGTCCTCTGTGGTTGTGTCTGCGAGATTCTCGTTGAAGATAACCTCAACACCGTTGATGAAGTACTTAGGTGTGCCGTTCTCAGTAACAACGTCATAGATAGGACGATCGTTGTTGTCAGCCAAAGAGAGGAATCCGGAGAAGAATGTAGCTCTCTTCATGATTGCAACAGGAGTGTCGATGTCGCCGAGCTCACCAAGAGCTGCGAAGATGGAATCCCAACCGAGGTTCTTATCAACGTCAACAACAAGACCGCCTGCTTCAGCGAGGATAGCACCAACAACAGTGTCATCGAGCTTCTTCATAACGCGATAGGTAATCTCATCAACGATGTAGTCCATCAGGTCAGCAGCGGACATTGCAAGAGCCTCGTCAGAGATCTTAATCCACTTCTTGATGGTCTCAGGGATGAGTGTGATGGTGCCAAGAGTCAATGACTCTTCTGCAAGAGCAGGAGCACCTTCCTGATGGATGCCTGCATCGGAAGCAGATGCCTCATAGGGAACCTTTACGATGCCGGGAACGTTCAAGATAGAGCAACGAGAAGCGATGCCGAGCTTAGCCCAGTTTGTCTCGATCCTTGCCTGAACTGCCGTAGGAACGGGAGCCGTTCCGGAGTAAGTTGTTGCGAGCTCTGTTAAGAGAGCGCGGCACTCCTTGTCGGAGCCTGTCTTCATGTAATCAGCATAAGCTTCCATGTACTCAGCGGAGCTTCTGATCTCTTCCAATGTCTTCATGTGTCTTTCCTCCTTGACTGTGACATCTGTGTCGATTTTTTCTGTCTCGATCTCGCCGGAAGCAATAGCAGATCTCTCTTCTGCTTCAACCTTGGCTGCTTCGAGTGCTTCTGCGCGTCTGGTCTCAAGTTCGCTCATCTCAGACTTGAGTGTCTCTATCTCTTCGATAGACTCGGCACTCTCGATCTTGGAGCGGATCTCTTCAACAGACTGGGTGAACTCTTCATTTGTCATGAGTTAGTCCTCCTTTGTTAAAAGTAAAGATTGCGCCATGGCCTCAGCCTTGGCTTTTTCTATCTCCAAGCGTCTCTGTTCCATGAACTCCTCATGTGCCTTCGCGATCTCTCCGTCACAAACGCTGCGCACGCTTATTGATGTCTGGTCGTTAGCCGGCAGTGATACCGCCGACACATCAAAGAGCTTCTTGATCGAGGTAATCGTTCTTGTTACCTTGACCAAAGGCTTCATTCCTTCTCTCTCTTCCCTCACACGGTTGCGGATCTCGTTGCCGACAACAAAGCCGAAGCTCATCTTGGTGGTATATCCACCACCGATCTCTTCATAGAGCTGACGGCCGAGGGTCGTTCCTCCGAGCTCTGCTTCCATCTCAGGAATTGAAAAATCAAGAGCAAGTGTCTCGTTTGAGGTACGAGCAAATACTCGCCCCTGATGGTCGTACTGCATAATGACATCGGAAGTGTCGCACCCATCAAACGCATGACTGTCGATAACTTCCCACATCTCATACTCAAGATCTTCATCCTCAAAGCCGTAGAGACGATACGGGCTGTCATAAGTCGTGAACTGACCTCTGACGATCATCTTGTTCTCATCGTCTTCCGCTTTACGAATCTCAAAGTTCTGGAGATTTCTGTATTCTCTTTCACTCTTCACCGGCATTGTCTTTGTCCTCCTGTGCTTTAGGTTTCACCAACACGTCTCCCGTGTTGGCATCGATCATGTAATACTCACCTCTGACCGTCACACGCTGTCCGAGTCCGTTCGGGAGCGCGGGATAGTTCAGAAGCTCTCTGGCTTCATCTATCATCAGGAATCCACGGTCACCGAGATCGCGGATCATGTTCGTCTTGTCGCCCTGGCTCATGTACTGGAGCCTGTTCGCCACAGCAAGGACCTTCGCGCCGTCATCGATCTCTTTAGGCGAGAACGTCATCTTTGTCAGGACTTCCGAAAGCTGAATAGAGAACGGCTCGATCTCTGAGTTGAAGAACGAGTCCAGAACCTCCGAAGTCGCGGACGAATTGATGATCGACTCGTTCACTCCGAAGTAACTGAAGATGTTGTCCTGGATGAGTTTCGTTGTCGTTGCATCCATGACGTAGTTCTTCGGTGTCAGCTCGTGAACGTCTTCCCAGACGTTCGGGAAGACCAACACGCCATGTGCATCAGCATCAGGACCGAAGTTCTTCTCGTTGAACTCCTTCCTTGCTTTGACCAGGTCTTCCGACTTGGAGAAGTTCGTGAGCTTCGCCCAGAACTTATATGAAGCGGAAGACTTGATCGCCTCGACTATGCCCTGCTTCTGTATCTCAGTCAGGTCCATAGCACCACACAGGGCCTTGAGATTGCCCGAGCCGAACAGGTCGGACTCATACTGATGCTTGACCAGGATGCCTGCCTCCGAGAGCTTACAAGCGGCTTTCTTGTTGACTCCGAAGGTGTAGACGATCCACGGTGTTCCGTCTGCCGTCTGCCTCAGTTCACAGTTAGAGGGAAGAGAGGCAAAGTACCCGTTCACACGTCCCCACTCATTGAAGATGGGAAGAATGAAGCAGTTGTTCTGCGCATCCAGGATGGTTGAAACGTGAGCAAGGAACTGGCTCCATGTCTGGAACTGGTTCGGTGCTCTCTCGAACATCTTCCTTGTAGACTCTCCGACTCCCTGCACACTGATGCCGAGCTTCGAGATGTGCTTAGCCTTGGCATATATGGCCTTCCTCACCAACTCGGACTCATACAGTCCCGTCTGTCCCGTGATGAACACAGGTTCATAGGCTGAGAGCAGTTGCCATCTTTGCTTCAAGGTCGCCATCTCTGTCGGTGTCAGCTTGGTGCTGTCGTTCGACTTAAAGATCTTGTCAAATAAACCCATTCCTTCAGTCCTCGTTTTTCAAAAGGTCCTCAAGGACCTCGTAATGCTTTTGCCGCACGATCAGAGCGCACAAGGTCGCCGCAACTCCATCAATGTGGATGAAGTCACGGTCATCGATCTTCACGAGCCGTCTGCGCTTGGTCGTTCGTTCCTGTTCTGTCGCCGAATCCAACAGATGCGCGAGCATGATGTCGTTCCGGACAACTTTCAAAGATCCCTCTCTCAGTCGGTTCTCCAACTCGTCAATAGCAGGATTCAAGTTGAACCCCTGTCTAACATCATCGAGCGGATAGCCCTTCTGGCCGAGATGCTTGACCAGGTACATGGACGAATAATTGTCGTAGCCGGTCATCCTGGGGATGATCTCGTACTCCCTCAATAGCTTGTCCATGTACGTCTCTATGTCCTCATATTCGATGTACCCCTGTCCCGATGGTGTCAGATAACCCTTCTGGATCATCTCCAGATAGGGGATGTCATCACGGGCAGAAGCATCCTCGATCTTGTCGCCGGGGAGCCAGAAGTGAGACAAGAGGTATATGGTCCTCTGCTTCTCTATCAGATGCACCACGGCAGACAGGTCTGTCGTTCGTGACAGGTCGATGCCCGCCACGCAATAAGACCCCCGGAAATATTCCAGAGGGTCTTCTATCTCCACAACGGACTTCTGTACGTCTACCGCCTTCAGGAAGGCCGTTGATGAGTTCTGCTTAACGCAGCAATACTTGGTGAAGAACTCAGCCTTCTTGGAGAACGATGTCTCCGCAACGGCGATCTCTTCTCTCATGAAGTCGACCGAGATGGAGATCCCGAGGTTCGGATTCGCCTTCTTCAGTTCTTCCATGTCGTTCCACTTGTCCAGATCATCGATGTGGTATAAGAACGGCAGGAGCCTCTGTTCCTTGCTCGACCCCTTCAACACTTTCGTGGCTCTGGAGTAGAGCTCGTCATAAGGACCGCCGTTGATGTAACCGGCTGTCGTTATGGACAGGAGCAACGGTTCGCGCCTTGATCCCATCGAGGACTTCAGGACTTCATAAAACTTCTTCCCCTGTGTCGCAGGCCAAGCGGCCAACTCGTCACAGATGCCGAGTGAAATATTAAAACCGTCACTCGTGTTGGCATTGAAAGCCAGCGGAGCAACGGTCGTGTTACGATCGGCATAGTATATGTCCGACCTTCGCCGCTTGACTCGCTTCAGAAGGTCAGGTTCGAACCTCAGCATTTGATAAAAGCCATCATAACCGAGGTTCGCTTGTGCAAGTTTGGGAGCGGTGAAGTATATCTCGCCACCATACTCCCCTGTGAAGGCCTCAAGTTCTGCCGCACCCGAGACAAGTAACGTCTTGCCGTTCTTACGTCCCAGCCCGATCAGGACTTCCCGGTACCACCGAGCACCTTCCGCATCTACGATTCCATAGATCGCGGAGATCATAGCCTTCTGCCAAAGTTCCAGTCTTATCCGCTCAGGAGCCCACATCCCTTTGACATGGTGACAAAACCTCTCGAAGAACTCGATCGCCTTGGCGGCTTTGTCCTCGTCCAGTCGGTAGACCTTCTCTTTGATGTTCCGATGGATGAGATCATACACGGCTTTGATGTCTTCATTAGCCGGAAGTTTTCCGCTGTTGATCTTCCTTCGGTATTGTTCAATATAGTTCACTTAGCCAGGAACGACTGCAAGTCATCCACGGATTCCACTTCCGGCTTGGTCCCGAGTCTTGTGATCGTGTCGATCATTCCTGCAACAGTCTTGTTAAGTTGGTCAGTAAAGCGAGGCATCTCCTTCAGGATTGGATCCAGATACTGGTTGCCGCCGTGCCCGTAATCCTTTTCAACTCGCATCGCGCCCTTCTCAATCTCCTTCTTCATCATGGCGATTGTGTCGCGCTGCATTTGAAAGCTTTCAGCCTGCGCTCGAAGGAGCGGATTGTCTGCAACTCCCCACTCCTTTGCCATCTGCATGACCGCTTCAAAGTCTGAAGCGGTCGCGGTCTTCTTTTTGACCGTGGTTGGCTTCTTTTTCGCTGTTGTCTTCTTTGTCGGTGACTTTTTCACCGATGTCTTTGTCCTTTCCATGTTATAGACCTCCAAAAAGTTTAGTCCTAATAAACGGACTAAAAAAAGACCTGCACGGAACAGTGCAGGCAATGAAGAC
>Ga0310696_10004632_pt1 | contig 16811 bp, 18 predicted proteins | sample AusTroGonzalo_MG_4_FD_203885 | JGI IMG/M metagenome (GOLD analysis project Ga0310696, IMG submission 203885) | Bovine rumen microbial communities from tropical cattle in Woodstock, Queensland, Australia - Gonzalo_02 (v2) (version 2) | ecosystem: Host-associated > Mammals > Digestive system >...
TTTGCGTCGTCTCAGCACCTTATATCTCGTCTGCAGACAGAAGTAGAAAAGCATCGTAACGGAGCTGCCCCTAACGATGACCTTACTATGTTCTGTCTCAGAATGAGCTAAGAATTCAGTTGTTTTTGGCCAGTTTGGCCGCTTCCTTATCAGCTTTGCGCTGCTCCTTGGCTGCTTTCTTTTCAGCCTTGCGAGCAGCCTTAGCTGCTTTTTTAGCCTCCTTCTCGGCCTCCTTCTCAATGCGTTTCTCCTCCTTGGCCTTTTGCTTTTCTTCTTTCGCCTTCAGCTTTTCTTCCTTTGCCTTCTGCTTCGCCTCCTGCTTCTGGGCGCGCTCCTCATCGGTCATTTTCTTCTGCCACGGCATGTTCTTCAGGCGCAGTCCCGGCTTTATCTTCATTTTGTGTATAGAGTCGGTATTGTTAAAGGTAAAGTCGCACAGTATGTCGGCATACTTCTTTGTCTGCGCTATGTGTCCCTCGGCCACCACACCGTCGCTCTTTATCGTAGCACTCAGGTCGCTGAACTTAATCTTCTTGAACAATGCCCTTGCGTTGCTTACTGTAATCTGTCCTATCGGCAGCTTTCCGCCACGCAGCCTGCGTACACGCGCTGTTCTCGGCTTCGAGTAGTCGAACGTGAAGTTGGCACTAAATCCCACATCGTCTATGTCCTTCATCTCTATCACCCGTCCCAGTCGGAATCCCTTTGTGCTTACGTGTCCTGTTAGATACTTGGTTTTCTCGTTCAACGTAAGGTTCACGCCCAGATATCCGTGCGATGTGTTAAGCACTCCGCGGAACTTCTCCATCTTGTAGAGCACGTCAAAACTGCCCTTAAAGCTAATGGCGCCAAGGTTGTTTAGCTGTCGCATCATAAACTTCTTAACCATAAACTGGTCAATAATGCGTTTTGCCGTAACCGCGTTGGTGTTCATCTTGTCTACATAGAACCTTATAAACAGCTTCTCCTTCTCCTGCAGATGCGTTATGTCGCCCTTGGCATCAATCTTCAGCTTCTGGTCGGCGGTGTTCACATGCACCTTGCGGAAGTGCATCGTGCTGTCGGTTCCGCTAAGCACCACCTTGAAGCTAAGCGGTATTGTGAATCGGCTCAGCACGGGTGCAAACGGGCGCGATATGTCCTTAAGTATCGTGCTGCCTGTAATCATCGACGTGCGATACTCCAGCTTGCGCCCCTCTTTCTTGCTAGGCAGCTGTACTGTGGCGCTGTCAAAGCTTATGGTGGTGTTCAGGTGTTTTATTGCCACATTGCGCAGGTTAGCCTCGCGCTTGTTTATCCCCGCATCCAATCGTATATCGCTGAAGTTGAACCCAGTCACCGAGTCCTTTGCCACGCAGCGAGTTAGCGATATGTTCACCGTATCCTTGCCGTAGTGGTTCACCAGCAGCTCCATGTTAGCCGTCACGTCCAAGTGCCCCGCGTCAAAGAATCCGCGCTTAGGTCGGTTTGCATTCTTTCTTGGCAGATGATTATCCGTAGTATATCGCAATCCGTCGATTGTCACCGCATACTTGCCGCCCTTAGGCTTCAGTGTCAGCAGCCTCATGCTGTAAGTGTCAGCCATCTGATACTTCTTTGTGGTGTGGTGATGCTCCACATATATGTTCCTCAGTTGCAGTCGGCTCACGTCCAGCACCAGCTTGTTCTTACTTTTCGGCTTGTCGGTTGCCTTTGGCTTCTGCTTGTCGCTCTTAAAGGCATCTATTATAAACTGGAAGTTTGCCGCGCTGTCTCTCGGCTGATACACTTTCGCACGCAGTCCGTCTATATTCGCGCTCTTCACCTCCACCCTGTGAGCCATCAGGTCTTTCAAGTCAACACTCACCGATATCCGGTCCGTCTGCAGCAACGGCCTCTGCTGTCGGTCCTCCACATCCAGTCCAAACAGGTTCACGTCCATCGTTCCGAAGTTCACGCTCACACTGTCTATCTGCACCTTTGTCTCCAGCTTCTCCTGCAGCAGATCGGTAGCAAACCTCAGTAACCGCTGCTGACCCGCATTCGAGTTTATATACAGAAAAGCCGATACCAGCAGCACCAATACCAGTGCCACCAATCCGCCTAATATCTTTAGTGTCAGTATAATAACCCTTTTCATTCGTCAATCGGCTAATAGAAAAATCTGTTTGCAAATATAAACAAAAAAGCCGAAAGCACAAAACTTTCGGCTAATTTTTTACCCGTTGCGACACAAGTCCCACCCGGTAAGCAACGCAAAGTCATCGATACTATCCGTACCATTCTCCTGTATCGCCATTGCCCTACCCAACTTCATCCATCGTCCAGGACTCTCGCTCGGTATGCCTATCGGCTCATCGGGCCCGATACCTGTCAGTCGGCTCACGTTGGCGATATACGCCTCGGTCTTATTCTCCATCGGCGGCGCCCACTTGCTGATGATAGCGCGGATGGTAAACAGACGGTACTTGTGATAGTAAGTACGCGTAAGCAGATAAAACGCTGCCCGCCAACCATACTCTAATGTTTCAAACTGACAGAACTGCGGGTCTGCCTGCACGGCCCTCAGGCCTTTCCACTTATCCTTACTTCTGCGGATATTCAGCGGATTATTATTTCTAATTCCTCTTGGTAACATAATGTTTAATGCTTCTTTTTCTTATTAATGTTTATTGGGGTACTATTAGGGAACGCGATGCTGTAAGCAGCATCAAGTTCAGGTAGCTTTACTTGGCGCGGACTAAGACCGAGCCTTACCGATACTATCGCACGGAGAAGTTCGCGATGTTTTCGGGGGTAGAGCGATGGTGGCGGCAGTGTATCATTGCCGCACACCTGCTCATCATTTACCACTGTGTTGTGGCATACCTCCCAAACAAAATCATCCGTAGCCTGCACACCAAACCATGCTTTCAACACATTCCTGATGCAGAAGCGTTTATACTGACTCCCAAGGAGCTGCCTGGTGCGCTCCAGCCTAAGCCAGAGCTGCACAAAACAAGCTTGATCATTTCTAAATTCCATCTTAATGACTAATGACTAATGACTGATGACTGAGTTTACGATAGCGCCCGTCCTCCGTCTGCTCCACCAAACCCTGCATACGCCAGTTCTTCAGCATCTGCTGCACACTATTGTGGGTAACGTCAGCGCCTTTCAGAGCGATAGAAAACTGCTTGGCTTGCTCGAAACTGAACTGAATATCAAGGCGTTCATAAATACTGTCGTTCTTACCTACACGCCTGCGCTCCTTGCTCCCCACATAACTTGTACTGCGGAACGCACTCTCAATGCGGTCGCGGAAGAAGTAGAGGGCGTTGTCCAGCAGCGAATCAGCGATGATGTCGTACGTGTCGAGCATCGCAGGCGTCTGCACTTTCTGCAGCATCTCTTTCCACAGGTTAGGATGCTGCTTCAACTGAGTCTCGGCACCATTCAGTCCGTGCTTCTGTATCAGCTGTTCGCACACCTTGCAGAGCATCAGGCAGCATACCATACGCTGGGTTGTAACACAGGTTCTAAAACGCTCACGAGCCTTTACACGGTCGTCGTTCTTCATCGCTTCGAGTCGTATTTTTTCAAGCCATTCTCTACCCTTTGTCTCCAATTTTGGCAACACCACCTCGCCAACCATCAAGGGCAGCAGATGGGCTATCTGCTGTATGCGTTCGGCCTGTTTCGAGGTGAGCACATAGGGCTTATCCTCCAGCTGCGCATAAGTGTTGTCGGGTGTCTGCGCCAGCGCGATACGACTGAGGAATCCGTCGGTGTAGTTGGTCACCACACGATAGAGTGCATCGGGCGTGCCGCACATGGTGACGTTCCACAGCAGATGCTCTATATGAACGTTTACGGCATCGGCCGAGCGCGCCTCTCTGTCGTACCTCGAACCGTCATAACTCTGGCGCAACATCACCGAGAAATCGCTCATGCTCGACTTCCATTTCTGAGCTACCACATCAGCCTCAGGCGTGAAAGAAAACGCATGCTTTTCTTCTACGTTTGCCAAGCGTTCGGCCAGGTTGGCCACCGTAGTATTAAAGGTGATGAAGCGCACCGGCAACTTAGGCTCTTCGGGCTGGGTCTTCTGATTTTTGGCAGCTTTTTTCTTAGCTCTGTATTCGGCTTCTTGCTGTTTATACATAGCGTCAACCGCCCTAACCTCGCTCATCCAGGTGTCGATGACGGGGTCGATAGAACCCTTGCCGCTGGCGAAATCTCCGGCGATGTAAGCTATCAGATTCAACCCACGCATCTGCCCGTGAACATCCAGTTTTACGCCCGTCGCAAGTGCCCCGATGCAAGGACAGATGGCCGTTATCATCGGCATGGCCAGCGAGGGGCCGGCAGCGTTTATCGAATCTTTCACGCCCTGCGGAAGCTTTTTAATTGAGAATTGAGAATTTTGAATTGAGAGTTTATTCTCTTCGGCATCAACATCATCCATCTCACATCCGTCATCATCCATCTGCTGCGCCTTGGCGTTAATCTGGCGCAGGTTGGCGTTCATATAGCCCTTATCGGTGCCGTAGTTTTCGTAAAAATAAGTGATTAGTGTTTTACAGTCGTCAGTCTGCGAGTAGTTCTTCAGTCGCTCAGCCACTACGGCCTCCAACTGTTCGCGGTCCATCAGCTTTCCTACGCCCACAGAGAGCACCGCCATCAGGTTCGTGTGCCAGTTGCGCTCGCCCCAGATGTCCATAGAGTGCGGATCCAGCCCCGCCTCCTTAGCGCACAAGTCAAACTTCGCCAATGCCTCCGGGGTGGCAGGCTCACCCTCATTGTCATCTCGACCAAGCGTAGCGCGTGGAGAGATCTCATGGATCTCTGAAAGAGATTTCTCGACTACGCTCGAAATGACAGGAGTGGCAAGTGTCTGTTCAAACACCCTATCATCCAGGTATATCAACTCCTTTTCTGTAGTAGTATAAAATACGCGCGTTATATCCTTTGCGCCTTTATCATACTCCACTCCAAGCAACTCACTTGCCCATTTTAGATTATCCTCCTGACTAAGCTCTGGTTTGCGCTTAAACACCAGATGATATCCCTTACCGCGGGCGCTCTCTTCCAGCATTATAAGATCGAGTTCCTGCTCCTTAGATAATATGCGCTCCTTCATTGGCTGCATTTCCTCATCAGGCACATGGTCTATATCCATAGCAACCATGGTACCCATGCGTTTGCTACCTCTAAGAGAACCATCATCATTGGGCAGACAACTATAATTAAACTGCACCAGATTCCTCTTGCGCGATTCATCGCCGCTGCGCACAGCCTTTAGTATAGCCGCCTGCTCGCCGCCGTTACGTAGCGCAAGGTATTCCTCTCTCGAGCAGATGGGGCGCATCTTCTTCACCCCATCCGCATAATATATCAAATGACAACTCATCCTAATACCTCCTTCTCAAAAATCAGCTCCTTAAGCACCTTGCGCGCTATGTTGCCAGCCTGCTGAACCAACTGCTGTGGCAATTGTCCCAGTTCTTCATCGTCCATAGTAAATACAAAGTAGTATTTTCCGTTCTGTCCATGCGATAGCGAGCAGTTATCATCACGAAATATTGGTTTGCCTTTGTGACGTTTAGCTTTCTCAGTCATGTACATGTTGCCATCACGCATCACTTGCACATGAAAGTTACCAACGATTGGCTCTGCTACTATATCCTCGACGCACTCAAAATCGAGTGTATGCAATCCGTTTTCCAACTTGCCAATGGCCATCATGCCATCAACCATTACCTGATTACCTAAAAATTTGCTATTTCTTGTTTTCATTTCTTCTAAGTTTTTAGCGAGAAGAGATTTCGGATTCTTTGGCCATTTACTCGAGAACATCCTCCTCACCTCAACTCAGAAATTAGTGGAATAATGCTTTAATAAACTCTTTACCCTGTGGTGTCCACACCATGTATGGGCGCTGCTTTCGCTGTCCGTTCAGTGCATAATAGTAGAACATGCGTTCCTCGGTATAACCGCATTCTGCGTATTGAGCTTTAAGCTTGTATCGCGAACCACTCCAAAACTGAATGCCCTTGTCAACCAAGAAGTGGTTAAGCATGTTTGCTGTTATATCAAGGCTCTCGGCCACCTGCGATGCGGTGAAGCAATCGTCGGCAGGCAGATTAGCACGCGAAATAGTTCGAGCGATAATCCTGTTAGCCGCCTCAACCATCTCACCCTCGGTCAGAGCCTCGCCCGTTCGCGGGTTCCTTGTTGGAAGATAACCGCCCGTCTGACGAATCTGCGGCAGAACCTCCGATGTCACCCAGCGTTTGAATTCCTTAGCCTGTGGCAGCTTAGAGCTTAGCACCAAAGAGTAAAGACCTGATTCGTTCACAAATAGCGTATTCGCCTTGTAATTTGAACCTGATACCTGAATCAGGTATGAGGTTTTATCCTCTGCATCTACGTGTACCTGTAGTGCATTCGAAGGATTCTTATACCCAAGTGCACTCGCCACATCCTTACCTATAAAGAAGGTTTCACCCTTCTCATTTCTCATTGTTCGAACCTCGCCGAACATTTCATTCTTAAAAATCTTAATGTCTCTTTTCATAATAATAAATAATTAAATCCGTAGGCTATAAATATTATAATTTCACGATGTCAGTAACCAGCACTTCTTGAAATACCTGATTCTGATACTCATGCGTAGAGAAACGAAGTGTTGCGGCAACCACATCACCCTCGTAGAACCTGCACGCCGCCAGACTGCCCAGCATGGCGCACACATACTCGTTTTCGAACTTTGAGCCGCCCAATTCGCGGAGTACAATGTTGCACTTCTGAATCTGACCACTCTCACTCTTTGAACTCTGCACGCCGAAGGCCTCGCCCTGGCGCACCACTCTTAAAATCTTTGTTTCCATTTTTGTTTGTATCAATAAGTCAAATTAGCACTGTCGATTAACTTTCGACGATGCAAATGTACAAACAAAAAAAATCCCGGCGGCGCTAAAAAAGCACGTCGGGAAAGAATTGGGGAATCAGGGAAAAATATAGGGAAAGAATTAGGGAACAATCGCCCTACTTCACCCTACTACGGTATAAATTCAAGAACCTTTTGCCTACATTCACACGTCGGTCGCTCTCGGTTTTATCAGCATCGATAAATGTCAAATCAGGAAACACACCAAGCACTTTTTCGTTTTTCTTCTTGATGCTCGAATCGGACGGCAAGTTGTCGAGCCCGATGTTCTTCAGGAATGTAACAAACGACTGCGGACTGTCGAAAGTCGGCAGTCCTTTGGTATCGTTCATAGCCAGCATTACCCAGGTATAATCATAAAGATGCTCAATAACCTCCTCGGCCTTAAGCTGCAGTATCACCTCTTTTATTATATCATTATCGCTAACGGCTGCAGATGCCCCATCCGCACCAGCCTCAGCCCCTCTGGCCTTATCGGCATACTCATTACCATAGTAGAAGTTTTGCGAACCAATAACTTGTCCTATCACAAATCGCCCTCCACTATTACCCATTGCAGCAAACATCTGCTGCAATTGTTTCTGTTCGTCGTCAGTCATAATTATCAATTAGTTTCTTTATTTCACATGAATGTTGCAGAGCTTTCAGACCACTCAAATCGCCCACAATATTTTGGAAGCCTATCATCTGTCCAATTCTCTGCGGTTCGGCATTCCTTGCCACCTTTGCATCCTCAGCCTGGCGCAGGCGTTCTAAGTCATCATCAAACACATGCTCTCTATTATCGTTTATTCTGCTTAACAGCATCTCAGCTGCCTGCATAACGGGGATCTCCATCGATAGCGCCGTATCAACAATTTCCTTTGCCGACAATTGCGTGTTTCTATCCGCACCGTTCTTCATCATCTCAACAAAGGCTATGCCCGAAATAAATCGCCAGATGGCATTGCGGGGAATACGCTGATAGAACATTCGCGACACAAACAGCGATCTGTTCTCCACCCAGTCCTCATACATAGACTCAGGGAACTGCTTTAATTCCAACTCTATTATTTCAGCATCGTAGCGAGAGTGGTTAACCATTAGGTGCTTGCGCGTTTCTGCACAGGAAACTATCTGCATCCAGTAATCATAAACCTCACCAGCCGCGGTTTCACGCCCTGTGTGTGCAGAAGCCCGGCGCAGTTTGCCAACCAGTTTAGCTGAAGCATCCATATTCAGCTTTTGGATTCTGGCGGCAAGCCGTTCGCGATAAGCCTGCATGTCGCTCGAGATATCAAGTTTCGACTTTTGAGCGAAAACTTCTACTACTCGTTCGAAACAATCCCTGTCGGTATCCGTCCATGCAGACTGCTCGTCCAGACGCTCGTCAATATCAGTCATCATAAACAGCAGGTGGTCGAGTTCATCAGCCATTTTGAGTACTGGCCCCGAATACTTCCACTCCATGAACGGTTGTTGCGGATACAAGTCAGCTTTCTGCCCATCATATTCTTCAACAATCGCCTCAAAAAACAAGCAATGATGTTCTTTATCTGTATCAACAATCGTGCCTTTAATGGTGGGTTTACCGCAACAATGCAAGGCCCACCACGCATAAGGCAAATCAGAGCTGGCCACATAGCCAACACAGCGGTCAAGCCAATCATACACTCTAATGGCATGTTTATCGTTGTCATTTCCCCGGTGAGGCCATAGCTTTACGCAACGTCCTACAACCTCGGCAAGAAACTTGTCGATTTGGCCGTTAAGGTCTTTACTGAATGGTAAGCCAACTATTTTAAGTTGTAATATGCTCATAGTTAGAATTTGGTCATGGGGATTTATATCTCATTTACACCCCATAGATGAAGAATGTTAACCATTGGCTTAGTAACATTATTAGAGGGGTATCCAATGAAACTCTTACGTTTGTCAAGGATTCCATCAAAATCTTTGAGATGTTTTGCTGGAATAACTTCATATCCCATAATCTCACTCATCAAGCCCTCATTATATGGTAACACTCCTGGATCCATCAATTTACCTTCATCGAATTTTGATAAAGAGTCGAGACGCATAACCACTTTAGGATGAGTCTTATTTTCTTTGCTGAATATCATCACACCATCTTCAGGACAGGCGATTGAGGCAAACAGCAGTTTAGAATCGGCATAACGCGAATAGTCGCGCTGCTTATAATCCATTAATTCTTCTACAGGAACTTTTACGATATGTCCATTAGCATAGCCAAGCACCAGATAATATTTCAATTCCTTATCAAGAACTGTTAATGTAAGAAGCGACTGGTCGTCGTAGTCATACTCTTCAATCTTGTGGAATTTACCTCCACTAAGGAACTTAAAGAATCCTACAGGCTCTGTATAGTTCTCGGGGTCAAGGTATTCGGCAACTACATTCTTACGTATTCTGCTTGTACGCACCTCGTCTTCCTTAGAGATAATCAATGGAACAGCTGGTTTTACTTTTACCTCAGGCTCACTGAACAGAGCGTTTCCTACTGCAAATACCGATGCGTCAGCTTCTTCTGAAAGATTTCTATTCAGACGCTGATATTCATCGAATTCTTCCTTAGTGAGTTTGCGCTTGCTGCTACCTACGCGCACATACCAGAATCCATCGATAGGAATACCATTCTGGTGTGGTCGTATCTTGACCATCAAGACATCTTTATCGGTGTTGGCTGAATCAAATCTTATATCCTCAATATATGTGGTAGCAATCTTGTTGCCCCATTTTAATGACATTGCGTCAGGTATTGCTCGCAGATACTTATCCTTATTTCCATAATATACAGAAGAATTAAGGTCGTCCTCTACTCCAATACCAAATCCACAGTCGTTAACACCAACATATAGTGTACCACCACAAGTATTCAGGAACGAGTCGATCACTTTAAGAATTTCTCCCATCTGCTTATCTGGATTCGGCTTGCTGTTACCATTAGCTGTAAATACAATACTTGTCTTATACTCTGTATCAATATTCTCCTCGCCAAGTCCATATAGTTTCAAGCCTGTTTCGAATCCTTTAAGATTTAGCTGCTGCTTAATGCGATTATGAATATCGGTAGCAGTACTTTCCATCTTGCTTGCCTTGGTGATGTTATATGCAAGGACTAATGAAGCCAATTCGCTAATTAACTGACTTCCTTTGGTAAGTTCGAACAGCTCAGAATTATGCTCAGGCTTGTCAAGATAACTAACGGTCTGCAGCTGTATAAAACGGTCGCGAAGTATTTCGTTGTTAGCAAATAGTTCAGAGTTTACATTCTCCAGCTCTCCTAATCTATCCTCGTCTACCTTAGAATTACGTGCAAAATAGTGAAGCATGGTGATAATATCCATTCTTCCTTTATAATAAGCGGCTTGCGACTCCCAACCAATGAGCATTGACAATATACGAGCAAATGCAAGATAATTGTAGGATTTCACATAGTCGTTATCAATAAGCGCCATCCTATCAATCATAAAAATCACCTCGCGCACATAAGATTCATCAAGTACGCGGTCGTTTTCAAGAATCTCTTCTTCCTCTTGAAAACTGATATCCTCGCTGATTTTCCCAACGGCATAATCCTCCATCAAGATTTTAAAGGCACTATTTAAATCAAAATCATATGCTGTCAGTCCAATCATCTCGCACTGAATATGGAAAGTTCCAGAGCCCTTACCTAACAAACGACAATAAACGATGGTGTTTTTGTCTACACCCTCAAAATCACCTGCATTTACAACACTTACACTAATACCTTCTTTGGTTACGGCTGGAGCCATACCACCAACTGTAGTAGAACCGCCAATAGAACAAATAATGTCTTCGTCGAATGAATAATACTCGAGAACCGACTCTTTTATTTCTTTGAACATTGAGAAGATGAAATAACCAGAATCCTCATCTATGATTCTTGCCTCAAATACATATCGGCTTCCATCAGCAGCAAAAAAATGTCGCAGTGACGGAGTGAAATTATACGGAACAATATCAGCAAGATTGATATATCCCTCTCCACCTATTTCATCTTCTATCCTACAATAGAATCCTTTTCTATCATATTCGTCTTGACTGATAAAGCTAATCCTAACCAAGTCGCCAATCTTATGCTTCTTTCTTTTCTTAGAAACCGGAGCATTAACTATCTGACTAATTCTAAACAACTCTGTTTCTATATTCTCCCAAATCTTCTCGTATGGAGTAATATCGTTGGGCTTGGCCTTAGCAAGATTAACACTTGGCTTATCTGCAAGAAACACCTGCAAACCCTGCCATAAACCAAGACTATCAGGGAAAACAGGATAAGGATTAGAAATCGCACCTGATGAGAACAAGTGAATTCCCTTAGGAGAGAACTGCAGCTTAACTCTGTTCTGTGTAAAAGAGTTTACTGTATCAATAGCTCCGCAAGGATAGCGACTGGCAATATAGTGCGGCAGTAAAGCTATTTTATCTACTGTGTAGTTCATCAGTCTGTCTGACGAATGAAACAGATAGTGATAAGCAAGGTCAACGAGCCATTCAGGATGAAGTGGATATAAGTACGACGAAACAGCACATAAACGTGCAGTATTCAGGCGACTATCCGCTATTGACGTATCAGTAGTGTTTTGTAGTAAGAGCAGTTGAAGTGCCAGTGCCTGCACATTATTCTGGATGAGCGACAGATTATCTTTTGTCTTATCAATTCTACCATCGCATTCACGAATATATAATTCCAGCAGTTTAATAATAGCACTATTAAATGGCTCTTTCTTCCAGCTTTCAATATTTCGATGGCAGATAATGTCAAGCAGTTCCTTGATTCTGCCATTCATCAGGTCAGGACGACGCAAGAATAAGCTTGAAAGGATGTTGAAGTGCTTTATAGGATGATAAACAAAGCCTGAAACCTTAAGCTTGTTGAACAAGCTATTAATAAAGTTCTCGGGTGTTTCAGTCGCCTTAGGGTTCGATTCGTTCTCTATCAGTTGGGCAGATTTTATGTAGTAGCTCAACTGTTCAATGAGTAATGTCAATCGCTCTTGGTAGAATTCTCTTTCCCCATCAGCACACAGGTCAAGTAATTCAGAAAGTTCCAGAATATCAGAGCAGTCCAGCTTAACAACGTTCAGATCGATTTTCTTGTTTAGCAGATTCTGTATCCACTTATGACATTGCGACTCATAGCTTTTTTCTGTTTCGTCGGTAAGTATCAGCTTTACGAAATCCTTAGTATTCCACGAAAGCTCGCGATGTGCAAGGAAATCAGAGAGTTTCTCTTCGGTAAGTCCTTCTTCTTTCTGCTGAAACTCATCAATATCTACCAGCTCAAGCCTTGGATGCTTTTCCTTAACAGAGATTACTCGGCATTTAATAGTCTGCCCTTTAAACAATCTCAGGCTACCAGTACCATGTAGGTAAGTTGTAACGCCAGTAACCTCGTCAATTACCTCACAGTAGGTAGAAAACAGCTTTCTAATTTTAAATTCATAAACATATCCTGCCTTATAGACACTTTTTGGTATAGCAATCATTTGATACAATAATATTATAGATTTTAATCATTAATCTAGTTGTTTCGGTTTCATCCTGACAATCGGGCTACAAAATTAATCAAAAAACACCAAAAACCATTTTGTTTTCGGTGTTAATCTTACAACGTTTAAAAGATTTTAATATTTAATCTAAGTAATAGATAAAATTGCATGTTTTGATTGTCAAATGAGATTAAATAACGTGTCTACCAAGAGGTTGTCATCATAGCAAGGAACAGTCATTAAGTCATTAGTCATTAAGTCATTAGTCATTAAGCGATTTTTAATCCTCAAATCGGGGCAATATATAATAATAATTAAAATTATTATTTTATATTGAGCTAGAAAACAGATTTCAGATTTCCTTAATGACTAATGACTAATGACTATTCATGACTACACGCGATATAAATTCTTGAAAAAAGATAGAAAAAGATTCGTTAACCGCAATCATAATGTAGTACCTTTGCAGCGTCAAAATATGACTCCCACGTGTGGGCGCAAAAAGTCTCACGTGTGGCAGCAAATGAGATGTCTCGACTACGCTCGACATGACAACGGGGCGTTAGGGATGAAATATTAGTATTAACCATTAAAATTATCAATTATGGCATTGAAAGTTAAAGCACAAGAGAAGTTGCAGAAGATTGGTACTCATGCTGGCAAGTATCGCTACATCATGATGCCGGAGTTGTACACCTCGCTCAGTCAGGACAAGGTGATTAAGGAAGCTGCTCTGCGCAGCGGAGTTAGCAAGGGAATCATGCAGGCATGCTGGGATGCTGCCGGCGAGGTTATCAAGGCGTGGGCCACCGAAGGCCACTCCGTAGCGCTGCCAGGTCTGGGCACCATGCGATTCGGTCTGCGAGCCAAGTCTGTAGAGAAGGTGGACGAGGTAAAGGCAGGCCTCATTACCAGCCGCCGAATCATCTTTACCCCAGCCGTTGAGCTGAAGGACGAGTTGGCTGGCACCGCCATCCAGATTACCTGCTACGACCGCGATGGCAAGGAGGTGAAGCGAGTTACAAGCTCCGACAGCGGTAACATCGAGGATCCTGAGAACACCCAGCCATCAAATGGCGGCAATCAGGGCGGTGGCGGCTACAATAGCAGCGATGACCCAGGCGAGGGCGATTAAGCGCGCGGGGCGAAAGCCCCACCCGCTTTACATGAAACATTCTTGGCAGAGCCAAGCGGCAAAGCCGAGCGAAACATTAACCATTAAAAATCTATTACCATGACTAAGAGAGAAACCATTAAATTCATCGTGCAGATGATTGCGTCTATCGCAACTGCGATTGTTACAGCCCTGGGGGCAACGAGCTGCATGGGCATGTAGAAAAAGAAAGAGCCACTTTAAAGGGTGGCTCTTTTTTTGTATCCCTACTTCAATTTGATAATGTCGGACCAGCGGGTTGTGGGGTTCGGACTTTTGAAATCGTGCTTGATGGCATTGGCGAAGACGTTGGCTTTGAACTTCGTTCGAGCCTGCTCACGCTCGGCAGAATTCAAGCAAGCTTGATTCTGCTCTCGCTCAATCGCAGCCTTGCCCATCACTTTCTTGCTTATATATTGTTGGGCGCCAATGACTATTGTCTCGGAGCCGTTAAGGCGATTAATACGGTCGATGACTTGGTCGAGGCGGCGCATCTTCTCGATTTGTTCGGCGTTGATGTCGAACAGGTCTTGTTGGATGGGGCTATCAGGACCTACTCCCATTACTATAACTCCTGCTTTCTTATACTGGTAGCCTGGGCGATATATCTTCTTCAGAACATCGCAGGCTGCACCCACGATGGGAATGGTGCTGTTGGTTGGCGTGATAAGTCGGCCTTCTTGGAAGTTCCAATACTGGGCAAGGTCTTCGCGGAAGGCGTTGGTGTTTAAGAATACGCCGATGGTAGATGCTACGGTGTTCTGAATGCGAAGCTTCTCGGCACAACGGGCGGCATAGTTTGAGACGTGTGTGCGCAGCGTGTCGAAATCGGAAATCATGCCATTGAAAGAGCGGCTGGTGCAGATGGATTTCTTCTTAGCCAACTCTTCGTTAGGTACGGCATCCTCGCCGTTGAGCTCCTGCCAGGTGCGAACGATGTTGATGTTGTTGAAGACGAGCTGCACCCAATCTTTATGATGTGTGGCGAAGTCGTAAGCAGTAACAATGCCATGCGATTGGAGTTTAGCGGCATAGCGTCGGCCTATGCCCCAAACATCCTCGATGGGGAAAAGTTTCAAAGCTTTTATGCGCTTCTCGTCGGTATCAATCATGCAACAATGGTGATAGCCCTCGTATTTCTTAGCAAATTTGGAGGCTATCTTAGCTAACGTTTTGTTTGGTGCTAAACCGATACTGATGGGCATGCCAACCTCGCGGTATACGCGCTTATGCAGCCGTTCGCCCCACGACTTGAGTTGGTCGGGCTCTATACCGTCGAGATACATAAAGCACTCGTCGATAGAGTAACGGAAATAAGCTGGGGTCTCACTACGAATGATGCTGATGACGCGGCCTGTAAGCTCGCCATAGAGCTCGTAGTTGCTGCTGAAGACGGCAATCTTATTGTTGGGGAATTGCTGTTCCAGCTGGAAGTAAGGTGTGCCTTCTTTAACGCCCATGGCCTTAGCCTCGTTAGAACGCGCCACAACGCAGCCGTCGTTGTTGGAAAGAACAACAACGGGCACACCTTTCAGATCAGGGCGAAAGACGCGCTCGCATGAGACATAGCAGTTATCGAGGTCGGCAATTCCGTACATTCCTAAATTTTCTCAAAGGTGCGGATGAGGTGGATTACTACGCCCCAGACTTCGAAATTGTCGCCTGCTTCTACTTTGAAAACGGGATAATCGGGGTTAGCGGGGCGAAGCTCGATATAGCCTTCGGCCTTATGAGTGAGGTCGAGGTACTTAATAGTAAACTCGCCGTTCCAAAAGGCTACGATGATGGAGCCGTGATGTGGTTCAACGGCCTTATCGATGATTACGCGGTCGCCATCAAAGATGCCGGCATCTTTCATTGAGTCGCCCTCAACATCGCCATAGAATGAAGCTTCTGGGTGGCGGATATAGTCGCGGTTGAAGTCGAGAGTATCGTGAATATAGTCGTCGGCTGGCGATGGGAATCCGGCTTTGATGCCAGCATGTTCCAGCTCCAGCTTTGTATCAAACAGTCCTTTCTTAATCTTAATATTGCCCATAAGCGAATTAATATCTAAAACACTTTGCAAATATAGACGCATTCATACTGATAGCCCATACCTTGGAATAGCTCTATCAGCGCCTGCTCATAGCTGTCTTCGGTAAACTGATCAATGCTCGTAATTCTACACCTCCCGTCGTTAACGTATAATTATCAGAATACTGCAGCTATACGACGAATTTTATTCAGTTTCTCCATAAATGATTTATCGCGCTCTGCCATCAGCATGTTATACTCATTCTGCATGGCTAAGAGTGGAGCTGCATCAACACCAAGAGCGGCCTCCATCATCATTGCCAGCTCGTGGTTAAGGGCGCGTTTTCCATTCAACACCTCATTGAGTGCCGAATACGAAATACCCAATTCCCTAGCCAATCCGCGCTGTGATATTTCGCGGAATTCCAACTCGTCTTTCAACACCTCGCCAGGATGCGTAGGTTTATAAGGCTTCAAGTTGTTAGCTATCATCTTTGGATCTTTTCCTTTCAATGTAATCATTTTATATTCCTCCTTATTTATAATGATTCGACAGTTCTGTTATATTACATATGGTAGCAATCTGCTTGCCATCTTCTGTTTCTTCAGTAAACTCTATTCTATATTTGTCGTTTACTCTCACCGACGATATACCCTCTTTGTCGCCATGAAGTTTTTCGTAATGCAATGAGCCGTACTTAGTAAGTCCGAGAACATTTTCCTGTTGCTTCATCAGGTTGACAACCTTTATATACTTATCGACAATCTTAGGCTGAAACCGATGCTTTTTGTCATTGGCTTTGCCCTGCGTATAGAGTTCCTCTAAATATGTTTGTTCAAATGTTACTATCATTTGGCTGCAAATTTACAAATTATTTTCGAATGTTCGCAAATTTAAGAACAATATTTTTAAAAATATGAGTTATTTCTCTTTATTCAAACGTTTGGTGCTCCTGTTCTACTATGATTTTATAGTCGTCCATTGATTTCTGTTTTAGTCTTCTTGCTCGTATATTATTCCTTAGATTGTTGTTCCTCCATTTTTTTAGCCATCTCAAAATTGCGCCACATATATTTTGCAGCCTCAATAGGATCCATTGGCGTTTTACTAGATTCCGCGATTTTCCGCAGTTTCCTCTCCACTGCTTCTTTGTGAAACTGATTCAGATATGTCATAATTCATATTTTGTGCAAAGATACAACTAATTTTTAAATTGCA
>Ga0310696_10004634_pt1 | contig 16809 bp, 24 predicted proteins | sample AusTroGonzalo_MG_4_FD_203885 | JGI IMG/M metagenome (GOLD analysis project Ga0310696, IMG submission 203885) | Bovine rumen microbial communities from tropical cattle in Woodstock, Queensland, Australia - Gonzalo_02 (v2) (version 2) | ecosystem: Host-associated > Mammals > Digestive system >...
TACTATTGACGATAATGAACCATTTTTAAACGGCGATTACGACCCTAAAAAAGACCCAACCTTGGAAAATGAATAGCCATGCACCTGTAGCTCAACTGGATAGAGCAACGGCCTTCTAAGCCGTAGGTTCCGGGTTCGAGTCCCGGCAGGTGTACAAACAAAGGAACGTACAGCAAATTATTAAACTATAAGCATTAATAATTTACAGATGAAGAATGGAGAAACGTTAATTCCGAAAAGGGCGTGATGCACCATTCTATTGGGGCAGCACCAGGCGAATAGTAGTAACCTAAAGTTGCCTACAGTCATTCCCAGACTCTAAAGGGCGTTCCTTAACTTGCACCAGTAGCTCAGTGGATTAGAGCATATGTCTACGGAACATAGGGTCGGGGGTTCGAGTCCCTCCTGGTGTACAAAATAATGAAAACAAAAAATTGTTTATGACAATTAGCGAATTGCAAGAAAAGTTGCGTGGAAAGAATGGCAACTATAAAAGATACACAGGTAGCCCATTAAGATACGCAGGCGGTAAATCTCTAGCTGTAGGGCTGATAACAGAGTTTTTACCAAAGGACGTTAAAAAGGTTGTAAGTCCTTTTATTGGAGGTGGTTCTGTTGAGATTGCTCTTGCAAAAGAGTTAGGATTGGAAGTAGTTGCTTATGATGTTTTTGATTTATTAGTCAATTACTGGCAGCAACAGACGGTTAACGGCGAAGAATTATATAAGAGGCTTGCTGAGATACCGCCAACTAAGGAAGATTACGAAAAGGTAAAAGGAATCCTAAAGGAGCATTGGAATAAGACAGATGGTTATGACGGAAAGCTTTCACCTATAGATGCTGCGGTTTATTATTACTATAATATGCAGTTATCATATGGACCAGGGTTCTTAGGATGGATGTCATCACTATATGAATCTGAAAAGAAATACAAGTCAACAATAGAAAAAGTTAGAGACTTTCACGTACCTAATCTTAAAGTATATTGTAAAGGATTTGATGAAAGTATTCCAGAGAATCAAGGTGAGTTCTTATACTTAGACCCACCATACGTGTTAGATGAAAGTGCAGATAGTAAGATGTTTAAGGGCATTTACCCAATGAGGAATTTCCCTATCCATCACAATGGTTTCGACCATAACAAACTTTGCGAATTATTGCATCAACATAAAGGAGGATTTATACTTTCCTACAACGATTGCTCTCTAGTGAGAGAAGCCTATAAAGACTTTGATATTCATGAGGTTCATTGGCAATACACAATGGGTCAAGGAGAGACAAGAATAGGTAAGAATAGAAAAGAGAGAGACTATGATAACAGTAATGTTAAAACCTCTCACGAACTATTAATTGTAGGAAAATAAAAAAATATTACAGAAAAATATACTTTTTAGAAATTAAAATATAATTATAGAAAAATAATCATTAAAATTATGGCAAACAATAGTAAACATATTACATCTATTATCAAGTCAGCGTTTATCACAAGTAAATGCAATGATAATGCTGTGTCTACATTTGTAGTCGATTTTAATGGAGCAGTAAAACAGCGAAGGCCGATGTATAGTATTTAGAAATGCACTTACACTTCACTATAAACACCAAGCTGTTGATGAACTCCTAAAAAAAGTTTTCAGCAGCTTTTTTTATTTTGTAATGGTATGACTAAAACTGATAACGTAAAAGCACTAATGAGATTCTTAAAAGAACACGGTGCATATTATAAATTTGTAAAGTATTTCTTAACGTCTAGAAACATAAAAATTAGAAGTGGATGGATTACACACCACTCATCATCAGTATTAGGATGGGAATTTTTACCAAAAGACGTTTTGATTAATTTTGCCTTTATTTGGACTGAAACTGATGAAGGCGGCAATTATTGGTCTAACTTAGCAGATGAATGGAGAAAAATCTGTATTGACGAATTGAGACAAGAAAAAGAAAGAAATTTAGTGTTTTAATAAAATTTAACGAAAAAAATTTGGTTTTCTCGATTTTTTTTTGTACCTTTGCACAAGAATATGTAAATAGGCGTATGAAAAAGGCATTTGACGTAAAAGTGGGAGATACCATTATCTATAAGAGTGGTTATAAGGTCATAACAAGTGAAGTGGTTGCAAAGCCAATTGACGATGAAGAAAGACCTAATTTCAAGATAGGTAGAGTAGACCTTGCAAATGGTGAGTATATCACACGTGGTAGCATCATCTATGATTCTGAGGAAGAGGCTAAACAAGCCATTAGAGAAAGCATCCAGAACGAAATAGATAGAGAGGAAGAAACCATTGAGTATCATCAGACCATTCTTAAAGGATTGAAAGTTCTATTTGAAACTTTATAAAAAAAGATATGGCTAAATTACTTGGTAAAAACGTTACAAAATGCTCCAAATGTGGCTCATACCTAGAGTATGACGAAACTGACATTGAGACAAAAGAAATGTCTTATGGAGTAGGAACTTATTATGGCGAAACATATATGGGTAAACTAGTAACTTGCCCTAAGTGCGGAGACAAGATAGAAGTCTATTAAAATATTGGGTAGTAGCTCAGTTGGTTAGAGCAATTGACTGTTAATCAATAGGTCGTGGGTTCGAGTCCCACCTACCCAGCAACGCAATTGACACTACAATTAGGTGGGATGTCCGAGTGGTTTAAGGAGGCGGTCTTGAAAACCGTTTGTCACTAACAATGGCACGGGGGTTCGAATCCCTCTCCCACCGCTATGATTAAATTAGAAGTAGTAAAAACCGAGAAGTACTGCTACATTAACGCATATCTCGATGATGAAACTGAGAGAGTTGGCAAACTTGGAGTTGAATATAAAGGTGAAAAGAAAGCCAAGATAATATACGTTATAACAAACATAAAGCATACTGGTATCGGTATTGCAACTGCAATGCTCAATAAAGCAATTGAACTCTTTAAGGGTTATGAACTTAAACTTAACGTAGTTCCAATGCCACGTGAGGGTGAAAGTTTAAATCATAGAACAACTACTGGACTTGTTAATTTCTATAAGAAGTTTGGTTTTGTTCGTACTGATGACCCTTGTTTTGTAGAAATGATTAAAAAGAATTAAATAAAAAATAGTAAGATTATGAAACGAAAGTGTAAACCATATAAACAGTAACGTGGCTGTGCCGACTTAGAGTTGTGGCGCAGCAAGACAAAAAAAAGCACCCATAGCTCAGTTGGTAGATGCACGTGACTTTTAATCACGGGGTCCTGGGTTCGAGTCCCAGTGGGCGCACATACGCGCTTGTAGCTCAGAGGCAGAGCATCGGTCTCTTAAACCGAGGGTCGAGATTTCGAAATTCTCCGGGCGTACACTTTTAAAAATATTCTATATGAAGAAAGTAGGAGTTATAATCGCTAGAATTCAGCCCATTCATAAAGGGCATCTTGAATTGATTAGACAAGCATTGGCAGAAAATGAAGAGGTATTGCTTCTTGTAGGTTCTGCTGACAAGTTGAATAAGAGAAACCCTATTCCTATTGCACTGAGGCTTGAATTGGCTAAAAAGGCGATTGGAGAAGAGTTTGGACAAGACGCAGAAAGGGTAACAATATCAGCCCTTAACGACCTTACTGACGAATCAGATAATTCACACGATTGGGGTTTCTATCTCTACAGTCATATTGTTGGAATCACAGGCGCACCAGCTTTTACCATCTATTACTCAGATGGATTTGAAATCATAATGCAGTGGTTTCCAAACTTTATCACAAGAGATTTTATCTCATTTAAACTTAACGCTAGAGGTACAATTCATAATAACCTCTCAGCAACAAAGGTAAGAGAAATGATTGTTAGAAACGATATTGACGGGCTAAGAGAATCTGTTCCAAACAGCGTTCTTGAAAACGTTACTCTCATTAAGCATTTTATTGAAGCATTTAAAGACGTTTAATTAAAAGGTTAACAATTATGTTTACATTTCTTGTAGGAGCAGCAATTGGCGCAGTAGCGTACAGCTGGTGGACAAAGCGATAAGCAAGTCTAATAATGGAGATTAATGGCAGCGACTCCATTTCAAATAAAATTCCTGCCACCAACGGGGCTGTAGCTCAGGTGGTAGAGCAGGGGACTGAAAATCCCCGTGTCGGTGGTTCAACTCCACCCAGCCCCACAAATGGATGCACGCTGCGAAGAGAAACATTGCAACATGCCTCTACGGGGAACGACATTTCAAATGTGATTCCGTAGGTTCGAATCCTACTGCATCCCCCTCGTCACAGAGAGCCAGACATAGAAAAGATTTTCTTTGTGTCGGTCATTAGGCATCAGATAAATTGTACATTATTAATGCTAAAATTTGATTTGCTCTGTTTGTAGTGAGACTTTGAGGTGTTTCTGTCGGTGTTTATAGCCAAGTATATAGTATCGAAGAGGCATTTCCTTAGAGAATCTGAGGTATTAAATTGGAAGGTCCTGTGGCATCTAGGGAGTTAGCTCAGTTGGTTTAGAGCGTCTGGTTTACACCCAGAAGGTCAACGGTTCGAATCCGTTACTCCCTACCAAGGAAACTAACAGCAAATAAAATTGCATGTCCAGCCGTAGAAGGTAGTTCGACTCTGCCCGTCACCGCAATGTTAAAATAATCTGGTGGCGTAGTTTAACGGTAGAATAACGTAATTAAATGTTTCCTAATTTTGGTTGCGTATATCAGTAGGTTAGATTGCCATCCTGATAAGATGGAGGTCGCTGGTTCAAGTCCAGCCGTAACCACAAGGTAATTCAGACGAGTTGACGGAGGGGTAGTTACCTCCAGGCGTTAGCAACTCCAAGTGATATTTAACTACGGGTGTCACTGTTTTACCTTAATTGGGGTTGTAGCTCAGTTTGGCTAGAGCATCTGATTTGCATTCAGAGGGTCGTGGGTTCGAGTCCCATCTTCTCCACTTTTACTAGATATTTATAAGCAAATAATAACTTATCTAAAAATATAAACAAAATGTTAACATTAGTAATTATTTTAATTTATTTAATTATTGCATTTGTTGCATACAAGTATGCAATTAGCAAATGGAATAACAAGGAGTGGGAAAAGGTTGTATTCAGTTTAGCGTGGCCTCTTGTATTAATTGTTTGGGGTATTTATAAACTTCACCTTTTATTCTAGGAAATTAAAGAAACTCTCAAGGGAACAAGCAGCAAATTTTAATTAAAGTTCGATTCTTTATTGTATGGTTAAAACATCGTTCCCTATTTTATATGGGCCTATCATGGATTAGAACGTCATGCATTTGGTAAGAGACAAGCAGTGGGCATACACTTGAAATAGCAAAAAAATATAAACGGCGAGAATGTAGATTCTCCTGCTTATGCAATGGCTATCGCAGCCTAAGCTAAGCCGAGAGACTAGGCTCTTCGGAACAGAACATCCTAGTATTTTTGCAAGTTGTACTTGCAAGTGGTGGAACTGATGACTCCTAGTCATCCCCTAGTTTTCCTCGTTTCTTAAAAATGAGGTGGCAGAGAATGGGTGTTAAGTCGGCGCAAGCCACTGGACGCTTCTCCATTTTTTCCACGTTTTCTAAAAATGTGGTGGTCCCAAAGACAACTGGCGTTAAGCCACATGGGAAAGCTTGTAAATCTCTTATGGGATGGTGATTGTGACGAGGGTTCGACCCCCTCTAGGTCCACAAAAAAGCTTTAAAAAATTTTGTTTTTTGAAATATTTTTTGTATATTTGCACAAAATAGTAAAAATTATGGCAAAAATATTAGAATCAGAATTTAGAAAAGAACTTTACAAGAATCTTGTGGATGCAGGATATGATAAGAAAGAAGCACAGCAGATAGTTGGAAAGAAATACTATGTAGCGCTCAAAGACAATACGATAGAATTCCTTTCAAACGCTGTTGAAAAACTCAAGTCTGATACATTTGATTTCAGTATCAAGGAAATGGATATTGATGGTAATATGGAAGAGTTGAGAAAGTTGAAAGAACTATTATAAAATATCGTGGTAGAGTGAAACGGCTTACACACCAGGCTCATAACCTGGTAACAGCAGGTTCGACTCCTGCTGCCGCAACAAACAAGGCAACATACAGCAATTTCTAGGGAAAGTATGACTTGAAATCATAAAAGTGTTGCCTGAAACTGGGATGTGTGGTGTAATTGGCTAACATATAACACTGTCACTGTTAAGTTCGGGGTTCGAGTCCCCCATGTCCCGCATACCATAAATAAAATTATAAAACATGGGACATTTGGCCGAGAGGTTAGGCGCAAGTTTGTGGCACTTGTCAACGTGGGTTCGAGTCCCTCAGTGCCCCCAGAATAATTTAATTTTTTAAAAATAGTAGGTTATGAAGAGTTTTTGGTAGATTATCAATCAATTTTGGTAGCTGAATCGTGTCAGAGGTACTCCTAGAGTTAATTTATTAGACGCAAGTAAGAGTAAAAATGGCTATAAACCATTTCCAACAATGAAAGAATATAATAAATTAATAATAGAAAAGAGTATGGAAAAATTTCAATTTACAGATAAAGCAACCACAAAGGAACAATTTTTAAAGTTCAAAGAGTTCATTAAAGATGACAAACAGTACAAAGGACATCAACATTACGTAGCATATTACATTTTCAAGCATCGTCTTGAGGGTGAAGCACGTGATAAGCATCTTGACAATGAGATTAGGTATCGTTGTTATAAAGGTCTTCGTTCTGGTAGAATTACAAGTTATGGAGGCGGTGATATGACAGAAAACTATGCCATTCCAATGTTCAAGAACTGGGTCATTAAAGTTTACAACGAATATGCAGAATCAGAAGAATAAATTATATGTCTTAATTGACAGTTCGCTTGAGCCTGTATATGGTTGTGTACAAGGTGGACACGCAGTTGCTCAGTGGTTACTAGAGCATCAAAGTGGTTGGAACAATGAGTACTTGATTTACTTAAGTGCTGATGTGAATAAGTGGAAAAGGAAACTGAGCAGAATGTTCATTGACTTTACGGAGTTTAAAGAACCTGACCTTGGTAACAAAACCACGTCTTTAGCTGTACTAGGGCACGATAGTTTATTTAAGAAATTAAAATTAATCAGCACTAGTTAAGTGTTACGGCTGTAGAAATACAGCCAATTGGGCTTATAGTTCAGTGGTAGAACACAGGCTTCTAACACCTGGTGTCGTGGGTTCGAATCCTACTAGGCTCACAATGACGAGTGTAAATAAAAAGAAAAAAGGAAAAAATTCTTATTTATTGAAGGCTAACAAGTATAGCAATAAAATGAAAAGAATTAATTTTTTTAATAAGGTAAACAGAAATAAATTAAAAGATTATGGTAGTTCAGGATATTAAGCCGTTGGTAAAAGGTACAGCAGAGTTACAATATGTATTAGCTGGTGGTATTGCAGTGTATAAAATCATTGCAGTAGACGGTACTGAGTACCAACTTGAAATAGATGTAAGTAATAAGCAAGACGTTGGTGCATCAGCATCTTTCAATGTCACTGAAAAGGCACTGTTGCTTATGAGGTGGATTAGAAAGGCAAATGAGGCTGACGAACTTATAAAAATTAAGGGATAGGAAGGTTGGCTTGGAGGCAGCAATCCTTTAAAGAGTGAAAATAAGTCCATGTAGTACTTGGAGGAAAGGTGGAGTTAATAGCCATCACAACCTTTGATTGTGGGCAAATCACTTATTTTCTTTGGCGTAGCAGCACACCTGTTCCTTTTTTTAAAAGAAAAGTATACTTTTCTGGGGCTATAGCTCAGTTGGCTAGAGCACCTGCTTTGCAAGCAGGGGGTCGTGGGTTCGAGTCCCACTAGCTCCACCAAAAACGCTTTCTTTTCTTCTTTAAAAAACTAATTACCAAATAATTAAAATTATGGAAGAAAAATTTACTTACAGCGGTTTTGAGAACCGTGAGACATGTGAACACCTAAGAGCTGGTGAAACATGTAAGGTAACAGGAATTGGTAACTCTATGACACCAATCCTAAAGTCGCATCAACCTGTAATCTGTGAACCAGTTACAGACGAAACTGAACTTAAAAAGAAGGACATTGTTCTTTGTAAAGTTAAGAGGTATTACTATTTGCACCTGATACACGGTATTAAAGGCAATGGTGAGCAGTTTCTAATTGGTAACAATCATGGTCACATGAATGGATGGATTAGCAGAAATCAGGTTTATGGAAAAGTTATTGAGATTCTTTAGAAAAATCTCTTATTACACGCCCTAGTAGTTTAAATCGTGAAAACTAGACGTATTCTAATGGTGAGTCGAATCATCCTGGGGCACTTGATTCCTACTATTCCCTGAGAGTCGCCAAGCGTCATTCAAAGTAGTAGGTTTGCGAGTGGGCAACTATATAAAGCGTATGCGTTTAAACTGTTATTACAGATGTGATGCATGCTCTGTCAGGTTTAAGCGTGGTGGTTGGCAAATCATGCAACTTACTAACCTTATTTATATAAAGTACCCATTCGATTTTGAAACAAACGTAACTAGACATGAGTGGCTTTGATTATAAAGATGGAGAGCTTGTCTGTAAAAGATGCGGAAGCAAAAATGTATCAGTGAGAACTGGTATGATGACAGACAGAGCAATATGCAATAATTGTGGAAATGAGGATTACCTTTAACATCTTTTAACATAAAAGATTTTGTTTTCCAAACTATTTTTTGTATATTTGCATAAAATTGATGCATTATGGATTTTAGTAAGGTATACAAACCGCCTTTTGTAACAGACGATATAGGTCTTTACATTAAAACCTCAGATGGCGTTAAGTCATTCACCGTAGCAGCCAATGACGCAAAGAAAGAGGCTGATAACATAGTAGCCCTTCTCAATGATGAAGGTGGCGAAAAGTACGATGATATTCTGAGAATGAGCGACAAACTTGTAACAAGTCACGCTTCTATCTTAGTAACAAGAGGTTTAGGGCATTTGCTTGGAATCGAAAAACTCAGCATTGAAGAAGCATATCAGACGCAAGATGACTTTATTGACTGGGTTATAAGTAAAATAAAGAAATAATATCGGACTCCCGATAACGTCATTGAGCACTCGTTGCTCTACGATGTAACAGCCTCCCTTACGTGTGGATTGCGCATGAACACGTACTGAGGACGCGGGTTTTTTGCCAAGTACAACCAGGAAGGCTTGGCAGTTGGCTACTGACTAGACACGTAGTCACGGGTTCGAGGAAATTGGTGGTGCGTCTAATTAAATCCTCCGAATAGCTCACGATAAGAGTGTCGTTTGGTCTGTTGTACGGCACTAGTAAAACAATAGATATTTGCCTCGTTAGCTCAATTGGTAGAGCAGCTGATTTGTAATCAGCAGGTTGTTGGTTCGACCCCGACACGAGGCTCAATTTGCTCCATTAGCTCAGCTGTATAGAGCAAGGGTTTCCTAAACCCTGGGTCACAGGTTAGAGTCCTGTATGGAGTACAAACCCTTCTCAGTTGGGGGTAATAATATCACTGAGTGGCGGATGGAATTATGACAACAAAACAATTTAAATGGTTAAGAAACCATCAGCCAATTGAGGCGTCGTATGTTGAACCATACGATTGCAAAGTGCCTAAGAACTTTCATTATTTTTCAAGAATGACAATGGAGTTCAGTGGTGAGTATTTTGTGTTTAAGGGTGTTTATCACACCTTTTTTGGAAATCATTTGCATGAGCATTTTGGTAGATTCAAAATACACTATAAGAACGTAAGGAAACTTAGATATTATAGAATAGAAAGCCAATACTAAAGGACACGCCAGGGTCAAATCTTGGAGAAGTTACCGTAGGCAACGGACAATATGTATCACACAATCAAGGCTATTGTCACAGTTGTACGGGATGGTGGAATGTAAGTATTAAACAAGGAGGATTACCCAAGTTGGTGAAGGGGGCACATTGCTAACGTGCTAGGTCGGCTAATAACCGGCGCGGGGGTTCGAGTCCCTCATCCTCCGCCAATCAAATAAAAATGATATGATGTTTAAAAAAGATTATAGAGTAGTCGTAGAGTGGGCACAAGATGGAACGCCATACTATCAGTATTTTAGGAAAGGTGAGCCAATTATACCTACAGACGAGGAAAAAAGGGAATTACAATTCTCTTCTGAAAAAAAATAAGGAAATATTTTGTTTTCTCAATTTTTTTTTGTATATTTGCATTGATATGTTAAGAAATTAATATATTGCAGTGTAATATTGCACAAAGTGTTATGCCTCGGTGGTCCAATCTGAGCATGACTGCCACGTAAAGAAATAATTCGAATTAAAGGTCATACGTGGAAAATCCCGGGCTTTTGGATAGGAACGGTTACACCTGATTGTGGGCGAAAGTGGTCGAAGGACTTTATGGGTAGCTTGATGGTGTCGTTTGAGGTAACGTTAGCCTCATTTCATATTAGGTGATGTACAGCCCTTTTATGAAAATTGTTGTGAGGGCGCTAGCGACAATATTATTGTTATGCGATGCCCTCCTTTTTTGTTTGATACTAATTTAATATTATAAATAAAGATTTTAATAATGAAAAAAATTGTTTTTTTATTTATTTCAGCGTTAGCAATAGTTTCTTGCTCAAAGCATGACATTGAGACTAACCAAGCAGAATTTATGACCAACAAGTACAACGCAGTTTTCGTTAATACTTTTGGTGAACCATCAGAGAACCAAGATTGGGGCTTTGGCTCTAGAGTGCTTCCTGCATCATTTGGTGTAGCAACACGTGCGGCTCAGACTAATAGTAACCAATGGGGCACTAATGAGTGGGATGGAAGATATAAGGACTACCCTAAACCATCTGCTATTACAGCAGATGAACTTGAAGCAGTGCTAGAAGTATTTAACACTGTTGGCGCAGAAAGTTATACACCTCTTATAGATTGGAGTGATTTTTATGTTCAGCAAGTTTATAAGGGTGAAGCGAAGTATACTGATGCTGCTGGAAATGAGTTCATAGGTTCTGATGAAATGAATGAACTACATTGCGCTACTGATTTCATACAAACAAACCCTTCGTGGTGGCCAGAGGTATGGGAGCATTCAGGGACATATACTACTGATTGCGTGAACAATTTTAATCGTGGCGATTACAAAGGAGAAGACATTTCTACTTGGAATCCTACTAAATGTATGCTTATGTTCCACTCTTCAACTACTGATTGGAGTTATAAAACTTCTAAAGCTGGTGGTCAGAGGCTTCATTTCTTCCGTATGGAGAAAATTAATGGTAACTACTATGTTGGTTTGGATTTTGCAGCATTTCGTCAAGCAAGTGCAAATGCAAACGAGGATGTAGCCAGAGATTTCATTTATAATGATTGGATTGTTAAGATTGTTCCTGGTACAGGAACGCCTACACCTCCAGTAAGATATACCGTTCGTATTATCTGTGAGGACTTGTATGCAAGCGAAGGTTCAGACTTTGACTTTAACGATGTAGTGTTTGATGCTTCTTATACTGAGGGTTCAAACAAAACGACTGTAACGGTTCAGTGTGCAGGTGGTACACTTCCGTTATTCGTAGCAGGACATGAGGTTCATCAGTTGTTTGCAGAAGCAAATCGTGACTTGAGCATTGGAACTACGACAATGATTAATACCAATAGTGCAATAGGTATTAGTGGTCTCGCACCAGTTTCATTTGAAATTGACCACATTGTAGCACCTTGGGATATTGACGTGGCGGTAAAGATTGAGAATAACCTTGTACCACTTAGCGCAAACGTAGGTTCTCCTGCATCTAAGATTGCAGTAAACCCTGATTTTGTATGGTGTAATGAGAGGGATGACATCAGAGATATTTATCCTAATTTCTCAAGATATGTACAAGATACTAGCGTGAACTGGTACTAAAAGCATACTGAGCCACTGTAAAAAGTGGCTCTTTTTTCTAAAAGCCTCCTTAGCTCAGATGGTAGAGCAACGTATTTAAATGTTCTCTAGAGTTGTGGAATTAACAGCAAATTTGTTTGGCTTGTAACCCGTGTGTCGGCGGTTCGAGTCCGCCAGGAGGCTCAAATAGGAGCATAGTTAAATGGTAGAATACTGGTCTCCAAAACCAGGGATGGGGGTTCGATTCCCTCTGCTCCTGCAAACATTTTAAATTTAAAATCTATGGGCAATTTATATTTAGCAATTTACATTATCGTTGGTTTGTTTCTTTCTATTTTCTGGTGGAATAAGAAATATAAGAAAGATTATGATTACGCGAAAGCGAAGGAAGATGGTGTTGAAGACGGAATGGCTGTATTGCTATTGTTAAATCTATTGTTGTTTTGGCCGTTAATTGCCATTTATAAAGGATTGAAGAAGATACTTAAATAATGGTGCGGTGCCAGAGAGGCCAATTGGGGCAGTCTCATAAGCTGTTAGGGGAAACCCTGTCGTTGGTTCGAATCCAACCTGCACTACCAAGGAAATGCACAGCAAGTTTAATAGTAGAGGAATGGTTCACTCAATTGACTGAAAATCAATTTATTGCCGGTTCGAGTCCGGTCTAAAAAAACGTTTCCTATTTTAATAATATTTATATTAAAAAATAAATCATGAACATTAAAGCATTTTGTTTTACATTAGGTCTTTTGACTTTTGTTGGCTGTAACAAGTATAATTTTGATGCGGCTGACGAGTCACATAAGGCAAAGATTAATGAGAACGTTGAGAAAGTATTTGGCGTTAAATTTGACCCTAATCATATGTGGTGTACAACCACAAATGGTCAAGTTGAAATAAGCGACATCCCTAGTGGTGTTAAGACAATACAAGTATTGACGTATGTGAAGGAAGATGATGGAGAAACATCTTTACTGGTGCTAAATGAGGCTGATGTTAATGGACAAAAGTCTATTAATATGGTGTATGATACTCCAAGTGACAAACTTGGTTTGTATGTATCTTTTGTAAGCAATGGAAACTTTATGTTGAAGAAGGTTGAAGGTAACTCTGTTTCATTGTCAACCAATGTTGCTACAAGAGCAATATCAACGCCTTATACGCTTCCTACTGATGTACTAAAGTTAGATGGCCACATTGCATCTTACGCAAGCGATAGAGGTTGGAACGTGGGCGAAAGACTTTATAGTTATAACTCACAAGCGATGTCTGTACCTGATTACTCAGATGAATATAAAGAGGTATTTAGAGCAATCATATTCTCTTATTTCAAGAATGGTAGAAAGTATAACAACCTACCACTTGTTAAGGAGTCAGGTTATTACAATGGCAATGCTTATCCATTCACTACAGGTAAAGAACCTATCATAGTTTCTCCAGTATACAAGAACGATGGTGGCTATAAAGAGATTGAAAACTCAGACCTTTATTACTATTACTACAAGGAGAGCGATGTACAAGGCGATATTGTTGAGTACATTAAGAATCTTCCAAAGTACAAGGCAATCACATTGAGTGAGTGTATCAGTGGTGATGATGTAATCCACAAGGGTTCAGCATACGCATTGGTATATTGGGGTGATGGAATGCCAAGTGACGATGCTGTAGGTTCTTATTATTTCCCAGAAGGATATAACATTGGCTTTATGGTAAGAGCAATGTGCCCTCTTGAGAGTGGTAAGAAAACTGGTGAACTTTATGGTGATGGACGTTTGAATAATGAAATTAATTCATACAGTAAGTGTAACTTTAGAAGTTCTAACCTTGGTACTGATGGCCCACGTATCTGTTGGATGACAGTTAATGGCAAGATGCTCCTTTGCTTTGAGAGTGGTACTGATGCTGATTTCAACGATATTATCTTAGAGGTTGAAGGTGGTGTTGAGCCAATTATCTTTATACCTGACTTGGAAGATAACTATTTCACATATTGTTTCGAAGATACAGAACTTGGTGATTACGATATGAATGATGTTGTAATCAAGGCAAGGAAGATTAACGAAACAACTGTTGAGTGGAAACTTGTTGCTTGTGGTGCATATGATGAACTTAAGATTATGAACATTGATGGAGAGGTTATCAATGGAAACACTGAGGTTCATAAACTATTTGGAGTTGATGGCGGATATGTTAACACCGTAGCAGGACAGAACGTTCCAATAGTTGTTGACAGAACAAATGTTAACAAGAATTTCAGTTTCTTGGATGCCGAAACACAGCCTTATATTGTAGATATAACAACTGGTAATATAATCCATCTATCAAGAACAGGCGAAGACCCACACGGAATATTGATTCCTTGCAATTTCGCTTATCCTCTTGAAAAGACTTGTATCAAGGATGCATACTCTCTATTTAATAATTGGGGAATGAATCCTGTAGAAAGTACAGATTGGTATAAGCACCCAACAATAGGAAAAACATTCTAAACATATAAAATGCAGCCTATTAAGGCTGCATTTTTTCTTTAATATTATTTCTCCAATTCAATTTTTTTTTGTATATTTGTATATATAATATTTAATTGCGAAATTATGAGAATAGACAATTTGTTTAAAAGGTTTTTAAAAGATAGGATGCTATTTGGTGGAGAAATATCAAAGAGTTCTCTGTTTTTTATGGATGAGTACAAGGATGCGTTTATGCCATTTAACTCATTCAGATGGGATTTGACAAGCGAAGGACATTCCTTTTGGTTTGAACAAGCAGCAGAGTGGATTATGTACCTTTATATAAATCGTGATAACATAGATAAAGAAGATGTTAAAAAATATAGCATAAGTATTGAAAACTTTATTGATGGCATAAGTGATTTGGTTGATAATTATGCTCCTGATGTCACAGAGAAAGAACTTATGAAAATTGATGCTTATTCAGCACTTAAAGGTATATTGGCTACGGTTAGTAGTTGACATTAATCAATTTAACACCTTATTTTTAAGCATATTTGCTTATATATTTCGATATTAGAAGAATTTTTTGTATATTTGCATTGTTAAAAATGGATGAAGAGAAATTTAAAAAGTCTTTAAAAATATTTAAAAGACATTGTAAAGAAGCAAATATATTTCCTAGTGTATATTTCAAAAACATTATAGATTTTGTGCATGAAAAGAATAGCTATGTGTTTTATGGAAAAGACGGAATTGTATATTCTAATCAAGGAGTTGACTTTGAAGCAAAATTCTATAAGTTGCAGCTAGACTTAATAAGAAGTCTTATTGATAACGACATCTTGGAACATAAAGATTATACTAAAGTCTTTGAAGATACACTTGCAAGGTATGATATTAGGACTAATTTTGATAAAACAAGATACGCTCAAGTAGCAGTAACAGCCAACAAAAAGGAATTCTTTGAATATTTTGTTGAAGAATATGTGAGAAAAATAGGCCATATAAATAAAGCACGTTTAGAGCATATTAAAGGGGGATTGCCAAAGGATTAAACCTTTGGCTTTTTTAAAGAAAAAAATTGTGTGCGCACACATACATTTGATATATGTCAAAAAAAGAAGTGTTTGGATTAATTGACCTTTTAAATAGGAATATAAACAGAAAAATGGTGATAAGTATTATTGAGTGAGTGAAAAAAAATAATAGTGAATTAAAAAGTGCAAAAAAATGAAAAAGTTAATTTTATCAGTGGCTTTGTTGCTAGCCACAGGTTTGACCGCATATGCGGAGGACACTAATAGCAATAACGTTAACATGGTTGAGGCGTATGATATTGATATTAATATCAACAGCTTGGTGAGGTTCTTGGAGCTTTCTGTAGACCAGGTAGAATCCGTAAAGAACATACAGGAAGTGTTTGTTGAGAGTTTAAGATGCGCAGCGTTTATGAACGATAGCAGTCGTGAGAAGATGGTTAAAAGTGCCATCAATTATGATTTAAGTAACTTGAAGTACGTTCTTACAGATGACCAGTACAAGAAGTATGTTAAAGCTCTTAATGTAACATTGACTAATAGAGGTATTAAGTAAAGAAAGTGTTTATAGGGTTTTATAGTGAAATGAAGAAAGTGAAGAATTTAATAGTGAAGGTAGCCAAGGCTTATTTTAGAGCACTTGGTGAGGCGTATAGCCATCAGACGATAAAGTACGTTTAAACAGATAATAATGCGCATCTGGTAAGTGCATATTACATATAATTTAAAAAAGAGCGGTATTTTTTACTGCTCTTTTTTTTGTTTTTTAAAATTTTTTTTGTATATTTGCAAAAAATCTTTAAAACTATGATTGATATAAACAAAGAGATTGCAGCGGCAATGAAGAGTAGGGATAGGGAGAGACTAGACGTTCTAAAACTTATCAAGACAGAGTTAGTTAAGGCAGAAAAGAATGGCGTAGTCCTTAACGAGGAAAAGGAAGTTGGTATATTGCTTAAGATGATTGAGCAAAGAAAAGATTCTATTGAGCAGTACACAAAGGGTGGTAGAACTGACCTTGCTGAAAGTGAGCAGAAGGAAATAGATGTTATTAAAGAATACGTCCCAGAACAGCCAACAGAAGAGGATATTGAGAAATATACTCATGAGGCAATTAATGCTTTCATAGCAAAGAATGATGCTGACTATAAAATATCAATGAAGGATATGAAAGCAATTCTTACGATGGTTCAAGAGAAATATCCAAGTGCTAACGGTAAAATAGTTTCTAAAGTAGTAAAAGAGAGAATAAATTAATATATTATGGCAGATTCAACAAAGGTAATCAAAAGTGTAAATTATAGCCAACATGCTATATTGAGAGATATTATGGATTTACATATGAATGGCGAGCCATTTGATGTTGACACAACATATAGTATTGGTAATTATTATGGTAATTTTAAACGTACAATACAAGAAAAACAGGAAGATGGGTGCATAATAGAAAAACAAGAAGAATTCGAAATACCACAGCCTAAATATAAATTTGATGTAGACCC
>Ga0310696_10004635_pt1 | contig 16808 bp, 17 predicted proteins | sample AusTroGonzalo_MG_4_FD_203885 | JGI IMG/M metagenome (GOLD analysis project Ga0310696, IMG submission 203885) | Bovine rumen microbial communities from tropical cattle in Woodstock, Queensland, Australia - Gonzalo_02 (v2) (version 2) | ecosystem: Host-associated > Mammals > Digestive system >...
CGGCAAGAAAAGAAGCAATTTGCTCGGAAATTTTGGAGCGAATAATATTTTGCATATCTGCGGCTTTATCTTCGGCAGATTGGCGCTTGATATCTATTTGGTCTAAAATCTTGAGCAGTGCGATGCCTATTTTTTCGCCTTCGGCACGTCTGTCGGATTGAAGCTTGTCTAAGGCCTTATCAAGTGTTTGGCAAATGGAAAGATAAATGAGCTCGGTTGTTTGCTCATCAAGAGATTCTTCGTTTTGAACGATAACACCGCCGACTCTTAAAAGTTCGGCGGGTGAGGGTTTGGCAAAAATATCCGGATTTTCAATATAAAGAGCGCTTGCTTCGTTTTTTAAAACATTAAGTAAAGCCGTGTTGATGGAAATATCCGCCTCTTTAGATTGATTTTTGCATGTCAGAAGAACATTGAATGTTCCGCGCGAAAATTTTTGGGAAATTTTATTTTTGATTTCACATTCCAAATCATCATAACCTTGCGGAAGCTTTGTTTTAATTTCCAAACCTTTGGCGTTGACACTCTTGATTTCAAACACAAAAGAAAAAGTGCCTTTGTCTGTTTGAACAGCGCCGTCTTGACGAACAAATCCCGTCATGCTTGATATGTTCAAAAAAATTCTCCTTTTTTTAATGATTTCGTTTTATGATACATAACATAGGTTAAAGAATTATGCAAAGGAAAAAGATATGAGTGCATTTAAAAATATTTTAATTACGGGCGCATCTTCGGGAATCGGTGCGGCTTTAGCCATATATTATGCCAATCAGGGCGCAGCTTATTTGTTTTTATGCGGACGCAATAAAGAACGCTTGGAAAATGTGGCCGAAAAATGCCGATATCGCGGCGCCGTTGTGGAAACGAAAATTTTGGATGTGACAGATCGGGAAAGTGTGAAAACATGGGTGGAAGAATGCAATCAAAAAGCACCTTTAAACCTTGTGTTTGCCAATGCAGGCGTTTCAACCGGCGAAGAAACACCCAAAAATATTTATCATACCTTTTCAACCAATATTTTCGGCGTTTTAAATGCCATTACACCTGCTGTTGAAATTTTTAAGAAAGAACGTAACGGTATCAGAAAAGCTATTGTGATAACGGCGTCTATTGCCGGTTATCACGGGTTGCCGTCATGCCCGTCTTACAGCGCGACAAAAGCATGTGTGAAAGCATACGGCGAGGCATTGCGCGAAAATCTCAAAAAAGACGGTATTCAGGTTTCGGTGGTGTGTCCGGGGTTTGTCCGTTCGCGTATTACGGATAAAAATACATGTCCGATGCCGTTTTTTATGGAAGCCGAAAAAGCTGCGGAGATTATTGCAAAAAGAGTGGAAAAAAATGTGGGCTTGATTGCTTTTCCGTGGCCGATGAGATTGGCGGTTTATTTGTTATCTGTTTTACCGAATTGTATCAGCGGCTTTATCTACGGCAGATTGCCGCATAAAGTGTAGACATCGGACAAATCAAATTATCTGCGGCGACGAAGCAGAATATAAAGCGCACCCGTGCCGCCCAATTTTTGGGAGGGGTGTATGAAAGTTAAAATCATCGGACTTAAGGCATCACTTTGAAGCCAAAGCGGAACGCTTTGTCGGAGGCTGCCCTTCGGTTCAAAAATATCCTGCTCTTTATGAGGCAGGCCCTTGCCCGTGATGATGAGAACGGCACGCTTGTCTGTGTGATAGGATGAGAGAATAAAGTTATTGACGGCCTTAAAAGCCGAATCTACCGTAAAGCCGTGTAAATCAAGAGATGCTTCTACGCCGAATTCTTCTTTTTTGAAACGTTTTAAGGTTTGTTTATCTATATCGGCGCTTGTGTTGAGTTTGACATCGTGATGAAAATTTTGATAAACGGATGTGATATCCTTTTTAACTGATTTTTTCTTTTTTGAGACGGGTGAAGTGATACGTACATCCGTTTTGAGCGATGAAACATCTGAAACGGTTTGTTGCCATAAAAGAGCATCTTCGTTTGAAATATCAGTCATTCGGTACCAATGCATAAAATTTGCCTGCGGAATTCATCCGACCGGCCTGCAACAAGGCTTCTTCGCCGTGTCCCCAAAAATAATCACCTCTGATCGGACCCGTAATGGCACTGCCGATATCTTGTGCAACCATCATTTTTTGCAAGGACTCACCGGAAGGTCCCGTTGTATCAAGCCATAAAAGCGTGCCAAGCGGAATAAAATTTTGATCCACAGCCAAGCTGCGCCCTGCCGTCAGCGGTACGCCGAGAGCACCAATCGGTCCGGTGGCTTCGGAAAGTTTATGAAAAATAAAGCGCGGATTTTCCTGCATATGTATGTCGGCTTCTTTTGCATTTTCTTTGAGCCAATCTCTGATTTGATTCATGGATGAATGACCTTTTTTGATTAAACCTTTTTTTATAAGGAGGCTGCCTATGCCGACAAAAGGATGTCCGTTGTTATCGGCGTAAGAAACACGAAGCGAAGTCCCGTCATCCAATAAGGCAACGGCAGATCCCTGAATTTGCATTAAGAAAATATCCGTTTTATCATCACCCCAAAGAATAATCGGGGCATCAACACCTTTTTGCTCAATTTGTGCACGCGTGTAGTAAGGCGTGAGCTTGCCGTTTTCAACGCGCCCCAAAATGCGTTTGTCAGGCAAATCTTTTCCGAAATCTTTTAAGTTGATTTCAACCAAATCGTTCGGGCGCCCGTATATGGGGTATTTATATTTGCCGTGTTTTGTTTTGGAAGCTCTGAGTTCCGCTTCGTAATAGGATGTGAATTGTCCGGTGTCGGAGCCGTTATAAAATACGGCATAAGGCGTAAAATTGCGCTTAAAAAATGCTCTTAAAGCTTTAGGCTCCGTTGTTTGTAATTTTTCAAATTTGAGGCAGGCGTTCAAATATGCGTTTTGATTAATTTTCAGCTCTCCGCGATCTAAAACGGAGGGTTTGTTTTTGACGGCATCGCAAGCCAGTCTGTATGCGTTTGAAAATGAAGATAAATCATCTGCTTCAAAACCGGGTAAATCATTAAAAGATATTTTTTGAAGCGCAAAACCGTCTTGCACTTTTGTGTGCTTTTGGGGCGTGCAGGCAAAAATCAGAAAAGGCAAAAAAAGAAGTGCATATTTTTTCATTGTTTTTTCTTTGTTGATGAAAGAAGCCACGCAGGCGAAGCTGAGTGAATGTTTTTTTCAAAAGTCCATGTATCTGTAATTTGCTGAACGAAATTTTCGTCTCCTTCAAGCAATTCGCCGTCGGAATTTTTTAAGACGTTGATTTGCGAAGATGTGAGTTCAACAACAATTTGTGCCAAACCTTTTTCTGAGATTTTGGCATTGAGAATGCGCATTCGGTCAATGCGGATTAAATCTGTTTCGGAGGTAATGTTATCTGCTTTTCTTTGCTCAATGACCTCGTTGAATTTTTGAAAAAGTTTTGGCGTCGTGAGCATTTTTAAGGTGTCTTTATCTTGCGAAGAAAAGGCTTCCAAAACCATTTCAAACACTTTTGAAACGCGTCTTAAAAAATCTGCCTGATTAAAATTCGGAATTTGGGCAAATACGGCATCGGCAGGAGAAGTCGTTGTTTTGATGTCGGCAAATTTTTCGTTTTCTTCAACCTGTTTTGTAATCATTTGATAAATACGATCAAATTCCTGTTTATTGACGATTTTGATAAACGGCTCATTCGGACGCTTGCCTAAGGTTGCGTTCAGTTTATATAAAATTAACGCAACGACAATGCCTAAAAAAATCAAATCCATATATGCAAACATTTTTTCCTCAAAATTTCATCAAAAAAGATAATATGTTGTCTTATATAACGCACTTTGAAGTTATTATCAACAATTATATTTTATTTGACGGCAGAAAATATTTGCTGTATGAATCAAGCAAATTTAATTTTAACTTTAAGAAAGGTAATGTTATGGCAAATGAACAACCGGCTTTAATTATTAACAGCCAATATATTAAGGACTTGTCTTTGGAAATTCCTCATGCACCTCAAATTTTTTCGGAAATTAAAACACAACCGTCTTTAACGGTGAATATTGACGTTCGTCCGATGCAGATTGCCGATCATGTTTATACCGTGGATTTGAATTTGAATTTGAACGGTGATACGGACGGTAAAAAATTGTTTATTTTGGAACTGACATATTCGGCTGCTATTACTTTGAATGTGCCGGAAGAACATATGGAGGAAATTTTAAATATTGAAATTCCGAGATTGATTTATCCTTATGCACGTAATGTGGTGACGCAATGCCTGATGGAAAGCGGTTTGCCTCCGATTATGCTTAATCCGCTGGATTTTGCCGCTATTTATGCTGCGCGTAAAGCCGAAAAAAATGCTGAAAAATCGGATAAAGATTCTGAAAAGAAAAACTAAAGATGCGATTGGCTCTTTTTCAACCGGATATTGCACAAAACACAGGCACGCTCTTAAGATTGGGAGCGTGCCTTGATTTGCCCGTGGATATTATTGAACCGTGCGGTTTTTTATTGAATGATAAGGGCGTTAAACGTGCCGGTATGGATTATTTGAAGATGGCGGATTTCAGACGTCATGCCTCATGGGATGAATTTTTAAGTTGGCGTGCCGAGCATCCGTCGGAGTACGGGCGCATTATTTTGATGACAACGCATGCAAGTATGCCCTATACCGATTTTGTTTTTGAAAAAAATGATATCATTCTGATGGGGCGGGAAAGTGCAGGCGTTCCCGAAATCGTGCATCAAACGGCTGACGCACGTTTGTTGATACCGATGAATAAAAATGCGCGTTCCATTAATGTGGCGGTTTCGGCGGTTATGGTTATCGGTGAAGCGTTAAGACAGACGGGTTTGTTTCCGAAAATTTAATTTTTTTTTAATTTTCCCCTTTATTTTTACCCCAAAATATGGTATAACGATTCGCGTGTGTGTTAATGTAACAGATCGGATAAAAACAATGAGTATTAAAAAATTACCAACGGTTTCTTTTAATTCGGGCGAATATGTGGTTTACCCGACGCATGGTGTCGGCAAAATCGCGGATATTTCAAAGCAAACGATTGCGGGCTCGGAATTGGAATTGTTGGTTGTTAATTTTGATAAGGATAAAATGACGCTTCGTATTCCGCTTGCGAAGGTGCCGTATGTCGGTTTGCGTAAGATTTCGGAACCGAATACGATTGCACAGGCTATGGAGACATTAAAGGGCAAAGCCAAAATTAAGAAAGTGATGTGGTCACGTCGTGCTCAGGAATATGAAAACAAAATTAATTCGGGAAATCCCGTTTTTGTGGCGGAAGTTGTGCGTGATTTGTATCGGGAAGAAAATTTGGCCGAGCAATCATACAGTGAACGTCAGATTTATGAGCAGGCTTTTGAGCGTTTAGCTTCCGAAGTTGCCGTATGTCATAATATTTCTATTGAAGATGCAAACAAACAGCTGTTGGCTGTGTTGGCAAAATAGAATGTTTTGAATGATAAATATGCGCCGCCGATTGAATCGGCGGTTTTTTTATTGCCGTTGTTGAAAGTTTAACGTCTGTTTGATTGGGTATGATTTTTCAAAATATGCTTTACAAAGGCTGTTTTTATCGGTATCATGGCTTGGAATTGTTCTTTTTTGAGGCGATTAAATGCTAACGGTTTTATTGCTGAATGTTTTGGTTGTCGGAGCAGGGTACGGATTGATTGCCATGGCTTTTGCTTTGATGTGTTCGGTTGCGCCGTTTTTTAATATGACACTCGGTTCGGTTATTGCCTTCGGTTCATACGGGGCATACGGTATGATGAATCTGCTTGGTTTATCGCCTTATGCAGCCATACCGTTAAGCATTGCTCTATGCGCATTTATAACACTGATTTTGGAAAGATTTGTTTATACACCGCTTCGCAAAAGAGGCGCATCATCTATGGTGTTGCTTGTTGCTTCGTTAGGCCTTTATACGATTTTTGAAGCATTGATACATCTTGTTTTCGGCCCGCAATACCAAATTTTAGGTGCATTTGCGGCTGACACCGTCAATATCGGTCCGCTTTCCGTTCCGCCCGTTCAAGTGGTAACGGTTCTTGTTGATGCGGCTGTTTTTCTTTTTCTTAATTTTATGCTTTTACATACGTTTTTCGGAAAGCTGGTTCGTGCTGTCAGTGATAATGCAAATTTGGCAAATGTGGCCGGTATTAACAACAATAAAGTGATTTTGATTGTGTCTGTTTTGACAGGCTTTATTTTAGGTACATCCGGCGTATTGACCGGATATGATACGGGACTTGAACCGACGATGGGTTTTAATTTATTGTTTAAGGGTATTATTGCGGCGATTATCGGCGGAATGGGAACGATGAAAGGGCCTTTTTTAGGGGCATTCTTTTTGGCGTTTGCCGAAAATATAGGCGTGATGATGTGGGCTTCGGAATGGCGTGATTTGGTTGCGTTTGTAATCTTTACGCTCTTTTTGGTGTTTCGTCCGCAGGGCATTTTTCAGACCAAGGAGAATAAATGATGAAAAAGCATTATATTATGAGGCAAGGTGCTTTCGGAACAATTCGGACGGATGCGGACGGCATTGGGCATCCTGAAGTTAAAATTTGGACAATGCAAAACGGAAAACGGATTAATTATAAGGAGTAACAATATGAAAAAATTAATGTTTGTTTTAGCGTGTGTTTTGGCAATCAGCGCTTGCAAAAAGGAAAGTAAGAATGAGGTGCGTGAGGAAGATAAACAGATTATCAAAATTGGTGCCGCTTTGCCGATGAGCGGCGGTAACGCGGCTTTGGGTGCCTCACTCAAAGCAGGTATATTGGCAGCCATAGAAGATAAGTCTAAAGAAGGTTTGAAATATCGCTACGAGGCCGTGTTTGAAAACAATCAGATGCTTGTGGGACAGACAGCGACGGCGGCACTTAAGTTGATTAATATTGACGATGTGAATATGTTACTGACTTTTACAACAGGAAACGGACGTGTTGCGGCAAAAATTGCGGATGATTTGAAAATGCTTCATGTTTGTGCGACATTGGAAGATGAAAATGCAAAGCCGATGGGTATGACAACGTTTTTCCAAGGACCGACGGTTCAGAGCTATCAAAAATTGATGCTTAAGGCTTTGGAAAAACAGAATGTGAAAAAACTGGCTCTGTTGGCAGGAAATGTAGGTGTCGCCTGCAGCGGTAGCGAACAGTTGGCAGAACTTTTGAAAAGCAAAGGGATAGATGCCGAAGTTCAATGCTTTAATCCTTCGGATCGCGATTTTCGTTTTGCAATCAGAAACTATATTCTGAAAGGCTTTGATAATTTTTATATTCAATTTTTCCCGCCTCAAACGGATATTTTAATTCGTCAATTAAAAGAAAACAATGTTGCGGAAAATCATATTTTCGGTTCGGGAATTGATACGGGAACGGATGTATCCGTATTTGAAGGTATTAACCATATCGGGGGGAATTCGGGTACGCCGAAATTTATTAATCGCCTGATGGAAGAATACAAAATTGACAACGTGTATATGGCAGCCGCCTCGTATGATTTAATCAGTTTGGCGATAGATGCTTTTGAAAATGCACAAGATGTTCATAATGTTTATGATTTGGTGGGGTATTTTAAGGCACATGCCACACGGCCGTGTATGTCGGGCGAATGTCGGTTGTTGGATAACGGTTTTATTGCCAACGAAGCAGAATGGCGGACATATAAAAACGGTAAACCCGTTGCATTCAGAGATTAGAATATGGAATATTGTCTTAATATCGGGATTTTGTTTTGTATTTATGCGATGCTTGCGCTTTCGCTGAATTTGGCAGTCGGTTTATCGGGCTTAATTTCTCTCGCGCATGCGGCTTTTTACGGTATCGGCGCATATGCCGTTGCGATTTTAATGAGTGACCATGGAATGAGTTTTTGGTCGGCACTTGTTGTCGGCATGATGTTAAACGGCATACTGGCTTTTGCGGTCGGTAAAATTCTATCCAAGTTTAACGGTGATTATTATGCCATTGTGTCGGCGGGATTATCCGTGATTGTTTTTTCGGTGTTGCTCAATTTTAAATCTTTAACGCACGGACCTTTGGGTATTTACGGTATCGGCAAACCTCAAATTGCAGGTTATACGTTTTTTTCTTCAGGTTCGTTTTTGATGCTTGCCCTGTTATGTGCAACGCTGTTTTACGTCATTTTCGTTTTGCTGGATAAATCATCGTTCGGACGCACATTGAAAGGATTGCGTGAGGATGAAGAACTGACGGTATGTTTGGGATATAAAACGCTTCAATACAAGAGCTTTGCTTTTACGCTGTCGGCAATCATGGCGGGTGTGGCCGGAAGCTTTTTTGCAAGCTATATTGCATTTATTGATCCGACATCTTTTCAGCTTGGTGAAGGTATTTTCTTTTTTACGATGATAACCGTCGGCGGATTGTCTTCGGCATTCGGAAGTATTGTAGGTGCGGCACTCTTGTTGATTTTGCCTGAAAGTTTGCGATTCTTAGGGTTGCCTTATGAAACGGCGGCGCAAATACAACAACTGATTTACGGGGCATTGTTGGTGTTGATGATGGCTTTTCGTCCGCAGGGCTTGTTCGGAAAATACAGGATGTAAAATGAGATTAAAGGAAATTATCAATACATATCAATCTCTTGATGAAGGCCTGATGCATGAGCGGATGGATATGTTTCAGTCCGGATTGGACGCGATTGCAACCGAACATTTAAGTAAGTCATTTATGGGTATTAAGGCGGTTAATGACTTGAGTATTTCATTTCCGAAAGGTTTGGTTACGGGATTAATCGGTCCGAACGGTTCGGGAAAATCAACGCTGATTAATTTAATAACGGGATTGTTGAAACCGGATGCGGGTTCAATCGTGATGCGAGAGAGGGCATATCCTTTTATTAAGCCTTATAAATTGCGCAAATTTCATGTGGCGCGCACATTTCAGGACAGCAGGCTTTTTGAGCAATTAAGTGTGGAAGATAATTTATTGCTTGCCGTTGCCGAAAATAAGATTTGGAAAGGCTTGAGAGAACTGAAAACGGATAAATATAAGCAAAGGCTTGAGAGAATTTTGGTTCGGACGGGGCTTTTGGAACACCGTTTCAAAAAAGCCGAAGAACTTTCGTACGGTTTGAGGAAATTGTTGGAAATCGGGCGTGCACTGATACAAGATGCCGATATTTATATTTTTGATGAGCCTTTTACGGGATTGTCGCCGAAAATGGTTGAAGAAGTTTTTTCCATTATGGACCTTTTAAGAGTTGAAGCCAAAACGGTTATTTTGATTGAGCACAATATGACGCTGATTGAAAAATTGGCCGATTATATCATTGTGTTGGATCACGGAACGCTTTTGGCAAACGGTGCACCGAAAGATGTTTTGAAAAATAAACAGGTGCAGGAAGCTTATTTAGGCGTTTGAGATGTGAAAAAATAACCGGAAAATTTGCGGAATAAGGCTGATACAAAAGGAAAAATATTTTAGGAGTCAAAATGCTTGAATTAAGGAATATTAAAGCCGGCTACGGTAAGAAAAAAGTTTTGGAAGATGTGTCGGCAATCTTTAAGAAAAACGCCATTACGGTCGTTATGGGGCCGAACGGTGCCGGTAAATCAACCTTGTTAAAAGTTGCTTTCGGACTCTTAAAACCGTATGAAGGGGAAATTTTATTTGAAGAAAAACCTGTTGCAGCTTCGCCGCAAATGTTTGTTCAAAAAGGGGTGTTTATGGTTCCGCAGGGGAGTCGCGTGTTTAAAAATATGACTGTTAAAGAAAATATTGAACTTGCAACACATTTTTGGAAATCAAGAAAAAATTTTGAAGATGAATTTGAGCGTGTGTTGGCTTCTTTTGAAGAATTGAAACCGTTTTTAAGGTTGCCTGCCGGCAATTTATCCGGCGGACAACAGCAAATGGTGGCTTTGGCACGCGGTTTGATAAATAAGCCTGCAATGGTGTTGATGGATGAGCCGTCTATCGGATTGTCTCCGAAATTGATTAATGACACATTTTATAAATTAAAAGAAATTAAAAATAAAACGAATACGGCGTTTGTGATTGTGGAACATAATTTAAAAACTTTGTTACCGTTGACGGATTTTGCCTACATTTTAAAAGAAGGTAAAGTTGTGTATGGCGGTCAGTCTAAAGGCAATGTTTTGCAAAAGATGATGGATGCCGTTTTTGAATAAAAAAAGGACAAATACCTGAAAGTATTTGCCCTTTTCGTTTCATAATCAGTTGAGCTCTGCGGCTCGGCGGTTATGTTCTGCCGCGGCTTGTCCGCATTCGCAGTCACAGTCCGTAAACTCAATTCCGAGATCGTAGAACCTGGGGAGGCTCTTGCCGCAGAAAGGACAATTGCCGTCTATGCCATAAACCTTAATCCATGCGTTCTCAGGAACATTCTTGATTTCTTCCAGCGTTGAAACCTTATACGTATACGGCTCCGGTTTCGCCTTTTCTTCAGCAAATAAATCCCGAACGGCTTGTTCGGCAGCCTTTAAATCGTTGACGATGAAGAGCTGAAAGGGAAGTTCACTGCGGGACCTCGTCAGAAGCTCACGGTATTGCGATTCCGTGTAGTAATTTCTTTGCGCGAGAAAAGAGACCGAGTCTATGAAAATCTCTCTTCTGGGATATACGATTGCCAATTTTCGGCGGTAATCGTCTTCTACACGCATGGTTCGCAAACCGTTAATCTCAAGGCTTTCGCCTGTTTTAACGGTGGTTATGAGAAGATTTTTGCTCTCCAACCACTCCTTCATTTGATTAAATGTTATCATTTTTATGTGTCGTAAAATTGTTTATAAATAATCAAAAAATCTCAAATGCAGTTTACAATTTTGTCGGAATGTTGTCAAGAGATTTTAAAAAATATTGAGTGGCAAATATAATCAATATTGCCACTCATTGATGCGAAATCGGTTGTTTGTCAGGGCTTGATAAAAATGCGCTCAATGTGTTGCGCCAATCCGGTTTTATCATCAGTTTGAAGAAAAACAGCCGAAAAGGTTCCTTTGCCTTTGGAAGGAATCAAGCGCTCGGCAGGATATTTTTTGAGCAAACGTGCAATAGGCGTTTCTTCTTCAAAACCCAAAACAGATTCGTAATCGCCGCACATGCCGACATCCGTAAGATAGGCAGTGCCTTTTTTTAAGATGCATTCATCTGCGGTCGGAACGTGTGTGTGCGTGCCTAAAACCGCAGAAACTTTGCCGTCAAAATAATGTGCAAATGAAATCTTTTCGGAAGTGGCTTCGGCATGAATATCAACAACAACGGCATTGATGTTGAGCCCGAGTGTATACGGTTCAAGAATGTGTTCAAGAGAACGAACGGGACAATCCAGTGCCTCCATGAAAACACGTCCCATGACTTGCGCAACCAAAATTTTTTGACCGCCCGGCAATTCCAAAACACCATGTCCGCGACCAACCGTGCCGCTCGGGTAATTCAGCGGACGGATAATGCGCTTATCGGAATCTAAAAACGGTATGATTTCGCGTTGGTCAAAAACATGATTGCCCGTTGTGATAAAATCAACACCGGCTTCAAAAAAGTCGCGACAGATAGACGGTGTGAGTCCGAAACCGTGTGCGGCATTTTCCGCATTGACAATTAAAACATCCGCTTGACGTTCTTTTTTGATTAAAGGCGCATGTTTTAAGACGGCTTCGCGCCCCGGTCTGCCGACCACATCACCGCAATATAAAATTTTCATTTTTCACTTACTTCTTATCTGGTTATTTTTAAGGTCAAAGAGAAAGCCTCGGATTTCCGAGGCTTCCTTGATTAGCCGTTTGAATTTGAATTTTTACCGCCACCGAAGATGACTTTGAAAAATCCTTTAATCGGTTTTTCAGACAACAACTCTTGGTTGTTGACATAGCGTTCGGCGTCCGCATCGGAAATCGTTTTTTGAATTCTTGCATCATTCCAGTGATCCGAAACATTTTTTGCAATATATTGACGTCCGAGGGGTTCAACTTCATCTGCCGGCATAAGCTGCTGTTCGGGACCATAATCGGGCATAGCTCTTGTTCTGAGAGGTGTATCCTGAACACTGATTTTTGCTTCTTCCGGCAAAACAAATGTTTTAGGTTCTTCAACGGGTTTGTCAACGTGAAGGATGTGAGTCATCCTTTCATTGCAACCGGGGGTTCTGGATGATAATCTTGTCGGCTTATCACTCATTTTCAAAATAGCTTCTCTTTGATTTAAGAGATCTTTTGAAGCTTCGTAATCAATACCATCCTTTTCATCACAGCCGATGGCTCTTAACAGTTGTTCCAGCTGCTCGCCGTTTTCATCAAAGCGACGGTTATAGTCAACAATTTTAGAAACCATTGTAACTTGATCTTTGTTCATATCAGGGAACAATTCGCGTATTTCAGCCGTTGCGCCGGCAACCTGATCATTATTATAGGTTTCCATGGCGATTTCAATGGCTTTGGACATTTTTTCATCTGTCATACCTTCAATGTTGACATTTTCAAATTGCTCACGCAGGAATTCTCTACCATGCAATCTTGAAATGTAAAGTTTATCATCGGCGGCAAGAGCAGCCTTAGCTTGAGCAATCACACCATCATCAACAATAACATCATTTCTTACCACACCATCTTTTGCCATTTTTGCGGCCGTTTCAGAGTCAATAATACTATATCTGCCTGTCGGTGTGTTGATGAAAAAGCCGTCTTCGGCATTGCCCAAAACAAGTTGATGTCTGCGGCCGTTACGGCTGAGCTCGGCAATATCATAAAACACCTGCATTTTGGTTTTGCCTTCAAAATTGGACATGAATTCTTCATCCATGTTCATATAGGCACGGTCAAGTGCTTGCGGATCAAGAACATCAATTTTGCCGTTATTGATGTTGCGCATCATTTCTTCAAAGCGCCATTTTTCAATGCCAAAATCTTTGCTGTAAACAGTCGGGAACGGTTCCGGTGCAACAGGTGCGACGTCACCCAAACCTTCTTCGGCAACGTTTTGCCAATCAGGGCGCGCAATATAATGGACATCTTGAACAGGGGCTTGACCGCCTCTTTGATACGGATAATCCGTTACCCATTTGTCTTTAAGATTGATGGCAGATCGTAAGCTTTCACCTGCAGATTGTAAGCCTTCATCTGCTGAATCTTTGCCAAAGATACCTTTAAGCATATCTTTAATTTCATCTTTATATTCCGACCAACCAAGTATGGTAGCACTTATGCCGGCACCTATAAGAGCAGTTCCTGCCTCCCAACGGGCACGTTGTCTTAAATTCGGGTCATGATAACCGGTAACGAATGTGACGCCGGCATCAGCCAATTGTGCCGCAGACGGGGTTAACGATTTAAACAGGCGAAAACCGAATTGTTGCTTTTTTGCAACTCCGGCAGCTTCAACAGCTTCTTTAGCAATATCCACCACATTGGTAACGGCCTCTTTTGCCTTAAAGACTTTTTGCAATAAAATACCGCCACCGACACCGAGGACAGAATTAATGATACCGCGAGTGATGTAGGGATTTCTCTTTTTGACGACTTCTTTGCCTTTTCTGATTTTAACGACTTCTTTGGATTGTGTGGCATTCTTCTTGCCGATTTTTTTGGCTTCCTTCCATGTTATCGGCTTGTTGGCTTCTTTTGCCAAACGGTGAGCCTTTCGCGTTTCGGTAACAATCGGCCATATCCAAGATGTGGCACCATAGTAAATACCATAACCGAGAGCAAGAGCCGGTGCGGCTATAAGACCTGTTTTTAAGGCAACAGTGGCACCGACCGCAATCGCGATGCTTGTACCTAACTTAAAGATGTTGTCTTTAATTGAATCCGAACCGTTTTTAACTATTGCTTTGACAACGGGTTTAACAACCTCCGAATAGCGACCATTTGAGGCTTTGTCTGCAAATTGCTCAAGAGCCGTTTTGCGTTTTGTAAAATGCATAGCCACTTCATTGAGCTTTTGGCGTACATCATCATCAAAAGACTTTGCGGCATGACGGAGTTTTTCGGAAAAAGCATTTGTTTTTGCGGCTGTTGCTGCCGTAGATAATAAAATGGCATCCGTGGTGATTTTAATTCTCTTATCGGAAGCAGTGACATCTTTTGCCAGGTTACGGCATTTGTCAGCCTGACGTTTGGTGTATTTATAATATGCAGATGTGCCGATTTCAGCTTCGTCATCTTTCGGCTCTTCAACCGCGGCTACGGCAGCCGCGCAATAGATTTTTGCAAGTACGTTATCTTCTATGGCGCCTAAAGCCATTTCTTTCTTTTGCTCGGGCGTTGCCTCGTAAAAAGTTTTGCTTTGAACCAAAGCTTGTTCGGCCTCAAGTCTGCCGCCAAAATACATTGCTTTGAAAAAATCTTCTTTTTGAGACGCATCCGAAACCAAGGTTTCTTTGCCTGTTTTTTCATCTTTCTGGTAGATGTCAACACGCTCAAAGACGGGCGCTATAAACTCTCTGACACCGAATGATTTCATGTCGGCATGATTCATAATAACACGCAAGTCTTCTTTGTTTTTAACAATCATTTCAACGTTTTTAAGCAAATTTTCGTCCGCACGAGCGGGTGCGACATGAGCCGCTTTAAGGGATTGTTCATATTCAGCCCAAACTTCAGGATAATTCTTTTGTAAAAATTCACGCGCTTCATCCTTGCGAGCGGAAAATTCCGAACGCAAAATTTTAAGCGCTTCCTCTTTTGTCATCTCTTTTGACATTTTGCAAAAATCTCCATATAAAAAGGGTTCACACAAATTTTGACTTAATATACATCATTTTTTGGGTTATTGCAAGAACTTTTTTTGACAAAATGATTTTTTTACAACAAAAAAATACCAAATTTAACCATTTGTTAAACATCTGGAAACATTAAGTTTGTCTTGCATTTTGGAAAATAATTGCATATAAAATCCACAAATATTTTTTTTGTAACGGAACAAATAATGCGCGTTGATATTTTTGATTTTGATTTAGACAGAGAGTTGATTGCGAAAGAACCCGCGAGACCACGCGATTCGTCAAGACTTTTGGATTTATCCGACGGCCAAAATATTGTTGACCGCAGATTTTATGATTTGCCGGATATTCTGCAAAAAGGTGATGTGCTTGTTTTTAACGATACCAAAGTTATCCCCGCCCGTTTATACGGCGCAAAGGGACAGGCTTTGACGGAAGTAACGCTCTATCGCCCCGAAAGCGCTCTTGTTTGGCACAGCTTTATTAAAAATGCCAAACGCTTGAAACCGCAAGATGAAATTGTGTTTTATACAGCCGATATTTCTTGCGACGAATCGTGTTTTAAGGCGAAAGTTTTGGAAAAAAACGATGAAGACGGGGTGCTGATTGAATTTTTATGCATGGCAGAAGATTTACCGCTGTTGTTGCAACAATACGGAGCCATGCCGCTACCGCCTTACATCAAACGCGATAAACCTCAAAAGGGGTTATGGTCACCTTATAACGATAAGGAAGATTATCAAACGATTTATGCCAAAAATGAAGGGGCCGTTGCGGCACCTACCGCAGGGCTTCACTTTACGGATAATGTGTTCAAAAAACTTGAAGAAAAAGGTGTTGAAAAAGTGTTTTTAACACTGCATGTCGGTGCCGGTACGTTTTTGCCCGTGAAGACGGACGATACAAAAGACCATAAAATGCATGCCGAATTCGGTGTGATTTCGGAAGAAAGCGCCGAGAAAATAAATGCCGCAAAAAGAGAAGGGCGGCGCATTATTGCCGTGGGAACCACTTCGCTCAGATTGCTTGAAAGCGCAAGTGATGACCAGGGCGTGCTTCATCCGTTTTGCGGTGAAACGGATATCTTTATTACGCCGGGTTATAAATTCAAAATCATTGATATGATTATTACAAATTTCCATTTACCCAAATCAACCCTTTTTATGTTGATTTGTGCGATTGCGGGCACAGACACGATGAAACGAGCGTATGCACATGCCATGAAGGAAAAATATCGTTTTTATTCGTACGGTGACAGTTCAATTTTGAAATGCGTCAACAAAATTTAAACTTTTGTAGGCTATACTTAGGCGCAATCGGGTTTGAATGAAGGTTTAAAATGGGGTTTTTACTTAATCTTTTATCCTGCGTGAAAGATTCTTATTTGCCGGCATTGGTTGTTTTGGTTGCCGCTTGTTGTTGTGTTTTAAATATACCGGAATCTTCATCGTCACTGTTAACGCTTCATATTTCTTTTTTCGGCATTTGTGCCGTTAATTTGGTGTTTTTGCTTTTTTTAAAAGATATCAAGCGCCTGTTTTTGTTGTTTGTGTTTTTTGTGCTGTATATCGTGGAAACAAGGCTTTTTTCGGGCGAGAACGGGTTGATTTTCGTGCAATCCATTTATTGGTGGATTATGCTTGTTATGCCGCTTAATTTGTTTTTGATTTCTTCTTTGGAAGAAACCGATACAAAGGCTTTTTATTTGCTTTGCTTCTTTTTGGGAGAAGCCGCATTGCTTGAAAATATATGTTCGTCCGAGTTTGCCGTGTTGCCGGAAATTTTCAGATTTATCAGCGCAGTGCTTTGGATTGTGATGTTTATATATTTTTTGATGATGATCAGTATTTATCCTTCCATTAAGAACAATGCCTTTTTCTTTGAATGTGTTTTGATTTTTGCAGCTTTATATCAAATTAACGAACCGCGCTATTTTGCCGTATGTTTGTTTAGTGCCTGCCTGTTGGATTTGGCGGCAAATGTCGGTGCCGGTATTTACGGATATTTCAGAGACGATGTGACGGGGGTGTATTCCAAAAATTCTTTTCCGGCGCTCAATCCGAGGAAATTACCTCCGAAATATACGATTGCGTTTTTCTGTA
>Ga0310696_10004636_pt1 | contig 16807 bp, 18 predicted proteins | sample AusTroGonzalo_MG_4_FD_203885 | JGI IMG/M metagenome (GOLD analysis project Ga0310696, IMG submission 203885) | Bovine rumen microbial communities from tropical cattle in Woodstock, Queensland, Australia - Gonzalo_02 (v2) (version 2) | ecosystem: Host-associated > Mammals > Digestive system >...
AACCCATTCTTTGCTATGATCTTCTTTATTTAATTTATCTAAATCATTTAAAACAGCTTGCAATTCATCTGATACATCTAAGGTTTGTTTGATTTTGTCAATAACAAGATCTTTTAGTTGTTTTTTCTTTTCTATTATTTCTTCTGTTTTTTTATTTTCTTCATCATCAACAGTAATATTTGTATCCAATTTACTTTTATCTAAATCATTATTAACTGTTTGTACTACAGATGTAAAATTACCATCGGCTTCCATAATAGGAGACTTTAAAATAGTAATTGACTCTTTCATAGTTAAGTCTTGTAATGTTTTATTTAATGAATTTAAGAATTTTGATTTTAAATTAAATACTTTTGACATTTTTATCCCTGTTTTAAAAGAAGATACAACAATAAACCTATAAGTTTATATTTTAGAACACCAGAAATTAGAATTGGAAATATTTATTTGAATTGTAATTTTTATTCGTAGTTCTTGTAAGTAAATAGATTAAAAAAGGAAGGAAATATCTACTATGTGGACTGGAAATAATGATTCTATTGGACAAGGCTCATCTAGAAATTATATGTATAATAATAAAGTTTTTATTTTAGATGAGATTACATCTGTTAATTGTGCATATCTTATTGGTGATATAACAGATTTTGTATTTAATGAGAGTAATAGAGGTAAAAAATTACTTTTTATTATAAATAGTCCCGGTGGAGAAGTTTATACAGCTATGAATATCATAGGCCTTATAAATTTAGCTAAATTATACGATATTGAAATAGTAACGATGGTTTTTGGATATGCAGGTAGTGCTGCTTCAATGTTAGCTATTCAAGGTGATAAGCGTTTTATGAGTAAACAAGCTAAGCATTTTGTTCATTTTGGTTCAGTATTTGATGTTACAACAAAACATAGCGAAATTGAAAAAATATATCGTCAAAATAAAGAATATGCTGAAAGTATGATTAATTTATATTTAGACGCTTGTCATAAAAAATTATCTAGAGATATGCTTTTAAAATTGCAAAGTGATGAACGTGGATATTTAAATGCCGAAGATTGTGTAAAGCACGGATTAGCAGATGTTATTATAGAAGATGAATTAGTGCAAAAGATTTTTTATGATGAAAAAAGAGATGAATTTGATAGAGGCTTTCCATCTTTTGTAAAAGAGCAAAAAAATAAAGAAAAAGAAACAGCAAAATTAAAATCAGCAGCTAAAGTTAAAGCTAAAAAGAAGGGTACAAAATGAGTATAAAAGAAGATATAATAGAAAGTTTTAATGCTTTATGTAAAGAAAAAGGAAAATTACTTTCTAGAGAAGAATATCGTAATAGTGATCCAAAATTTCATTCTGGATTAGTAGAAAAAGTATTTGGTAGTTGGACTGCTTTTAGGCATGCTTGTACAGGTAAATCTTCTATTGGTAGATGTGTATCTTCAAAAGAATTTGATAAAAAAGTTAATAAAGTTGTAATTACAACTGTTTATGATGGAACTTCTATAAATAAAGAATTTTTTGATACTCTACAAACGTATTGTCATTTTAATAAGGCTGAATTTGGTATCTTATGGGGTAAAAAAATAGATAAAAAAGAATTGTTTGATCAAGAAACATATGATCTTCTTGAACCATATTTTGCTACTGAATTTACATTTGAAAAGGATCCATATTGTATTGTAAAAGATTATCTTATTCCGGCAACTCAAAAAAATCCATTGTTAAATATTGATAAAATATCAACTTCATACAAAACAATTATTTTGGGATGTGCTAAACAATATTTAAAGGTATTACCTTATAAACAATATGAACCATATAGAGTTGCTTGTACGACAGGTACACTATCAAATATTGATTACAAAGAAACAGTACCTGGTAGTGTAGATAATCTAAATCATACATATGGTGCAATATTATTAGAATGGGATGATATTTATTCAAGATATGTAATAAGGCATCTTGTTTATAAAAATGGTTGTATTTGTGATTTAGATTTAAAATATTTTCCAGATGATATTAAATCTGAAAAGATAGAAGCTTTAGTATTAGGTGATTTACATTTGCCAGAAGAAGATCCTGAAATTTTAGAGCAAACACAATTAATGATTACCGATCTTGCTCCAAAAACAGTAGTTATTCATGATTTAGCTTCTTGGAGAAGTATTGCACATCATGAATATAACAAATATTTAGATAAACAACTTAATAATGATCCAAATACACAAAGCTTGGAAATTGAAAGAAAAGCTGTTATTAATAAATTAATGAATTTTATAAAAGGTTATGACGATACTACTTTTTTAATTGTTAAATCTAATCATGATCTGTTCGTTGAAAAATGGTTAAATACAGGAGATTTTGCTAAAGATTCTAAAAATGCAAAAATAGGTGCACATCTTTTTAGTGAATATTTAGAAAATAAAACTATTTTGACGGAATTTTTACCTAAAAATGTAAAAGAATTACCTTATAATGCTAATTGTAAAATTAATGGTTTTGAAGTTGGTGAGCATGGTGATTCTGGTATTTCTGGTTCAAAAGGTTCTGCTAAGCAATATAGTAAAACTTTTATAAATAGTATTATAGGTCATACACATAGTCCAGAAATATGGGAAAAAACCATTGTTGTTGGAACTAGCTCAAAATTAATTTTAAATTATAATCAAAAAGGTATGACTTGTTGGGCGCACGCTCATGCGATTATACACAGTAATAATACGGCTCAATTAATTTTTCTATAGAGATAATATTAGATGTTCTATAAAATTACATTTAAGTGAAAGGAAACTAAAATGGTAAAGAAAAAAGTAGAAACAGAAAAAAAGATTGTTAAAAAACAAAATAAATCAGTAGAAAAGAAGCCTATTGATAATTCTAAAGAAGTGGTAGTTAAACAAGTTAAAAAGAAAAAGTCTAATAATTTGTTTAGCAAGGCATTAAAATTTTTAGGTTTATAAGGAGCATTATTATGAAATTGTTTGTTGGTAAAAATTGTATTCCATGCAAAATGACAAAAAAGTGGTTAATTGACCATGAAATTGAAGTTGATCAAGTTGTTGCAGAAGATAATGTTTTAGAAGCCCAAACAGCTGGTGTAAAAGCTCTTCCATCTTTAGTTTTAGATAATGGTACAGTTATTCAAGGTTATGATAATATAAAGGCACATTTTTCAGGAGAAGTGAGTGAGTAAAATGTATGCAGCTCTAGGAGCTAATGTATTTGTAAAAGAAATTGAACAACAGACTATGGTTGGTGATTGGGTAGTACCAGATAGTTTGGATGTAGATTTTACTTTTGGTGAAGTTATTTCTTGTGCAGAAGGTTATTTCGATAAAGGATCATTTGTACCTGCTAATGTAGCTATTGGGGATAAAGTTGCTTTTCCTAAAGTTTCTGGAACAAAAGTTACTTTTAATGGTATGCAATTAATTCGTGTACTTATGTATGACATTGTTGCAAAAGAAGTTGATGCTGAAATAAAAGATAAATAATTTAAAAAATTAAAAAGGAGAGATTTTATGAGTAAATCTGCATATTTTAATAAAGATGCTCAAAATGCATTAGTACAAGGATTAAATCTTGTTGCCACTGCAGTTAAAAGTACATTAGGTCCAGCTGGTACAACTGTTGTAATTGCAAGAGAAGATAAAACTCCACTCATTACAAAAGATGGTGTTACAGTTGCTAAAGAAGTTCAACCAAAAGATGAAAAAGTCAAATTAGGGGCAGATTTAGCAATAAGTGTTGCTCAAAAACAACTTGATTCTGTTGGTGATGGAACAACAACAGCTACTGTTTTAGCTCAAGCTCTTGTAAATACAGGTATTCGTCAAATTGAATTAAGTGAAACAGAAGTAAATCGTACAGCTTTACGTAATGGTATTGAAAAGGTACGCGATTATGTTATTCAAAAACTTGATGAAAATAAAATTGCAGTAAAAGATGAAAAGGATCTTATAAATATTGCAATGGTTTCTGCAAATGGTGATGAAAAAATTGGTAAAGTTGTAGCGGATGCTTATAGAAAAGTCGGTAAAGCGGGAGTAGTATTAGTTGAAGAAACGAAAGATCGTGATATTACATTAGATTTTAAAGAAGGTATGACTTTTAATAAAGGTTGGACTTCTCAATTTTTTGTAACTAATCATACAGATCAGTCTGTTGAATTTGATAATCCTAAAATTTTATTGTGTGAATCAAAGATTTCAAATTTTACAACTTTAGCTAATTTAATTCAACCAATTGCAAGTTCCGGTCAACCTGTTGTTATAATTGCTGAAAGTTTTGATAGTAGTGTTACTCAAGCTTTGGCTGTAAATATTTTACGTACTCAAGGTCAACTTAAAATAGCTTGTATTGAAGCACCAGGGTATGGTGAAAGGCGTTTAGATCTTTTACGCGATATGGGTATCTATTTAGGTGCAAATGTTGCAAATGATCCGCTTGGTTCTAAATTAGAAGCTTTTTCTGCCGCAGATTTTGGTTCATGTGAAAAAATTATTATTAAAAAAGATGAAACAGTTATTCGTGGTGGAAATGGAGATCTTGAAAAAATTAAGGAACGTATTAAAGCTATTGAAGGATTAATTGAAAATACACCGGTAAAAGAAACTTTTGAAAGAGAACAACTCGGTAAACGCTTAGCAGCTTTGTCTACTGGTATTGCTGTTATTCGTGTTGGTGGATCTTCGGAAGAAGAAATTCGTGAATATAAAGATCGTATTGATGATGCATCTTGGGCTGTTAAAGCAGCACTAGAAGATGGTTATTTACCTGGTGCGGGAAATATGCTTTTACACTTATCTGAAAAAGTTGAAGAAGATGTTAAAGCAGATACAATTGATGAATCTCTTGGTATTAAGATTTTTGCAAATGCTCTAAAGGCTCCATTTAAAGCTATTATTGAAAATGCTGGATTACCGGTAGATTTAATTACAAAAGATGTATTAGATAAAAAAGATTTTAATATTGGTTATAATGCTAGAAGTCTTAAAATCGTTAATCTATTAGAAGATGGTATTATTGATCCAACAAAAGTGATTAAAGGTACTATTTATGCAGCTTCTTCTATTGCGGCTGTAACATTAACATCAAATGTTATAATTACAACAGATCCAGTTGAAGAAAAGGGTTTATCACTTAATATGATGCCAGGTGGATTAATGTAAAAAAGACTTGCCTTCGGAGGGTGTAGGTCTCTGCAGAAATGCGGGGACCTAATTTTTAATAATTGACGAGTTATTTTAAAAGTTTACCTTAAAATTAAACAAGTTCTAATAAACAAATATGAAATATACTAGAATTTTGGTAAAGATATGGTAAAAACTAATTCTCGTTTAAAAGAAACAGATTTCTCTAATTTTAATCTTAGAGATTCATATATTACACAACAACCAGAATATCATGCAGCTATTAGAGATGAAGCTCTTTTTAGTAATTATGGTATTAAGGTGCTTATTCGTATTCCTTCATATTCAGATGATACATTTGATTTGAATGAAAACAACGTTGATGAATTTTCTAATTTTGTTGATATTATCTGGTATGATACAACAGAAGTAGTAATTCCGTTATTTAAAGAATATCGTCAAAATGTTAATGAGAATGGGATGGCTGCTGATGGTACAGATGCTATTTTTCCATTAGAAGTTATAATACCATCTAAATTACATCTTCCGAAAAATTCACGTATTATTTTTACAGAGTATAATTCTAGAGAAGAACAAATTTCACGTGAATGGGAAGTATTAGGAACACAAATGAAACAATTGAGTGGTAGTAAAACCTATTCACGCATTGCAAATTGTGTACCAGCTCGTCAAGGTAGCTTTAATACAGAAGAATTGTCTAAAGGTACGATTTGGTTTAATTATATCATGCAAGAGCTTGAATTATATAATAAACTTAAAGCTCAAGGTATAATTTGGTTTTATGCACATCGTATGTTAAAAGATGGCATTAAAGTAATAGTTAAAGATGTTATTCAAGAAACTCCAGAATTGTATCCAGATTATGCAGAGAATTTATCAATTCTTATGTATTATGATACACGACCTGTTAATATTTTAAATGGAGGTGTTGGTTTCTTAGTAGGAGATACTTTTGAGTTATCTGATCAAGAGGGTAATCCTATTGTGATTGTAAAAGAAAAAGAAGGTAGTGAGTCCGAAAGATTAACTTTAACTGTTACTGAAACAAATCCTATGATTGGTTCAATTGAAGGATTTACATTAAATCTAACAGAAGGTTATACTATCTTTAGTGAAACAGGTTCAATTGATATTCAAGTTGCAAAGAATGAAGATTTTCCCGCAACCATAAAGTTAGCTTGTTCACCATATAAAGGTAATTTGTATAATGAAACAGTTGAAACACCTACTATTAGTAATCCGAAATATTTAACACCTTATATGATAAATACAGTTATTTCTGCAAAGAAAGTTCCAATATCAGTTCTAAATTAAAAAGGAATATACTATGGCAAAATTTGGTTTACAAACAATATATTTAAATGATATCTTAACTCGTTATTTTGGTAATGGAAAACCTAATACAAATTATAATGAGTTATATGTTGGTTTAGGATTAACACAAGAAGGTTCAGATGTAAATATGGAAACTTTTAATGAAGTATTTGCAGGTCAACCTTTAGGAAATTATCAAAGAGCTCGTGTTATTTTTGGAAAATCAAATGATGGAGTTATTACGAACTCAAATGAAATTGTTTTTACAACAGCTTCAGAAGATTGGACTGATGCTACACACAAAATAGAAATGATTGGTATTTTTAATACACAAGATTATGAAAATGTCACACCTCTTGTTGTATTACCCTTACCAAAGTATGAAAGTATTATTAAAGGCGAAACAATTGTTTTAGCACCAGATACAATTCAATTAAGCCTAACAGATTTATAAGGAGTAAAGATATGGTTGCTCGTTTTATGATTTCACCAAAATTAACAGGTACGATTTTAGATGATACTTTTGGTACACCAACTGAAAATTATGCTTCAACAGATATCTATGTTGGTTTGGGTATTAATTTTGATGAAGAAGCTTTTGAATTCACAAAAGAACCTGTAAGTAAAGGGTTTACAATTGTTCCAGCTCCTTGTATCTTTAGCGAACCAGCAAATGGAATTATTCGTAATACAAATGCTATTAAATGGCCAAAAGCTACACAAGATTGGACAGGTATCGGGGAAACAATTAATTATATTGGATTATATTATCGCTTTGATGGTACAACAGCAGGTAATTATACTTATGAATTGGTAGCTGTACTTCCATTAATGCCTCCGGAAAGCGTTTTAGCTAATGAAACAATGGTATTAAATCCAAATGCAATTCAATTGAGATTAAGTAATAGATAAAAAGGAGAAAATTATGGCAGAAGACAGCAAAATTTTAATGGCTGAATCTACAAAAAAAGTTCTTGAAGAAGAACTTGATGAAAGCTGTGATGAATTAACTGATGAAGAACTAATACAAAAAGTTAATGAATCTAAAAAAGTAACAGCCACTGTAAATGCAGATGGTGAAATTAAAGTAAGACAAGCATTGAATGGATAATTATTATGGCAACTATTCTTGAATCTAATTTTAACTTACCTGTAAGATGTATTTCATATTATGCATCATCTAAATCCGCACTTGATAACAAAAATAGCTATGAATTTTGGTTAAGAGGCAAATGTATTCGTATTATTTGTGATAAACCTTTTTCTAGAGGCGATGTTTTAGAAATACAATCAATAAAAGATACTGCTTCTGGTACAGTAATTGAAACACAATTGATTGATGAATGGCAAGAAGAATATCCAGTACTTAATTTTATCTCCGGGCGTCTTATTTATAATAAATGGGTTGATTTTGAATGCTCAGCTACAGAAGGAATACAAATTTTAAAACCAATAGAGCAAGTACTATCTGAAAATTATTCAATTGGTTTTATTGTATTAGTATATAAATCTGGTAAAATAATGTGTTATGATAAACTTACAAATAATAAATTTGATGTATATATTTCATTGAGTTTTGAGGAATAGGGGTTAAATAATGGCTAATATAAATATTAAGAATTTAGCAAAACGAATTGTTGAAAATACTTCTTATGATCCAGAGAACAAGACTTTGTTTGTTGCAGAGCCAGGTATTTCTTTCCAAGTATTAAAAAATCTTGCTAAAAAACATGGTTTTACAATAGGACAAGTAAAATCGGGTGAATATGTTTCTATTCCTTCTTCTTTTAAATATACGAAAGCTGAAGCTTTACAATTATATGATGATTTTTTAAATACATATACTTTATTTGATAAGAATTATGATACATTAAAAGCTGCTTATGCTGTATTTGATTCTATGGATGAAAATATGGCTGAAATAAGTATGATTTTAGATACATATACAGCTGAAGTATTATCACAAGGTTTTGTTGATGATCCATTAAAGATTCATATTTCAAATTCAAATGCTCAAGATTTTGTTGAAAAAGTTTTATATAAGAATAAAATATTTCAAAGATTACCGAGTATTGTTAGAGCAATTGCAAAATATGGTAATTTGGGTTTAGTTTTGCAATATCCTTATCTTGAAAATTGGATAAATGATCCAGAAAGTGTAGAGTTTAAACAATTAGATGTAGTAGAGGATCTATTAATATCATTTGTAAATCCAAAATATTTCAAAGTTAATGTAGATGAATTTATGAATCCCATTAATTATGAAACAATGCAAGAAAGAGCATATGTTAATCTTAATACGCGAAATTCTTTAGATAATAAAACATGGCAGCCCTGGCAATTCGTTCATTTTAAAATTGATGATGAATTGACAGAACCTTACGGTAAATCTATGTTATGGTCAATGAGATCTGCATATGATCAATTAACAACTCTTGAAGCTTTGTTGGGTATTTCTCGCGCAAGTAATATTCAAAGATTAGTCTTTACAGTACCTCTTCCAAATGGTATTAATATGATTGATGCATATGGTTTCTTAAATGAATTTAGAAATCAATATTTAAATTCAATCTTTACAGATTACGGTGCCGCAAAAGCTGGTCGTAAATTACCTGGAGCAATGTCTATTTTAACATTACCAGAATCACACGATGGTAAAAAAGTTACAGTTGATTCACTAGAAGCTAAAATAGATTTAGGATCAACAGATGATGTTGAATATTTCTTAGATAAAATTTTACGTAGTTCAGCATTGCCTAAGGGTTATTTGGTTGGTGATGATACAATTACTACAGCACAAGCCTTAGAAGCACAAGATTTAAAATTAAAGCGCTTTTTGATTCCATTAAAACAAGCCTTTTTAACAGGTATGATGACATTAATTGAAAACATTTTAGCGCACGGCGGTTATGATGTAACTAAAATGACAGTTGATGTTGGTTTAAATGAAGCAATTCAAATTCCAGCTGATACTATTGAAAAGTATAATGATATTGGTGAATTATTAAAAAGCTTCATCGAATTAAATCCACAAATGCCTGATATTAATAAATTCCAATTCTTATTAAAAATGGGTTTACCGACAGATTTAGCATCATTAGTTTGTTCAAAAACGAGTATTAATGTATTAGATGTACCAGAAGATTTAGGTAAATTTTTATTAGGACAAAAAATAAAGAATGGTACTAAAGTTACTGAAGAAGATAATAAGAAATTTGGAGAATCTGTTAAATATTCTATCAGTTCAAAAACTTTTGTAAAACAAAATCCTAATTTAGCTAGAGATCTATCATATATTTCTAGCGGATTAAAAGCAGATGATAGAAAAACCTTAATTGAAAGTTGCTTTATAGCAAAAGCAACAAAATTAAAAGAAGATGGAAAATAAGTTAATATCTGGTATTTATTTAATTTATATTAGATGGGACTTGATTTGGTTTGAAAATAAAGTCTTAAATAAAGTATTTTCTATAAAAGATTATGAATTGAGGGCAATATTATTACAACATTTTGAATCGAATTATTGTAATAAGATTTTAGAAACTATTTATAAAAATGAAAAATTAATAATTGATTTTGATAAAAATATTGTAAAAAAGGTAATAGATAAAGATGTTCCATTTATAGATAATATGAAACAGTATTTTAATATTAAAAATATAGAAAACAATTTTGATACAGATACACGTCTTGTTGATTTGAAATTAAACTAAAGGAGAAGATATGACTAAGCTTGATATTTTTGGTGATAATAGAAAAATTCCCAAACTTTCAATTAATGTAAAAGTAAAAGTTGACACAGAATCTGCTGAAGAAGCAGCAAATTGGAATAGTGTATTTGGATATATAATGAAAAAGCCAAGAACTAAACTTGAATTTTTAGCAGTTAATATGATTCGTAACTTAACTTTATCTAAAATTTATATAGAAGATTTAAAAGATTACATTTCAAATGAAGATTATGAGCAGTTATCTAAAATTGATGCATTATTCAACATGCGTTTAACGGCAGATATTAAGGCGTTTATTTTATCAATTTTACATGTTCCTTATGATAGATTAGTATATTTGAGTAATAGATAAGATATTATAAATATATCTAAAAATAAAGGTTGTTTAGACATTTTCTAACAGCCTTTTTATTTATTTTGCACAAGTTCTAATTAAATATTGATAAAATTTTATCTTAGGATTATTTTAACCATGACAATACAATTATTTAACGAAGAAGAAGATATTTCATTAAAAGAATACTCTGAAGATCCTAATTATGAAGATTATGCAGGTATAGTATTAGATAAAGAAAAAAATCAATTTAAAGTTATAACTGGTAAATTTACAGATAAAAAAGATTTTTATGAAAAAATGGCAGCGCGTGGATTAATTCTACGTAAATGTTTTGAAATTCGTGTATATAATTGGATTAAAGAAAATGCAAAAACAACATTAGATGCATATTTAATGTTGAGTACAGCCTTTTCTAAATGGAAAGGCAATAATATGCTTAGTCCTTATTATAATAAATTATTAAAAGATATTCCAGAACTTAATCGTGAAGGTCAAAAAGGTAATCCTAATACTCGTGGTAAAGAGGAAGCTGTTTTACAAGAAGACGAAGAAACTATTTCTGATTTAACTTATCCAGAATTAAAAGTTATTTTTAAAGATACTACAGTTTCAGATGGTTATTTAAAAGCTCTAGCAATTAAAGATCCAATAACTTGTGCAGAGGCTTTATTTAATGAATATGCTTTGCAAAAGCCTATTAATATGTATGAAATTCCTGGAAGTACTTATAAAAATAAAGACTATTATTTTAATAAAGAAGTTCTTTCAGATCCACTAGATAAAGTTAGTGCAGAGCAAGGTATTGATCCAGATGTAGCACATAATCATTCGCAGCATATGAAAAATATTGATAGTATGCCTGTGTATACAGTTACATTAACACCAGTACTTGGAAATAAAAAAGAAGTTTTTGGTAAAAATTTTGGATCAGATAAATTATTTCAAACATATTATTATGATTTAGGAGAAAGATTACCTAGTTATAAAACAACAATAAAAGAACCAGTTGCTATTAAAAATTATGGTAATGAAAATAGTCTAAATGATGGTTTAAATAATCCTGTAATACGTGATGCAATGAATAGTCTAGTAAAGGCAATGAATCATGATTTAAACGATTCAAATACTTTAGCCGGATTAATTGTGAATGTATATGATACAAAAAATAAAAATGATAAATTTGCAGATGTTACAAAAAATCTTTTTTCAAATTTACAACAAAATACATATACGGATATTTATGAAAAAATAGGTAACAATTATAAACTATTAGGTAAAACTTTACCATATGGGCAAGGATTAAAAGATGATGGTTATTTTATTCCAAAAAATAGAGTATACGCTTGGAATACATCAGTTAAAAAGATGAATCCTGTAACAAATTGGATAGAAGATTTACCACAAACGGATTCTGAAGCAATAAATAAAATAAGGGATTCAATTAAAAAGAATTATGGTACTGATTATAGATCTTATGAAGCAGGCATAACTCATTATAGAGATCATTTAATTAATCGTTTAGAAAAAAATAATCCAGATATAGTTTATATTAAAGATCACGATAAGCAAAAAGATATTATTGCAAATAAGAGAGCAGAATTATCCAGTAGTAATGTAATAAGTGGTTATAAGAGTTTTAGAATAATAAATGGAGCTTTACAAGCTTTGAATATTATTGATTCTACTGTAGATGCTGATTATAAAAAGAATATGATGAATGTAATGCCAACAAACGTAAAAAAAATGTTTGCTAAATTACAATTTGATCAAGACAGAAATGAAGAATTAAGTAAGGTTGATTTTACAAACGTTAGTAAAAAAGATCAAAATGCTACATTATTAGATAAAATAGCAAAAATAAGAAATTTAAAATTTAATGATAAGCATTTATATGGTGATGAGTTTGGCAATTTATCTATAGAAAAACCGACAAAATCAAAAAAGAAATCCACATATAAAAAACAAGATGAAAGAACAAAAGAGGAAAAATTAGAAAATCAAATTAGAGAAATTAATAACGAAATTAAATCTTGGCAATATCGTTTAGAAAATGCTCGTGGTAAAGATAGAGATGAAGCTATAAATAAAATTGATAGTTTGAATGGATTTTTGAAGATAGCAGAAGAAAAATTAGCTGAATTAAAGTCTAAGACAAATACCGATGAACAAAAAGAGGCTTTTGTTAATGATGGAGCAACCGGTTATTTTTTAGATCAACAAGCTGCAGCTAAAGATGCGTTAAAAGGCACATTTATTACAGAAGAAATGACACATTCTGAATTAAATCCTGCTTTATTTGACGGTGAAGTATTAAAACCAGATGTATTAGATGCTTTTTTAGAAATTGCAGATAAATTTAAACAGACTTTAAATATTAGTATTGATCCTGTTGATGTATATTTTACAGGTAGTAATGCAAATTATAATTATAATGAAAATAGTGATATAGATATTCATTTAGTTTATGATTTTGAAAAAGTGGGTATCGCTGCAGAGATTCTTGAAAAATATTTAAGAGATGCCAAACGTTTATTTAATTTGGATTATAATGATATTAGAGTAAAAGGAATAAAAGTTGAAGTTGGTTATGAAAATATTGCAACACCTTTAGTAGCAACTGCTGTTTATTCTTTGCGTAATAACACTTGGGTTAAAAAACCAGAAATGAAAGCTACAGAAATTCAAGATCCTGATACAGATGAATATAATAATATTACAAATCGTATTGAAACTGCTATACAGAATAAAGATTTGCAAGCATTAGAAGCGTTATGGAAAGAAATAGGTGAATTACGTAAACAAAGTTTAAGCTTAGAGGGTGAATTTGGAAAAGGTAATGCATTATTTAAAAAATTACGTAATCTTGGAGCAATCGGTAGATTAAGAGATGCTTATTATAGAGCAGCGAGTGAAGATTTATCTTTAGAATCAAAGGAAAATTAAAATGAGTAAATTATATAGTATGATAGAAGATGCTTTAACTAAGAAAGGATTAGCTATTCCTTCAGACGCATTTACTTTTAAAGAAGATAATATACCAGATGAAGAAAATCTTACAAACACAATAGATATGATTGATGGTATATTTTCTAAAGATGAATTAAAAGTATTAGATGATCCTATTCCTAGAGATTTTCCAAAAGAGGAGCATAAAGATTTAAATGATACAGGTGCTTTAAGTGGAAAAGCTTTAGAATTTTATGATACTGTATTACAAGATGAATCATTTTTAAAAGATATTGCACAGGCTTTGTATCCTAAATATTTAAATGAAGAAGATACAAAAAGCAGAATAAAAAATTTGGAATATCAATTAAAAAAAGAAAAAGATTTACAAAAAGAATTAGATGATTTAGCTAAGATTGTAAATGATGAACCATCATTATTAAATAATATTCCATCTGAATTAAAAAATGCTGAATTTGATAAACTATCAGATAAAGATAAAATAAAAAAAGTAAAAGAATATTATCAAGAAAAAGAAAATTTAACAAAAGAGAAAATAGAATCAATAAAATCTATTATTACTACAAATAAAAATGCTCAGCGAAATGCATTTAAATTATTGCAAAAGAAGTTTATTATGTGGTATTGTGAACTTGTACCAATGTACGGTAGTAAACTTGCTTCTTATGTTTTATCTTTACCTCTTTCAGAATTAGTAGATTTATATTATAAAAATCCAAATGGAATAGAGCAATTTGTTATTTCTAAATACGGTGCAGACAAAATATATGATTATAAATTAAGTGATATTCATACTATTTCTTCTAAAGATCCTAGTATTGTTTCTATACAAGCAAATGCAGATTTTGTAAGAAATGTATTAGCAAATAATAATATTGATAAAGGCTTTGTAAATGGTGCATTTAAATTTGATGATGAGCAAGGACATGTACCTGGTTATTATACAATAGCTGGTGTACCAGTCGATAGTAAAGATCATTTAGATTTTGTTTGCTTATCAAAATGGAATGGTGAAGCAGATAATGCAATTCATAAAGCATCTAATACATATTTATGTGTACCAACCAATATGGTAAAAAAACAATTATTGAATCAAACACCAATATTTTTGAATGGAATGCCTTCTACAATTAATAATAAGGGAAAATATGTACAGCTTACTGATGAACAAGTCGAAAAAGTGTTATTACAATGTATGTATGATTATTATCAAGGTCGTAGATCTGATTTAGTGTTTTCAGAAGATTTAATAAAAGTATTTAGAAATAATCCGGGTGCAGGTATTATTTTAGAAGCATTAAAAAAGTTTGTTGATGGTATAGAGATAATGCGTAATACAAATCATGGTAAAATTACTTATTATGTATTAGTACCTTATATAAATTCAAATGGTAAATTAGATAATGGTGGTAATACTGAATTACGTCGTTATAATAGAATGACTGGACAATAATATGAGTAAGTTTCGTTTAATAGTCGAAAGTATTTTAGAATCTCCAATTAATATAGAAGAAGGGGATAAAAAAGTATTTGATAAAGATTCTGGCTATAATGTATCAAAGGATGAAAATTTTTATTATGATCTGATTAAAAAGAAATGGCCAGATGCAGAAAGATCTCAAACATTTGATACTTTTAGAAATCCAGAAAATAATAGACCATGGCAAGTAGATATTTATGTTCCTTCTGAAAAAATGATGATAATGATACAAAAAAATTGGAAACATGGAAGGCGTCCATATGATCCAACTGATAAAACATGTCAAGATGATGTAAACTGGTTAAAATCAAAAAAGGGTGAGTTTTATAACAAAGTTTTATATACATGGACAGAGTTAGATCCATTAAAAAGAAAAATCGCTCGACAACTTGGATATAAGTATATAGAAATATTTAATATGGATGAATTTTTAGAATGGTATAAAAATCCAACATTAACTTATGAAGAATATAAACACCCTGTAACTCTTCAATATGATTCAGATGAATATTTTAAACAAAAAGCTAATCATAGAGATATTTACGGGAATGATATTGCTTGGGATGATCCATAAATGATAAATCAATGGTATGGTTATTTATATGAAATTATTATACCCGCCACTAATGGTAAAAAACATTATTATGGCAAAAAAGAATATAATAAGCCTTTATTAAAAAATACAATATATACAGATTATTGGGGAAGTGGTGTAAATATAAGTAGAGCCTGTAAAGATCAAAGTAAAACTTATAAGTGCTATCACTGGAAATATATTTAATTTGTATATTAGTTCTAAATAATAATCTATGATTGGAAAAAAGAAATGACAGCTTTTAGAAATACAGTGGAAAATCTTCTTATAGAAAAAGATATTTATTTACCAAGTCCAAAAACACTTGATGATAAAGAATCTGCTTGGTATAAAGCAGGTATAAATCCAAATTTAGTTATGGATTATAATGCATTTTGGTATGGTATGCCGGTACAAAATAAAAGTAGTGGAGAATCTGGTATAGTTGATAAAACACGTAGATTTGTTATAAAAGCTATTAAGCAAAATGAAAATAATTCATATGGAATTATTCAAGAAGTAAAAAAAGTACAAGATTTAGAAGATAAAGCTTCTCGTTGGAAATATGAAGAAATCGGACCAAAAATAACTATTCCAGCAGAAGAATTATTGAAAATTATAAAACTACCAGAGAATAAATATATATATGATCATATTATGCGAAAGGGTACTACAAAAGCAAGAATAGAAGATCCCGAAGTAGCACATTCTAGGTATTTAGACGCATTAGATAAAGAAGAAAAAGACTTGAATTATTTTTATGATGATAATAAAGATACATATAATTTATTAGATAAAAATGATGCAGCTTATGCACAAAAATTATTAGCAAAAGGATACTCTTCTGAATTTGTAAGAAAATATTTACATGTTAGTAAAGATTATTCTTCTTCTTATGAAAAAGAATTAAATGCTTTATTAAATTCAAAAAAGCCATTATCTGAACCTTTAAGAGCTAGTTTAAATACTTTAAAAGATCTAAAACAAAAATTAAACAATGTTGTTGAAATAAAAAATGATGATACTAAATTATTAAGTAAAGAAGGTATTATTAAAAAATTATTTGGTGATAATATTAATGAAGTATCAGAAGAAGAAAAATTAGTTAAACTAAGAGATTATTATACAAATGTTGAAAATGATTTAAATAGAGAAATTACGGATATTGTAAAGAATCTTCCAAATATTTTTGCAAATACAAAAGATAAATCTTCAGAGTGGGATTTAAAAAATAAAGAAAAAATAGATAATTTAAATAG
>Ga0310696_10004642_pt1 | contig 16797 bp, 12 predicted proteins | sample AusTroGonzalo_MG_4_FD_203885 | JGI IMG/M metagenome (GOLD analysis project Ga0310696, IMG submission 203885) | Bovine rumen microbial communities from tropical cattle in Woodstock, Queensland, Australia - Gonzalo_02 (v2) (version 2) | ecosystem: Host-associated > Mammals > Digestive system >...
GACCATACAAGGCAGGTCTTCTGTGGGTAACAGGTTGCTGGAGTCTGTGGGACAGACCAACCATGTACTACTAAATATGATAACCCGATACAACGGAGGTCGCCTTGCAGCAGAAATCCGAGCTTACTTCTACTTGAATCCAGAGGCTTACGAAGTGATGGTTTTTAAAGGCAAACAAGTGTTCATTGTGAAAAGAAAGTTTGCTCTACAGAAATCGTTCATTATCAATTTCCGAAAGCGATACGGATGAGCATTATAAAAAGCCACTCGTTATGAGCGGCTTTTTTGAAATGGAGCAGGGGCGATACGGTCTTACTCCCACACGGCAACTTACCGGATAGTCAAGAATTACTTCTTGACATTGCAAAGAAACACATATTTCTTCGTTCGGCCAAATCTTTTTGCGATTTTCTGCTTATGGAAGGGTGATTTTGACGACTTTTGCCCTTATTTCATCCTTTCTTCTTCGATTTTTCCCTTCTTCTCTTTTCCTGTGTGTATTTGTACTTTTGCCCCGTGCTCCAAGCGCAGATGCACGTCTTTTTATTTGCTCAATCGCCTATCGAACTGGACCCTCGAAATAGTCTTAAGTCCCTCGCCCGACCCTGCCCGACCCTCTTAGGAGTCTACGCGTACCCTCTTAGGAGGGTCAGGCGAGTCTCTTAGGAGGGTCGGGGTGGACTCCTTGCTCCTTTTGCCGTAGCAAAGTCACAACCATACCTGACTGACTTTTTTCGTTGTTTTCAAAAAGTGACCAGTTACCACTATGTCTTCTTGACTCGGGGAAAATCGAAGGGATGATGGGTGTTTGGGACGGCTGATGAGACAGGATTAGGGGATAAAATGGGGTGTTTTTAATGATAATTCTATGTAATTTGGTACAAATGGGCTATTTTAGTAGTCAAAAGTGACCATATAAATGGGTATTGGAATAGGGAGGTGTTTTTATAATAAATTGATTATTATGTATTTTAACTAACATGGTATAGTAGTTAACTATGTTCTTCCGCTGAAGTGCAGAAGAGCAAGTGGTAACTGGTCACTTTTTGAGGCCTAATTGACCTTTACCATGTCGTTTGATGATTTTCTCCCCCTCACCGCCCATACACTGGGCGAATGACGACTCCATGAATACGCAAAAAAATTGATTTATTCTTTCTTATTTAAAAAGAACTAATTACCTTTGCGTCGTGAAACAGGTCTTAAGTCAACTCGTCTTGAGATAAACAACTATGTAACTATTCATTTTATAAGAATTAGAGGAGAACGACTATGGAAGTGAACAACAAGATAATCAATATTAACCTCTTTACGATTGTCAGAATGCTTATTGCTGACAAGCGTAAGGTCATCATCTATTCATGTGTAGCTGGCGTCATTGGTGTAATTCTGGCTTTTGCTACGCCAAAGATATACAAGTCAACAGTCATTTTGGCTCCAGAAGAATCAGGAGCAGGCTTCTCTGGCAGTATGTCGTCGTTGGCTGCCATGGTAGGTATGAACATCAAAGTGGGCCAGACGGGCGATGCAATCTATCCTGAGATATACCCCGATTTGATGTCATCTACCAATTTCATTGTAGACTTGTTTCCCATCACCGTCACCAAGAACAAAACAGGCGAGCAGTACACCTATCAAGATTATTTGCAGCATCACCAGAAGATAGCCTTTTACAGCTATCCTAAAATTTGGGTTGTCAATTTCGTAAAAAGGTTGACATCCAAGCCATCCTCAGGCTCCCACAAGACGAATCCATTCCATCTGACCAAGGATGAATACGAGATTGTCAAGGCAATGAAGGGTATCATCAGTTGTTCCGTCGATAAGAAGACGAATGTCATTACGATTACCGTTGAAGACCAGGATCCGCTCATTGCAGCTATCGTGGCAGACTCCGTTCAGGTACACCTGCAACATGCTATTACAGACTATCGCACAAAGAAAGCACGTAACGATCTCGAATACATGCAACAGCTATTCGATGAAGCGAAGGAACAATACAAGCAAGCCCGTCAGGCATACGCAGCCTGTGCCGATTCCTATCAGAACGTGAAGCTCCAATCCTACGCCCAGAAGGTGGATGAACTTGAGAACGAGATGCAGTTGAAATTCGCCATTTACCAGCAGGTGAGCGAACACCTGCATCTGGCCAAGGCGAAAGTGCAGGAGCGCATTCCTGCCTTCACCATTGTGCAAGGAGCCTCTGTCCCCGTCAAGCATAGTAGTCGTCCGAAGGTGGTGTCGCTGCTTATTTGGATGATACTTGGTTTCATGCTGCGCGCCGGCATACTACTATGGAAAAACCGTCAACAGTTCATCAATATCTAAACACTGCCTTCCTTGAAAAGACACCCCTATATCGTCACAACCACCATAGCCACACTACTTGCCATAGTAGTATGGCTTTTGGTGCCTAAGGAGTACACCGCAACTACCATACTTAGTGATGAATATAAGGAGGTTGATTTAGCCATTGGACTTGATAAGATAAAAGCCCAAATCAAGAATGTTTCAGGTGAAGCCAACAGAGGTATCAATAACATTGAAGTATATGCAAAAATCTTGAAAAGTGAAGATTTTGCCCGTACCATATCTCAGTCAAGGATTCCTGAAAAGAACATGACGTATGGTGAGTATCTGAATAAGGAAGACACCATAGATGCCATTCTTGATAATATCAACTACAACCTAAGCGTCAAACACCAGACCCTCACCATCAGCTTTACTGATCGTGACCCTGTTGTCGCTGCACAAATGTTGGACAGTGTGACAGCGCACTTACAAGCCACTATCACTGCCCAACGTTACCAAGTAGCTGAGGCCGCGCTAATAAGTGCCACAGCCGAACTGGAGAGAGCGAGAAGGGATTATCAGGAGTTACGTCATAAATATAGTGCTTTTGTTGACTCACATCTCAATTTGCATTCAGAACGGAGGATTCAGGAAGAAAATGCTCTGAAGAATGAATGCACGCTCAGTTATAATCACCTTAGCAACATTGCAAATGAAGTAGCACGAGAGAAGGCCCTCATGCAACGCGCCTATATGTCGTTTGCGGTAATACAGTCCAATACTGTCCCTCTAAAGCCCAATATTTTTTTCATCGGATATCTTCTTAGTTCTATTTTCATTGCGCTCCTTTTTTCGCATGGTCTTATCTGCTATAAAAGGAAAAAAAATGTATTTGAGCCAATTGCATTTAGTGACTATTTTTCACCATGGAGTCTCACGATCTTAATTTGGGCGCTGATTTTGGGATTGTATTACATATTAGACACACTATTATATCCGATTACTGAGCAGTTTTATTACTGCCTTATCATTTGGATTCCCATCTTTTGTGTCTGTTCATATCTTTCGTTTGAATTAACAGATTCTACTAAATACGATAATAACATAGGATTTAACAAGAATATCTTTACATTCTTCTTGGTAATCTCCATGATTGTTACACCACTCTATGTATATCGTATATATCAGATTGTCTCCATGTTTAGCGTTAATAACCTTATGGAGAACATCCGAATATTAGCTGTATTTGGCGAAGGCCAAGGAATTCTCGGCCAGTCCATTATTCTAAATCAGGCTTTACTAATTACTGCATTATGGGCATATCCGCGAATTCCATTATGGCAGGTTATAGTTACGGTTATAGCATGTTTTTTGAATGCATTAGCTATTATGGAGAAAGGTACAATGTTTTTTGTATTTGTTTGTATAATCTTCGTTTTGCACCATAAAAAAACTATCAGATTAAGGACTATTATTATAGCAGGATTATTACTTGTCGGTTTTTTCTATTTTTTCAATTTACAGCGCGCAGGAGATGACAGCGATTATTCTAAAAACGAAACCATTGCTGACTTTGTTGCAATGTATATTTTGTCACCGCCCGTAGCTTTCTGCCAACTTATGCCAGATTTAATACCTCAATTTGGAACAAATACATTTGGGACAATTTACCATTTTATGATTCGTTTTGGTGTAGATGGCGTTGTTGAGAAATTAAAAACTCAGGAATTTGTCTATGTTCCTATTTCCACCAACGTTTATACGATATTCCAACCTTTCTATATTGATTTTGGGTATAAAGGGATTGCATTCTTTTCTGCGTTATATGGTATAATATGCGGTTTCCTGTATCGTCTGTATAAAAACAACAACACTTTCGGATGCTGTCTTTATACATTCATTATATACGTGTTAGTACTTCAGTTCTATCAGGAAAATATTTTTCTTAGCCTCGCTACAGTTATTGAATTTGTAATACTTGTGTATTTGATGACTCAACAACATATAAAAATCCAGTTCCGAATGATCTATAATAATGGAAGAGATAAATAATAAAAGGTCCAAACTAATACGTAATAATATCATTCTTTCATTCTTTACTAAAGGATGGTCTGCAATCATACTGCTTCTGACAGTTCCTGTAACACTTAATTGCTTAGGAGATTATAAAAACGGAGTATGGTTAACGATCAGCAGCCTCCTTTTGTGGATTGAAAACATGGATATTGGATTAGGAAATGGCTTGAGAAACACACTTGCTATACATCTGGCACACAACGACATTCAGAAAGCAAAATCTATCATATCATCAGCATACGCAATGCTGACATTGATTATGATACCTATTGCAATAGTATTGTTCATTCTTATCAAGACGTATGACACATACGTACTCTTTAATGTTTCCACAAAAATTATCACAAACCTTGACTCATTACTAATCGTCACCTCCCTTTTAGTCTGCACTTCCTTTATTTTCAAACTAATAGGCAACTTCTATATGGGTTTACAACTACCTGCTATCAGTAATCTTCTGATAGCATGTGGTCAAACGCTGACTTTTTGCTTTACTTATTTGGTGTACTTGTCAGGTAGCCATTCTATGATGCACATTGCACTTGCAAATACCCTCTCGCCCCTTATTGTATATCTAACAGCATACATTTATTCTTTTTATTTCAAATATCCACATCTTCGGCCAAGCATTAAACTTGTTCGTCTTCGGCAAGCAAAAGAGGTCATGGGTATTGGGGTAAAGTTTTTCCTCATTCAGATTTCCGGTGTTATTCTTTTTATGTCTTCAAACATTCTAATCTCAAACTTGTTTACGCCATCAATGGTAACACCCTATCAAATCTGTTTTCGGTATTTTAGTCTGTTATTGGCAATATTTACCGTTATTTGTATGCCCTACTGGACTGCGACAACTGACGCTTACGAAAGGCACGACATGGAATGGATACGAATGACCACTAAAAGATTGGATATGATGACGCTGGCAATCTTTATTTGCATGTTGATTATGATTGCCTGTTCTGATTTCATATACTCCATTTGGATTGGAAACGACATCAATATTGACCTGAAATTGAGCATTTCCATGGCAATATACGTTTTCATACTCATTTATAGCGAACGATACAGCTACATCATTAACGGATTTGGGATGCTTCGCCTACAGCTTATTTTTACCATTGGAGCAGCCATCCTTTTCTTTCCGTTAGCATACTTTGTCGTTAGCTGGAAACATGACATCACGTGGTTTGTTGCTGTCATGTGTGTGGTTAATATTCCAGGAATGATTGTGAATCGTATTCAGTTTTATAAAATAATCAATAACCAAGCAAAGGGAATATGGAGCCGATAACAGAAAAAGTGTTGGTTTTAATGTCCACATACAATGGCGAGCAATATCTTCAACAACAAATAAACAGTATCATTACCCAAAAAAATGTTGAGGTGGAATTGATCGTCAGAGACGATGGCTCTACGGATAAAACGATTGATATCCTGAAAGAATATCAACGGAAGGGATTGTTGTCTTATTATGCAGGTGAAAATCTAAAACCCCAGTATAGCTTTTTACATTTACTGCGCCATGCTCCTGAATGCAAATATTATGCCTTTGCTGACCAAGATGACGTGTGGTTAGAAGACAAGTTGTATTCAGGCATAAAGGAAATCTGCTCGTATGACAATCAACCAGCCATATATACATGTCAGACTCAGATGACCAATCAATATTTAGAAAATATACCAACTCCCCAACTTCACCCCATTTGCTCTTTTGGTGAATCTCTTGTTTACGCTTATGCCAGTGGATGCACAATGGTATTCAACAATGCTCTTAGAACTATTATCACATCATATCAACCATCCTTTATTGACATGCATGATTGGTGGATTATGAGTATTGCTGCTGCCATGAAAGCACATATAGTCTTTGACCATCATGCACATATTCTTTATCGCCAGCATTCGAGAAATGTCAAAGGACTAAATGACACGAAGTTCAAAGAGTGGAAGCAAAGAATGCAACGAGTATTCCAGAAGCAACAAATACGCTACCATAGTGCCTTAGAACTCTATAAAGGCTATTACACCCAGTTCCCACAAGAAAGCAAAGAACTTATAAATCTGTTTATTATATCCAAAAAGAGTTTTAAACACAGACTACATTTACTCATGGATTCACGCTACAAATGCGGAGATAAAAAAACGTGGATTCTTTTTAAACTATCTATACTGTTAAATACCTATTAGGTCACTTTTATTGTACCCATCTTTTAAGGACGTAGTAAAATATCCAATACCTATAGGAAAGTTTTTTGTATAAAGGAAGTGGACTTATACCCGTAGTAAGTGCTGATGTATTATTTCCATGCCTGCGATAACGTAGCAGTTTTTCAGGAATATAGATGGTCTTATAGTACAAGTCAGCAATCTGTCCTATCCAATAGTCATGCATGACGATGTGGGGAGGGAAAGGAAGCAGCTTCTTCAATATCGACCTGCGAAAGGCGGTACAGCAGCCAATATAGGTTGTATGATAAAGCGTTGGCCAAAAACCCCTGTGAGGTTTACATATATCATAAAGCGATTTTCCTGTGCTTGCCGCGTTCTCGTCGCATATCCAGGCATCGCTTATCACCAAGTCGGCATCCTGTAATGCTGCCACCATGAGCTTAACCTTTTCAGGCTCCCATACATCATCCTGATCGGACAGGAATAGATAGTCGCCTGAAGCATTTTTTATAGCATTCTCGAAATTATAGGTCAGTCCACGCTGAGGACCTGCAAAGACCTTGATACGAGGGTCGTGAAACGAAGCTAAGACCTGAAGGGTGGAATCAGTTGAGCCATCATCAGAAACGATGAGCTCATCGTGCTCGCACAACTGCTGCAAAATGGAAGAGACTTGCTCCTTGATATATCTTTCACCATTATAGGTGGCCATACATACACTAATCATATTGCAAATGTAATCAAAAAGAGAGAAACAGAGGAATTATTCCTTGATTTATTACAATAAAAAGCGTTTTTTTGCGTTTTTTTAAAAAGCTTATAATGAAAATCTGCATACTAACTCCAAGATTTCCCTTGCCTGAATGTGGTGGCGACTTGCTGAGAATAAACTACATCGCCCGGCATCTCAAGTCACAAGGCCATCAACTGGTATTGGTGTCATACACTGAAGATTCGGCTGACCTTGAAGCAGCCAAGGAACTATACGGCAAGGTCTATACAGTAAAACGCAGCAAGATTGCCTCTGCGTTTTACTCTGCCCTGTTCATGCTGACAGGACGTCCTATCCAGTGTGGCTATTACTATTCATCTACATACAACAAACTGTTCAAGCAAGTCGTTAAAACAGAGAAGCCTGACTTGTATGTCTCTCACCTACTGCGTATGGTGCCTTTTCTGGAGGATTCCAAATTACAGGAGAAATCGATTGTAGAGATGACCGATGCCTTGTCGAAGACCTATGCGATGGCCAGTGGAGCTAAAGGCAACACCTTGCTTCAGAATATTTATAAGATAGAGAAGTACCTGATAGCGAAATATGAGCAATATGTCATCAAACGCTATCCTAAGGTCGTACTGGTATCACAGGCTGACATCGATTTCCTGCGCAAGAGCATGGGCAACCAGTCGACAAAGTCGTTAGAGCTTCATACCAATGGAGTGGAGTATCTTTCGCAAATCAATGAACAGGTTGACACCAGAAAGATTTGCTTTATTGGCCACATGCAGTCGCTACAGAATCAGGATGCCGTCATTCATTTCGTTAACGATATCTTCCCTCTCATACTGAACAAAAAGCCTGATATGAAATTCTATGTTGTAGGGGCACATCCTCCCAAGGTTATCCAGAAGCTCCATAACGGCAAGAATATCTTTGTCACAGGCTTTGTGGAGGATCTTAACAAGTTCATAGCTGACTCCTGCATTGCCGTGGCTCCCGTTCAGATAGCTGCAGGCATTCAGAACAAGGTGCTGGTGGCTATGGCTAATGGCATTCCTGTAGTCCTCACCTCGCTCATTGCCAATGCCATTCAAGAGTTACACGACGGCGAGAACTGCTTCATTCGTGACGATAACCAGTCATTTGCCGATATCTGTATTGAATTGCTAAACAATCAGCAACTTCGCAATACAATAAAAGAACGGGGGCGCAAGGTGGTCATAGAGCATTATTCTTGGGAAGAGAAACTAAAAGGATATGAGAATCTTTGACTGTTTTTAAGATGAAACAGATTGAAGTCGTAGCTGCGATCATTCGTGATGCCGAGGGGCGTATCTTCGCCACCCAGCGTGGATATGGTGAATGGAAAGACTGGTGGGAGTTTCCGGGCGGGAAGATGGAGCCGGGAGAGACACCGGAAGAGGCTCTGCGACGCGAGATTCTTGAAGAACTGTCTGCGGAAATCAGCGTGGACGAGTTCTTATGTACGATTGAGTATGACTATCCGAAATTCCACCTGACGCTGCATTGCTATTATTGTTCCCTGACATCAGAGGCGCTGCATCTGAATGAGCATGAGGCGGCGAAGTGGCTTACGAAAGAAGAACTGGACAGCGTGAAGTGGCTGCCTGCGGATGTGCAACTGATCCGTGCTATTGCCACAGATTCCCCCATTCAGCGCATCATAACGGAGTGACTTTTCCTCCTCTGACGCCAGCTTATCCCTATAGTCTCTTGGGTTAACGTTTCTTCCTGGGCTTTGGTTCGGGTAGTACTTTGCAAGTCTCACGGACCAGAAGCGATAGGTAGTCGCGATCATCCACGTCGGTGATGTAGAAATAGTCTTTGGCACCTTCGTAGGGTGGGCGTAGTTCAACCGTACGGAGAAGCGGACGAACGGGCTCGGTGGGCTTCAGGTAGAAGTTGTTGTCGCAGATGAGGCCAAATATCTTGCCGTCGCAGTAGATGCCATAGTCGCCAAACATCTTCTTGGCCACGATTTCACCTGCCCCAGCACATTGGTCGGTAATGTATTGTACGAAGTCGGAACTACTTGCCATGATTCAAAAGGGTTTGCTTAAAATCCATCAGTCGAAGACGCGGAACTGATAGCCTTCGGCGATGAGCCATTCCAGGGCGGCGGGCAGCATCTTCCGCAGCTTCTGTATGCTGCGCAGGGAGTCGTGGAAGGTGATGATGGAGCCGTTGCGGGTGTAGTGCTTCACATTGTCCAGCACTTCTTCTGCAGTGAGGTTTCGGCTGTAGTCGCGTGTCACCACGTCCCACATGATGATGCGGTAGCCTTGATGTCGGATGGCTCGGTACTGCAAGGGACGCATCCAGCCGTGGGGGGGACGGAAGAGCGGCGGGGATGAAAGTTCAGAGTTGAAACTTTCATCTCTCATCACCTCTTCCGCCTTCTGGGTATTCTTCAGATACTTCCATGAAAGCCAGCGGAAGCCGCCAATGTGGTTGAAAGTATGGTTGCCAATGCGGTGACCCGCATTGACAACCATACGAAAGATGTCAGGATGTTTGCGAACGTTGTCGCCCACCATGAAGAAAGTGGCCTTTATGCCATAGCGCTCCAGCACTTCGAGCACGAAGGGTGTAGCCTCTGGAATGGGACCGTCGTCGAAGGTCAGATAGACAGCCTTCACAGACGGGTCCATTCGCCAAATGGCATGAGGGTAAAGCCACCGCAGGAAGCGGGCCGGTTGTTCGATAATCATATTGTCTCACTCCCGTCCCCTCTCCGATTGGAGAGGGGGTGGGGAGGTGCTTAGTAATTAGCTCTCTTCTGGAACTCCTCGAAGTAGGTACGCAAGGCCATGTCGTAGGCTGCGCTCTGCTTCGGGTCTGTCTCGTCGAGAATCTTCAGGGAATTGGAGAGCTGGATAAGGTAGTAGTAGCATTCGTCGGCGCTCATTTGCAGGCGCTTGTCGCTGAGGCTGATATACCAGGCGCAATACTCCGAGGCGTTTTGTGCCACGGCAGCAGCGAGCTCTGCGGCCTTCTGTTTGTCGCCCAGCGACTGCCACACCTGTGCCAACTCCAGGGAACCGCTCTGGTAGTTGTGAGGCACCGTGGCGGCGGGGATTTCCTTCTCTGCCTTCTCCAGCACCAGACGGGCCTTCTCCTTCTTACCTTCTGCCATCAGTTGCTTGGCCAGTTGGCCGAAGATGCGGCGGTGGGTCTGGCACATACGCATGACGGTCTCGTCCAGATAGATGTCCGGGTTGTCGATGCCGCCGAACTTGAAGCGGTTCATCACGTTGTCGTACATCCTTTCCGTGTCAATGGTGCGTCCCGAAGCCTTCGTGTTGAAGGGTGTGATGCGGTTAACGAGGCCTTCCTGCACGAAGTTGTCACCCAAGTTGCCATAGTTGTCGCGCCCAACGGTCATGGCCACGAAGAGTGGACGTTCCCAGTTGCAGCGGGCCAGCATTTCGTACATCATCATCTCGCTCTTGTAGACGGCACGCTTGCCTTTCAGATTGATGTGCATGACATCGGGGATGGAGTCTGCGGCTATCATCATTCCCGAACGCTTGACAGCTTCCTTGTCGATGGTAATGACGAGGCTGTCGGTCGGGAATATCTGCATATCCTTGTTGTCATTGAGAATCCACTTGTCGATGATAGTCGAGAGCTCGTAGGGGTTGTCGCCGAGGAGCTGGTGCATCGTGATGGGGTCATCCTTGTAGTATTCGATGGCTTGTTCCAGAGTGCCCGGACTGACACGGATACCCTCGCGGATTCCAGCTACATACTGGATGCGTTCCCACTTGATGGGTACGCTGGGCGAGTCGTAGGCTGGACGCTTCATCTGGTCGATGTACCAGTCGGTCTGCAGGTAGGAGAGGTTGCAGACGCGGGCATCGGTGCGCACTCCTTCGGTTTCCTGGTTGTACCAGAGCGGGAAGGTGTCGTTGTCGCCGTTGGTGAAGATGATGGGGTTGCCTTCCTGCGGCAGACTCTGGAGGTAGTTCTGGCCGAAGTCGCGGCAGGTGTAGCGGCCGCTGCGGTCGTGGTCGTCCCACGTCTGCGACACCATCTGCAAGGGCACGAGCAGGCAGAGCAGCGACACCAGCGAACCAATTTTCATCTTTTCACTTTTTAACTTCCCGTCGATCAGGTCGGCAATGGCGGCTGCACCGAGGCCAATCCAGATAGCGAAGGCGTAGAAGCTGCCAGCATAGGCGTAGTCTCGTTCGCGTGGCTGTTGAGGCGTCTGGTTCAGGTAGATAACGATGGCCAGACCTGTCATGAAGAAGAGGAAGAAGACAACCCAGAACTGCTTGACGCCGATAGGGTCACCGTCGCGCTCTTTCCAAGCCTGCCAGCAGAGGCCGAGGAGGCCCAGCAGCAGCGGCAGGCAGAAGAAAATGTTGCGGCCTTTGTTCTCCTTCAAGTCTGTAGGCAGCATCTCCTGGTTGCCAAGGCGCAGGTTGTCCACGAAGGGAATGCCGGTGAGCCAGTTGCCGTGTTCCAGTTCGCCATTGCCCTGGATGTCGTTCTGTCTGCCAGCGAAATTCCACATGAAGTAGCGCCAGTACATGAAGTTTACCTGATAGGAGAGGAAGAAACGGATGTTCTCCAACTGCGTCGGCATCTTAACCATCATGGGTTCGCCGCAGCGGTCGTAGGGAATCTGCCGGCCTTCGACGCCTCCCAACCACGACTCGTAGGCCTGCTGATGTTCCGGGCGGTCGCTGTACATGCGCGGGAAGAACATGTTCTGGGCATAGACGTACTCGAGATCGTAACGCTGAATCTCGTAGCGGTCGGGTTCGTCGGGGCTGGCCTTCTCCTTGCGCTGGTAGACGGGAGCACCCTCCTTGGAGACGGGTACGCAGTAGCCGCCTTCGGTTCTCAGCTTCACCTGAGAGTTGTAGGCCTGACCATAGAGCAACGGACGGGAACCGTACTGCTCGCGGTTCAGGTAGGTGCCGAGCGTGAAGATGTCCTCGGGCGAGTTCTGGTCCATCGGCGTGTTGGCCGTGGAGCGGATGACGATAACGGCATACGACGAGTAGCCAATCATAATCATCAGCATACAGAGCAGCGAGGTGTTCATCACACGTGCCGAGAAGAGATGCTTGCCCTCGGGTTTCCATACGAGCAGTCCATAGAGAGCGGCCAGAATCACCAAGCCGATGGCGATGCTCTGCCAGCCGTAGCCGTAGAAGGGAATACCCAGCAGGGCGACGCTGACCAGATAGGCGATGTTCATACGCAGTCGGTTACGCTCGGCCATCGTTTCCCAGATGGCCCACAGCACGACGGCAATGAGCAACACAATGTAAACGATGAGTCCGCTGTTAAAGGGAAGACTCAACGTGTTGACAAACAGCAGTTCGAACCATCCGCCAACCTTCACGATACCTGGGACGATGCCATAAAGCACGGCTGCCACAAGCACGAACGACCCCAACAGAGCGTAGATACTGCCCCTCAGCGTGGCATTGTCCGAACGCTTGTAATAATAGATAAGTACGAGCGCGGGCAGGCACAAGAGGTTCAGCAGGTGGACGCCGATAGAGAGGCCCGTGAGATAGGCGATGAGGATGAGCCAACGGTCGCTATGCGGTTTGTCGGCATTGTCCTCCCACTTCAGCATCAGCCAAAAGACGACGGCCGTGAAAAGCGAGCTGTAGGCATAGACTTCGCCCTCGACGGCAGAGTACCAGAACGTATCGCTCCAGCAGTAGGCCAAAGCACCAGTCATAGCTGCACCTTCGACGGCGATGAGCTGCCCGGCCGAGGCCACCCAGCCGTCTTTGCAGAGCAGTTTGCGTGCCAGGTGCGAGATGGTCCAGAAAAGGAACATGATACAGGCGGCACTCAGAATGGCGTTCATGATATTCACCATCAGCGCCACCTTCGCGGGGTCGGAAGTCAACTGGGTGAACAAGTTGCCCGTGAGCATGAAAAAAGGTGCCCCTGGCGGGTGGCCTACTTCCAGTTTGTAGGCAGTGGTGATGAACTCAGGACAGTCCCAGAAACTGGCCGTAGGTTCAACGGTGGAACAATAGGTGAAGGCAGCAATGATAAAGGCCAGCCACCCCATCAGATTGTCCACTAAGCGGAAATGTTTCATACGTTTATTAACGGGCTCAACCCGCAGTTATTTAATGTTTAAAGTTTACTTTTTACAGCTAAAAATGGGGCTTGCGCGGTTTTATATGCGCATAATTCGGTGCAAAATTAGCTAAATGAGCGTTAAATGACGAAGAATTTGTGAAGTTTCTTGCCGTGAGCGGTCTTTTCTAAGGAAGTTTCACACTTCCGCGTCCGTTTGCAACACCCCACGACCTTGCATTTCTTTCTTTTTCACTTCTCACTCCTTTCATTTCTCACTCTTGACACCTTTGCTTGTCACCATAATCGCCGGAACCATCAGTACGAAGCCGATGAAGCAGGGAATGGGAGCGGTGCGGATGCGTCGTGCATCAAATGCACCTGGACCGGGAGTTGGTGCAAAGCGCCCTCCCACGGTGTTCCTCACATCCGATTCGGGCAACATCAACAGGAAGCCCGAGATAATGAATAGTACAGACAAAGCTGCCAGTGCATAGTTCCGTCGGCCAAAAGCCGGAGGCCAAATGCCTTTCTTTTCCTTTTCCATAGTTTTTTGAGTTTAGAAATCGGCGGCAAAGGTAGGCATTCGGCAAGAATCAGTCAAACAATCTTCCTGACAACTGTCTGACAATTGTCTGACATCCATCTGACAGTTTAACGGCACATCCATAGTGTTTCACCGTGTCTCATTAGTGAGACAACGCTTTTCCACTAATGGGACACGCCCGAAGTCACTTTGTCTGCAACTTCAGGCTGGCAGGTTTCAGACCGTCGGCTGTAGCGGTGAGGGTGACGGTGGAAGGCTGTTGTCCGGCACGCAGGATGACGAGGGCACGGCCGTCGTAGAGGCGGCGGTGGTCGGTGGCGGTGAATTCGTCGCTGTAGTGGTCGCCGGAAGAGACGGCGAGGAGGTGGGGGGAGCTAGCGGAAGTATCGCTTGCAACAGAACCTGAAACGGGAGAAGGAGTGGACGTGAGAGAAAAGTGGATGTCGTGGGTGGCGGTGGGGACGAGGCGTCCTTTCTTGTCAATGGCTTCCACTCGGACGTGCTGGAGGTCGAGGCCGTCGGCACGCCAATAAGATTGACTATTTGATGATTTCCGTTTTTCGGTTCCAGCATTTAAATCGGGAACCAGGCGGAGGGCAACGGCGGGACCTGCGGTTTCCTCGCGATGGCGGGCAACGACCTTGCCGCCGTTCAGGGCGATGGCCTCGATGTAGCCGGGCTCATAGGTCAGCTTGTCCCAACGGATCTGATTGCGGACTTTCGGGTTCGTGCGGTCGTTCTGCTTGCGGCCGAGACTTTTGCCGTTCACCACCAGCTCCACTTCGTCGCAATTGGTGTAGATAGTCAAGTTCAGCTCATCGCCGGGCGTGCGCGTCCAGTGGTCGGTGAGTCGGCGGATGCGTTGCTTCACGCCGTTCCACTCGATGTCGCGACTTTGTTCCTGAAAGCAAAGGTGCACCACGGGTTCGTCTTCGCGGAAGATGCTGCGGGCGAGGTAGGCGTTGGGCTTCGTGGTCAGGTCGATGTTGAAGACGCCCTGCGCCCAGCCCTTAGCTGGCCAACCCTGGCTCTCGCCGAGATAGTCGATGGCACCCCAGTAGGCGAGGCCGATGACCTTGGAAAGGTCCATCTCGTAGTAGTTCGGCCCCATAGCGGCCGTGGTGGCTTCGCTCTGGTAGAACATCATCCAAGGGAAGCGGCGTCCGTCGCCGGGGAAATACATATACCTGTAATTATAGGCCGCGATGTCGGTTTCCATGACAAGAGGAGCAGGCAGGGAATCGGTTTCCTGTGAACGGCCGCGCGGATGCATGGCCACGGTGATGAGGCGGCTGTCATCGTAGCGGCGCAGCAGGGGCTTCATCATCCGATAGGGCGTGACGCCCCAGTCGGCAAAGGGAATGTTCCAGTAGGTCTGTAGCTCGTTGCCGAGGCTCCAGAAGACAATACTGGGGTGGTTGCGGTCGCGACGTATCCATTCGGGGATGTTGTTCTGCCACAGCTCTTCCCACGGCGTTCGGCCTCCGCAGTACTGCGTCAGCCACTTGTCGTAGAGCTCGTCGACGACGAGGATGCCAAGCGAGTCGCAGAGGTCCAACAGGCTCTCGCTGTAGGGGTTATGACTGGTGCGGATATGGTTGAAGCCGAAGTCCTTGAGCAGGCGCAGGCGTTTCTCGATGGCACGGGGATAGGCGGCGGCACCAAGGGCGCCGAGCGTGTGGTGGTTGGCAATGCCTTTGAGAATGACCTTGCGGCCATTGAGCCTCATACCGAAGGCGGGAGAGAACTCCAACTGACGCACGCCGAAACGCGAACGGACGCAGTCGGCCACACGTCCATCCGCATGACAGACAGTGACCTCGGCCGTGTAGAGGTACGGGTCATCGACATCCCAGAGGTGGGCATCGGGAAGTGCGATGGCGGGAAGCTGGTACTCGCGCGTCTTCTGGTTTCCACGGAAGGGAAGCTCGGAAGTCTGCTCGGCCACGCAGCGACCTTCGCGGTCAAGGATGCGGACACCAAGGCGCAAGGTCTTCAGCCCACGCTCGAAAGCGGAGACTTCGGCCTGGACGAAAACGCTATCACGCCCGTTCGTGGTGATACGTAGCGGGTGACGGGTAAAGAAGACCTCGGGGTCGGTGACCACGACGTGCACGTCGCGATAGAGACCAGCACCCGTGTACCAGCGGCTGTTGCTGACGTCGCGCGTGTCGGCACGCACGGCCAGCACATTCTCCTCGCCCCATCGCAAGAGCTTCGTCACGTCGGCCTCAAAGCCGAGGTAGCCGTAGTCGGTCTTGCCGATGAACTGCCCGTTGAGCCAGGCGTCACCCGTGTAGAGAATGCCTTCGAAGTCGATAAGCATACGCCTTCCCTGCCACGAAGCGTCGGGCGTGAAGGTCTTGCGGTACCAGCCAATGCCCATCTCCTTGAAGCCACGAGCCGAGAGGCGACTGCGGATGTTGGCTCCCGGATCGCTCTCGTCGGGTCGTTCATCGGCACTCGGAGCCACCCAAGGCTGCTCTATCTGAAAGTCGTGGGGCAGGTTGACCACTCGCCAGTCGGCATCGGAAGTCTGGGGCTGTTGCCCGTCGGTCACATCGCCGGCATGGAAGCGCCAGCCGAAGTTCAGAAGTTCGCGCACACGGACGTCGTTTGCCTGAACGGTCTGAGTTGCCACGAGGCAGACGAGCAATGCAGCACGCAGGAAAAGGGAGGAGAGGCTCTTGGAGGTCATATCTTTGCGTTTTAGTGTTAATTCGTAAACCTGTTTTGATAAACTTAAAGGAGGAAAGCGAGCGAATCACTTTCCTCCTTTTTGGTAGCGGGACTCGGGATTGAACCGAGGACCTCATGATTATGAATCATGCGCTCTAACCATCTGAGCTATCCCGCCATCGGGTTCTTTTTCTTGAACGCGGGTGCAAAGGTACGGAAAAAGTTTAGA
>Ga0310696_10004643_pt1 | contig 16797 bp, 16 predicted proteins | sample AusTroGonzalo_MG_4_FD_203885 | JGI IMG/M metagenome (GOLD analysis project Ga0310696, IMG submission 203885) | Bovine rumen microbial communities from tropical cattle in Woodstock, Queensland, Australia - Gonzalo_02 (v2) (version 2) | ecosystem: Host-associated > Mammals > Digestive system >...
GCTGAAAATTAGTAACTTTGCAGTCCAAAATCGAAAAAAACAGATATTCACATTATTAATATATAGAAGAATAGAAAAATGACAAAGGCAGAAATCATCAACAAAATTGCTGAAGAGACAGGCATTGCCAAGAAGGATGTGGCCGCTACAGTAGAGGCCTTTATGGAAGAAATCCGTGTAAGCCTGGCGGATAACAAGGAGAATGTCTACCTGCGCGGTTTCGGTACCTTTACCGTGAAGCATCGTGCCGCCAAGACAGCCCGTAATATCTCCAAGAACACGACATTGGTTATCGATGCCCACGATTTCCCCGCTTTCAAGCCCTCTAAGAGCTTCATTGAGAAGATGCTGAGCTAAAAAGATTAAAATTTTAACAATAAACATTTAAGTATTATGCCAAACGGAAAGAAGAAGAAGGGCCACAAGATGGCTACTCACAAGCGTAAGAAGAGACTGCGCAAGAATCGTCATAAGAGCAAGTAATCACTGGTTACTGCCCGCGACGGTAAGACGTAGAAAAGAAATGAAAGGAGTGTGTCTGCATATCCGAGAGGATTGCGACACACCCTTTTGAGTTAAAACCCATTATCAAGACAAGCAAAAGACAATGACAAGTGAAGTTATCATTGATGTGCAACCGAAGGACATCTCGATTGCGCTGCTCGAAGACAAGACGCTGGTGGAATACCAGAAGGAGCAGCGGTCGGCATCGTTCTCCGTGGGCAACATCTACGTGGCAAAGGTGAAAAAGCTGATGCCCGGACTGAACGCCTGTTTCGTGGATGTCGGCTCTGAGCGTGTCGCATTCCTGCATTATCTTGACCTGGGCACTCAATTTAGCTCTTATGAAAAATACCTGAAACAGGTAGTCAGCGACCGCAAGAAACTCTACCCTATCCAGAAAGCCACCATCCAGCCGACGCTGCCCAAGGACGGCAGCATTGCCAACACGCTGAAGGTGGGTCAGGAGATCATGGTACAGATCGTGAAGGAACCCATCAACACGAAGGGTCCCCGTCTGACGTGCGAGCTCAGTTTCGCAGGACGGTATCTCGTGCTGATACCTTTCGACAACACTGTATCCGTATCGACGAAGATCAAGAAAGGTGAAGAAAGGAGTCGTCTGAAACAACTCATCCAGAGTATCAAGCCCAAGAACTTCGGCGTGATTGTACGTACTGTGGCCGAAGGCAAACGGGCAGCAGAGCTGGATGCAGAGTTGAAAATCTTACTCAAGCGCTGGGAAGACGCTATTACAAAGGTACAGAAGACCACAGAAAGGCCTGTACTCTGTTTTGAGGAACAAAGCCGCGCCGTAGCGTTGTTGCGCGACTTGTTCAATCCCACCTACGACAGCATTCAAGTGAACGATGAGGTGATCGGCGAGCAGATTCGCGACTACCTTGGCTTGATTGCTCCGGAGAAGAAGGACATCGTGAAGCAATACAACGGCACGTTGCCCATCTTTGACAATTTCAATGTCACCAAGCAGCTTAAGTCAGGATTCGGACGAACCGTCAACTACAAACATGGCGCCTATCTGATCATTGAGCATACGGAGGCCATGCATGTGGTAGATGTGAACAGTGGTACGCGCGTGAAAAAGGAAAACGGTCAGGAAGCCAACGCCCTGGAGACGAACCTCGGCGCTGCCGACGAACTGGCCCGTCAGCTGAGACTACGTGACATGGGCGGTATCATCGTGGTGGATTTCGTGGACATGAAACTGGCGGAAGACCGTCAGATTCTCTATGAGCGCATGTGTAAGAACATGCAGAAAGACCGCGCCCGCCACAATATCCTGCCCCTGTCGAAGTTCGGACTGATGCAGATTACCCGTCAGCGCGTGCGTCCTGCCATGGACGTGAATGTGGAGGAGACCTGTCCTACCTGTCACGGCTTGGGAAAGATCAAGTCCAGCTTCCTGTTTACAGACCAGTTAGAGCGAAAGATTGACACCATGGTCAACAAGATTGGCATCAAGCGATTCTATTTGCATGTTCACCCCTATGTGGCTGCCTATATCAACAAGGGTGTCTTCAGTATGAAGATGCAATGGCAGCTGAAGTACGGACTGGGCGTGCACATCGTCCCCTCACAGAAACTGGCTTTCCTGCAGTATGAGTTCTATGACACTAAACAACAGTTCATCGACATGCAGGAAGAGATTGAATCAACATTACAGTAGTAATCCCCTATCATCTATGCTGACACTGAAAATACTGTTCTGGCTCTGTCTGTTTATCGTGTTCTACACCTATCTGGGATACGGTATGCTGCTTTACCTGATCATCCGCCTGAAAAGACTGGTGAAGGGAAAGCCCCAGACCATTGCCACCCCCACGGACGACGAGTTGCCTACGATGACGCTCATGATCTGTGCCTACAACGAACAGGACATCGTGGCAGAGAAGATGCAAAACACCCGCGCCCTGGACTATCCGAAAGATAAGTTCAGGGTGATGTGGGTTACCGACGGTACGACGGACAACACCAATGAACTGCTGAAGGCCTATCCCGAGGCAGATGTGGTGTTCAGCCCAGAACGTAAGGGCAAGACCGCAGCCCTCAAACATGGTCTCAGAGAGGTGAAGACAGAACTCGTAGCCTTTACCGATGCCAACACGATGATCAACAGCGGCGCCATGCGCGAGATAGCCAGACTGTTTATGGACAAGACTGTTGGCTGTGTGAGTGGTGAGAAGCGTGTCGCTTCGAGAAATGGAGAGATGGCAGCAGAAGGTGAAGGCATGTACTGGCGCTATGAGAGCACACTGAAGAAATGGGACAGCGAGCTCTATTCGGCCATGGGTGCTGCAGGTGAATTGTACGCCATCCGTCCGGAACTCTGTCATGAAGTGCCTGACAATGCCCTTCTGGATGACTTCATGATGTCGATGCTCATTGTTGACGAGGGGCACCGTATCGCCTACGCCCCCGACGCCTATGCTCTCGAATACGGCTCTGCCAATATCCAGGAGGAGTCAAAACGTAAGCGTCGTATCGCAGCAGGTGGTCTGCAGAGTATATGGTGGCTGAGAAAGATGCTCAACCCACTGCGTCAGCCATTGGTGGCCTTCCAATATATCAGCCATCGTGTGCTCCGCTGGAGCATCACTCCTATCGCACTGGTCATTCTGGCCATCGTCAACATCGTGCTTGTTTGGATGGGAGCAGGTTCTGTCTATACTGTGTTGCTGGCACTCCAAGCCCTGTTCTATCTGGCCGCTCTGCTGGGATGGGCACTGAACAAATGCGGACATCGGAACAAGTTGCTTTATACCGCCTACTATTTCCTGTTTATGAACCTGAACGTGTTCCAGGGAATGGCCTATCTGAAGAGCCACTCCAAGAGTGGTGCCTGGGAAAAAGCTAAAAGAAGCTAAATTTTTACACCTATTATTTGCTTGTTTGAAAAATATTAGCTATCTTTGTACCCAAATAGTGTTTAAAGAGAATGGGACTAAACGAAAAGGACATTTTATTACAGAAACTTTCTGATGCAACCAGGAAATTAAGGCTCGTGTCTGAACAGCTGGAGATCGCAAACAAGAAGCTAAAAGAATACGAAGAGAAGGCTATGAAGGCTGAGAAAGCCAGTCAGATGAAGTCTCTCTTCCTGGCCAACATGAGCCATGAAATCCGTACCCCTCTGAACGCTATTGAAGGTTTTACGCGCATCATCGTTGAAACCGACTCTGAAGAGGAACGCATGAAATACTATCAGATTGTTGAAAGTAACAACCAGCGTCTGTCGAGTCTGATCAACGAGATCCTCGACCTCTCCAGAGTAGAATCGGGCGAGATACAGTTGAAGAAGGAGATGACCGATATCAACCAGATATGTGAGACGATCAAACAGCTGTTTAAGTTCCGTTGTCCAGAGTCGCTGAAACTGGAGTTCGAGAAGCCGTTGATGACCGTGACAATGAATACCGATGCCAATCGTCTGATACAGGTGCTCTCCAATCTGATCAGCAACGCCCTGAAGCATACCACGAAGGGTAGCATCACCTATGGTTTCCGCGTCATCAGCGAGATGAAGGAGATAGAATTCTTCGTAAAGGATACAGGTACAGGTATTGAGCCGGAATTCCTCAATAGCATTTTCAACACCTATGCCTCGCAAGATGCAGAGCAGCAGAAAGGCTATGGCCTTGGTCTGGCGCTCTGTAAGATTATCGTCGAGAAGATGGGTGGAACCATCCGCGTGGATTCTACCGTTAATATCGGCTCCACCTTCACTTTCGTGCTTCCCTTCCAGGGTACGGTAGGCGGTATCAATCAAGAGCGTACTACCACCACAACCAATGTACGGACCATCCGCGTGAGTGCCCGTCCTGGCGACTTGAACCAGAAGACGATACTCGTGGCTGAGGATGAGGACAGCAACTATGAACTGGTGAAGATAGTGCTACAGAAGCGTTTCCGTCTGTTACGAGCCCATAACGGTATTGAGGCCGTCAACCTGAATGAGGACGAGAGACCAGACCTGATTCTGATGGATATCCGCATGCCTGAGATGAACGGTCTCGACGCCACACGCATCATCAAGGAGGTCAATCACGAGACCCCCGTCATCGCCCTCAGCGCCTATGCCTTTGAGGAGAATATCCGCGAAGCCAAGATGGCCGGTTGCGACGAGTTCATGGCCAAGCCATTCAGAGTTGAGAATCTCATTGAGGTGGTCAGAAAGTACCTTGATGACGAATAATAATTTGAAACAATCATTTCAAGACACTTATGGGTAAACTTGCAGTTCAGAAATTTTTCTCATTTACGATACTCATCATCACCTTGATGATGATGATATTCACACTCGTTGGCCTTTTCGGAGGCGAGACCAATCCTTCAGGCAATATGGCGCGCGCCCTGCTCGTCTACGTGCTCCCCTTATTGATGGTCGGCAACTTTATTCTGTTGATATACTGGCTGATCCTGAGGCGCTGGCACTGGGCTCTGATGCCGTTTATCACACTGCTCTGCTGCATTCCCTATTCCGGAACGCTCTATCAGTTTGGAGGCATCGACGAGACCGCAGACAAGCAGTCCGGACTGAAGATTGCCACCTATAACGTGGCCAGCTTCGGCCACGCGGCATCAGGCTTCATCGCTCAGGATATCCTTGCGGAAATGAAAAAACAGAAGGTGGATGTCTTTTGCATTCAGGAGTACAGTAACCACAGTGGTGACAAAGACAACTCTGAGAGTTACAAGGAATACTTCCCCTATATGGAATATGGTGTCAACGGTCACATGGCCACTTTCAGCCGCTATCCCATCAAGGACAGTGCTCCTATCGAGTTCCCTGGCAGTGCCAATGGTGCGATGTGGATTGACATCGATGTCAACGGACAGATGTTCCGTGTCTACAATGTGCATCTGGAGACCGCAGGTGCCCACCACGTGATGTACCGCGCCAACAAGATGGAGGAAGACGGTTATAACGTACAGGGCAACCGTCTGCTTGAAGCGATCTATGGCACCTACACCGTGGGTATGATCAAGCGAGCCGGACAGGCCAATATCCTTGCCAATCACATGCGCGATTGCAAATATCCCGTTATCTTAGCCGGTGACTGTGTGGATGTCCCCTACTCTTACGTCTATAATACCCTGAAGGGAGAACTGACAGACGGCTTTAAGGATTGCGGAAGTGGATGGATGCACACCCTTCGTGGCAAGACACCTCTGAGAATCGACTACATCTTCCACGACAAGAACTACGAGGGCTTATCTTATTACATGAAAGAGCTCAGCTATTCTGACCACTATCCAGTGTTCATGAAGATAAAGCTCAAATAATCTTAAACCTCACGCGGAAGGACCGTTCCTGTTCATCCCAGTTTGTGCCAAGCATTTCGAAGCGCCCTATCTGAGAGGTGCTGCGAACATGCCTGCCAATACAGGGACAGACATCATAATCACCAATGCGGACCAGTCGGATCGTGTCGGAAGCATCTTCTGGCAGACGATCTGTTGAGACCTCATCAGGGAGATTGTCACGTGTGACAAACTCGAAGGTCACAGGCAGATCCTCGTCAATCAACTCGTTCATCAGACGCTCTATCTCCTTCTCCTCCTGGCGTGAGGGCTTATGGTCAAGATAAAAACTCATCTTGCTCTTTTTCCGTTCAATATGCGCATTATGCGACCGCTCGCAACCGAACAACCGGATCATGGTCTGATTCAGTAGATGCTCTGCCGTATGCGCAGGTGGGAACTCTTCCTTATTGTGGTCGTTGAGAATGGGGGCCATATTCACTTATGCTTTAAACTTCAGAACGACAGCACTATTGGCCTGCACATTGACAAGGACAGCCTCATCGCGCTTCAGTGACAGTTTCTGCTTCCCACCGGAAAGCAGATCCGAAGCCTGTACGTTTTTCTCCTTCATTTTGAGGAAATCGAAAGCATGACCAGGAATCGTAATGCCAATAGCCTGAGCAGAATCAGCGAAGTTTGCCACTACCAGCAGCACCTCTGCACCAGCCTTACGAATAAAGGCATATTCATGGTTATACCGTCCATTAACATACATCAGATCGAAAGAAGCCCCATTAATGACAGCCTTCTCAGTAGTGGCGATGCTGATGACCTTATCATAAATGGCTTTCAGCTGTTTCTCCTGAACAGTTAACTTCCGCTGGGCAGCACGTACAATGGTATCCACACTCCAATAGTCAAAGATCGTCGTACGCCCGTCATTACCACTGAAGCCCTCCTTGTCCATACCCCGCTCGCCATACTCCTGTCCGAAGTAAATCATCAGCGGATTCTGATGGAGAAGGGCCGACACCACAAATGCGGGCACGCCCTTCTGAGCATCACCGGCAAAGAAACTGCTGGCAATACGCTGTTCATCGTGGTTCTCGAGGAAATAGAGCATGTGATCGCGGATATCATCGGTAGCCTGCCAGGCACCTGTGATGGCAGAAGTAGACTGATAGCCACGCATCACCTCGCGTAGTGTGTCGTACATGCCTACCTTGTCATAAAGATAGTCGAAACCTGCTGCCAGATAGTTGCGATACTCAGCCGGATTATAGACCTCGCCAATGAAGATCATCTTCGGATAGGCAAACTTCACCTTGTCCGTCGCCCACTGCCAGAAGGCGGCAGGCACCATCTCCGCCATATCACAGCGGAAACCGTCGACACCCTTCTTGGCCCAGAAGAGCAGAATGTCTGTCATCTTGCTCCAGGTGTTGGGAATGGGAGTGAAATAGCCCACACGACCCGCATAGTAGTCGACACCATAGTTCAGCTTCGCCGTCTCATACCAGTCGTTGATGCCTGGGGCATTGTGGAAACAGTCATTACCCGTAGCTTTGGCAGGTTCCTCTAAATAAGGTTCACTCTCACCGTGATAGAGATCAAAATAAGGTGTGAAGCGCTGACCAGGACAATAATAGAAATTGTTCTGAGGGTCAAAGCCAAGTTGGGGATTATCCTCCTCGCCCAGGTCCTTCACGCCTTCAGGCTTACAGATGCTATGATACTGACGGGCCACATGATTCGGTACAAAATCGATGATGACCTTCATGCCAGCCTCGTGTGTACGCTCAATCAGTTGTTCAAACTCCTGCATACGCTGATTGACATCCGTAGCCAGATCGGGGTCTACATCATAATAGTCGGTAATGGCGTATGGAGAACCAGCCTGACCTTTGACGACAGCAGGATGATTCTTAGGGATACCATAGGCTGAATAGTCGGTTTGAGTGGCATGACGGATGATACCCGTATACCAGATATGGCTCACACCCATATCCCTGATGCTTTTCAGGGTCGTGGACGTGAAATCGTTCATTTTTCCGCAGCCGTTCTCTTCAAGCGTACCATTCTCCTTGCGGGTGGTATTCTTGTTCCCATAAAGTCTGGTAAAGATCTGGTAAAGAATAATTTTTTGTTTCAATTCTCTAATTCTCAAATTCTTGATTTATTCTATTCCATGAGCAGGGATTTCTTTGTTGATCTTGGCAATCATTCCCTGCAGAGCCTTACCTGGGCCGCACTCCGTGAAGTCGTCTGCACCATCGGCAATCATATTCTCCACGCTCTGAGCCCAACGTACTGAGCTGGTGAGCTGTGCAATCAGGTTAGCCTTGATCTCAGCGGGATCCGTATGAGGCTTACCATCCACATTCTGATAGACAGGACACTTGGGTGCCTTGATCTCCGTCTTCTCGATAGCGGCCTGAAGCTCATCCTTTGCAGGCTGCATCAAAGGAGAATGGAACGCACCACCCACCTTCAGGGGCAGCGCACGCTTGGCACCAGCAGCCTTCAACTGTGCACATGCCTCATCGATAGCCTCGATATTACCAGAGATAACCAGCTGACCCGGGCAGTTATAATTAGCAGGCACCACAACACCCTTGCCCATCTGGCTCACCTCTGTACATACCTCCTCAATCTTCTCGAAAGGCAGGGCAATAATAGCCGCCATTGTAGAGGGCTGAGCCTCACAGGCTTTCTGCATCGCCATAGCACGGGCATAGACCAGTTTCAGACCATCCTCGAAACTGAGGGCACCAGCAGCCGTCAGGGCAGAGAACTCACCCAGAGAATGACCAGCCACCATCTTCGGCTCAAAAGCATCACCCATGCAGAGGGCAGAAATCACACTGTGCAGGAATACGGCAGGCTGAGTAACCTTCGTCTGCTTCAACTCCTCGTCAGTACCCTCAAACATAATATCCGTGATACGGTAGCCAAGAATATCATTGGCCTTCTCAAAAAGTTCCTTTGCAAGTGGGTTGTTATCATACAGATCCTTACCCATACCAACGAACTGTGCTCCCTGTCCGGGAAAAACAAATGCTTTCATCTTGAAATTTACAATTTAAATATTTACGATTTACAATTTATTTTCGAATTTACCTATTTTATTATTTTCGAGGTGCAAAATTACTGCTTTTTTCTGAAAGTTGACCCTTAAAAGGTATTTTTTTCGCCAAATAGGGCTGAATATCGGATTTTTGGTGTAATTTTGCACTTGAGAATGAGTCGAGACTGAAGAAATGAAGTTAATTGTAATGACAAGACCCACGTTTTTCGTGGAAGAAGACAAGATTCTTACCAATCTCTTTGAGGAGGGAATGGACAACCTGCATTTGCACAAACCAGGCTCCTCTCCGATGTACTCAGAGCGGTTGCTGACCCTTTTGGGCGAAGACATTGCCAGCAGGACGACAGTTCACAACCATTTCTATCTGAAAGAAGAATTCCGTCTGCACGGCATTCACATCGACGATGCCTTTACAGAGCCACCCACGGGCTACAAAGGCAATATCAGTCGTACCTGCCATGCGATTTCAGAACTCAAGGATGCCAAAAAGCAGAGCAACTACGTATTCCTGCATCCCGTCTTCGACAGTCAGACCATCAAGGAAGAGAAGTCAGGTTTCACGATGGATGAACTGAAAGAAGCCTCGCGCCAGGGACTGATAGACAAGAAAGTCTACGCCCTTGGAGGTATGAACCTTGACACGATAAAAGTGGTGCGTGACCTCGGGTTTGGCGGTGTCGTCATCTGTGGCGATCTCTGGAACCGCTTTGACATCCACAACGAGCTCGATTACAAGGAGTTGCTGTTGCACTTCGCACGATTAAAGAAAGCGATAGACTAATAAAACATATCATCTGAAAAATGAGTACAAGAAACTCTTACATGGTTTTTTCGGGTACCGCCACGAGGTACCTCGCAGAAAAGATCTGCCAAAGTCTGGGCTGCCCTTTAGGACAACTGCAAATCACCAAGTTCTCTGATGGCGAGTTTGCTGTCAGCTACGAGGAGAGCATCCGTGGCCGTGACATCTTCCTGGTACAGAGCACCTTCCCCAACAGCGACAACCTGATGGAGTTGCTGTTGATGATCGATGCTGCCAAGAGAGCCTCAGCCCGTACCATCAATGCGGTCATCCCCTACTTCGGCTGGGCCCGTCAGGACCGGAAGGACAAGCCGCGTGTCAGCATCGGCGCCAAACTGGTGGCCGACCTGCTCAGTGTGGCTGGTGTGAACCGTGTCATTACCATGGATCTGCACGCAGACCAGATTCAGGGCTTCTTCAACGTTCCCGTTGACCATCTCTACGGCTCCAGCGTCATCCTGCCCTATCTGCAGAGTCTGAAGCTTGACGATCTTGTGATTGCCTCACCCGATGTAGGCGGATCCAAGCGTGCCAACACCTACGCCAAGTTCCTGGGCTGTCCCCTCGTGCTCTGCAACAAGACACGTGCGCGTGCCAACGTGGTGGAATCCATGCAGATTATTGGCGAAGTAGAAGGAAAGAATGTGGTGATTGTCGACGATATGGTAGACACCGCCGGTACCATCACCAAGGCTGCTGACCTGATGAAGGAGAATGGTGCCAAGACCGTACGCGCCTGTGCCAGTCACTGTGTGATGAGTGGCCCGGCCAGTGAACGTGTGCAGGACTCTGCTCTCGAGGAGATTGTCTTCACAGACTCCATCCCATATACCAACCGCTGTGCCAAGGTTAAGCAACTCTCTGTGGCTGAAACCTTTGCAGAAGCTATTCGTCGTGTCATCAATAACATGAGTATCAGTGACCTGTATCTGATTTAGTGAATAGTGATTAGTGAATAGTGAATAGTGAAAAGTGAATAGTGTTATGAAACGGGCAGTTGTGGAAAAACGGTTATGGGGCATTATGCTGCTTATACTGTTCACTATTCACTGTTCACTATTCATTTCTTGCGACAGCAAGGTTCAGCAGATGCGTGAGTGGCAGGCGTTGAACGACACCATTCAGGAGTGTAGTCAGAAAATCCAGAACATTGTCAACGTCATCCAGCAGAATCCCTACACCTCAGAAGAAGCACAAAAAAGCCTGCTGCACGACATCGACAGCATCGACCAACGAATGAAGCAGGCCATTCTCAATTGCCTGGAACGCAACAAGGACAACGACCTCGGCAAATACATCCGCGAAAACTACACAGAAGAGTAGGATGATGACTACAGCCCCATCGACACGGGCAATTGCATTAGTCTATTGAAAAAAATTAACCCCCTCAAAAATCGAGGGGGTTAATTATTATATTAAGCGATGGAGAGGGGAAGCTCCAACCACTTCACGTAACAGAAATCCTGACGGTGAGGCAGGTTCTTGTTCTTCGGATACATACGGACGGCACTCTTGTACTGGCCAGCCTGCTTGGGTGAATGAACCACCTCGAAGGTGTAGTTGTTACCCTCATGGCCTACCATCTTCAGCGGCTCGATAGAGAACACATGATCCTCGCCGTTCTCGTCGGTGTAGACATTCACCTTCTCCAATGCCACGGCATCGTCGAGACCCTGCTCATTGATGACATAACGCAGCGTGTAGTTCACACCAGTGAGGTGCAGACCATTAGAAGGCGCTGTAGACTCTGCACTGACCACACTGATGGCATCCCATCGCTCTGCGACGGTCTCCTTCCACTGGGCAATCTCCTTAGCCAGACGGTTGTCATTCTTAGCGAGTTCCTTGAAGCGCTTGGCCTCCTTCTCATAGAATTTGGAATAGTAATCGTCCAACTGGCGCTTCATGGTGTAGTGAGGCGCAATCTGGGCAATTGAGTTCTTGATGACCTTGATCCAGCCCTTAGAGATACCCTTCTTATCCTTGTTATAATACAGAGGAACGATCTCGTTCTCCAGCAGACCATAGATGGTAGCGGCATCGAGCTGGTCCTGATAGCCCTGATTAGCGTAGGTACGCTTCTCGGTGAGTGCCCATCCGGCACCCTCACGATAGCCTTCCAGCCACCAGCCATCCTTCACACTGAGGTTGACAACACCGTTCATCTCGGCCTTCTCACCAGAGGTACCAGAAGCCTCCAACGGACGGGTCGGGGTGTTCATCCAGATGTCAACACCAGACACCAGACGACGGGCCAGCAGGAAGTCGTAGTCCTCAAGGAAGATAATCTTACCCTGGAACTCATCACGCTGTGAGATCTCGAAGATACGCTTGATCAGACCCTGACCAGCACCATCGGCAGGGTGAGCCTTACCAGCGAAGAGGAAGACCACAGGATGCTCAGGATTGTTGACAATCTTGCTGAGACGGTCGAGGTCAGTAAACAGCAGGTGCGCACGCTTGTATGTGGCAAAGCGACGGCAGAAGCCAATGACCAGCGCATTGGGATTGAAGCGCTCCAACAGCTTCACCACGCGTGAGGGATCACCCTGATTCTTCAGCCAAGTCTCACGGAACTGAATCTTGATATAATCGAAGAGCTTCTGCTTCAGGGCCATACGGGTTGCCCAGATCTCCTCGTCAGGACAGTTGTAGATGCCATGCCAGATCTCCTCGTTGGACTGGTCGCTCAGGTGCTTCGCATCGAAGTACTTAGCATAGACCTGACGCCATTCGGCAGCACACCAGGTGGGGAAGTGAACACCATTGGTGACATAGCCCACATGGTTCTCCTCAGGATAATAGCCGCTCCAGATGGGGGCGAACATCTTCTGAGATACCCAGCCATGAAGCATTGACACACCATTCACCTCCTGACAAGTGTTGCAGGCGAAGGTTGACATACAGAACTTCTCATCGTGGTTGCTGGGATTGGTACGACCCATGCCGATGAACTCATCCCATGAGATACCGAGCTTCTGAGGATAGCCACCCATATACTTGCCGAACAGACCCTCGTCGAAGTAGTCATGACCAGCAGGCACAGGTGTGTGAACGGTATAAAGACCTGAAGCACGCACCAGCTCAAGAGCCTGGTTGAATGTCAGGCCGTCTTCCTCGATATAGTCGCACAGACGCTGCAGGTTGCAGAGGGCAGCATGACCCTCGTTGCAGTGGTAGACATCCTTCTTGATGCCCAGTTTCTTCAGCAGCAGCATACCACCGATACCCAGCAGAATCTCCTGCTTCAGACGGTTCTCCCAGTCGCCACCATAAAGGGCGTGGGTGATGGGCTTGTCGAAATCAGAGTTCATCTCGTTGTCAGTGTCGAGCAGGTAGAGCTTCACACGACCCACGTTCACACGCCAAACGTATGCATGCACCTGATAATTGGTATAAGGCACGTCAACCACCAAAGGATTACCATCTTTGTCAAGCTGACGCTCGATGGGCAGTGAGCCGAAGTTCTGAGTCTCGTAGTTGGCAATCTGCTGACCGTCCATTGAAAGGCTCTGTGTGAAATAGCCGAAACGATACAAGAAACCGACGGCACACATATCCACATTGGAGTCGGAAGCCTCCTTCACATAGTCGCCAGCCAGCATTCCCAGACCGCCTGAATAGATCTTCAGGGCAGAGTGGATGCCATACTCCATACAGAAGTAGGCCACTGACGGACGCTTGGAGTCGGGCTTCACATCCATGTACTTACGGAACGCGTCATAAACAGTCTTCACACGCTTCATCAGCGCCTTGTCCTTAATAATCTCTTCCTTACGGGCAAAGCTGAGACGCTCAAGCAGCATCACAGGGTTATGCTTTACATCATGATAAAGCTGAGGGTCAAGGTCACGGAACAAATCACGTGCCTCGTAGTTCCATACCCACCACATATTGTGGGCAATCTCGTCCAAACACTTCAGTTCCTCTGGCAAAGTGGCCTTAACGGTCAGCATCTTCCAGGAAGGAGCATTTGTGTAATCTGCTTTAATTTTCATCGTTTTTATAATTTACAATTTGACAATGTACAATTTACAATTTATTTATCAATTTTATCTATTTTGCAATTTCATCAGCCTTCAGTCGAGTCCTTAACGTAACTATCGACTTGACGATGATGCTTAACAATTCTTTACATTCTTGGTATAAGGGTTCTATGCGCGATGTCTTCAGCATCTGGCAACGCATAATCAAATCAAGCCAATGACAGGTTTCGTCTAATTCTTCTTCTACCATTTTCAGTTTATTCAGGAAATCTTTGTCTGACTTCGCAAGACAAGCAGCTCTATAGTTAGCTGAAGGGGATGTACCAGAACGTACCACTTGGCGAGCTATGGTCTGAGCACCCAAAGATGTCGGTAAGGCATCAACCATACTGATGATCCTCACTGCAAAGGATGTCATTCTCTCCTGTAGTTCCAATTTATCCATAAATGGTTAAATATTTAAATTCCCAAATAAATGGTAAATGGTAAATTGTCAAATTGTACATCTCTCCATGGCTTTCCGGAGGGCAATGTCGTATGCCTCTTCGTAGAACTTGATGAATTCGCTCCAGAGGGCTTTCTTCGACAACTGGCTGGCATTCTTACGGGCCTCATCCACCTGTTTCTTCGTAAAGGCAGAGAAGTCAGCCACCGTATCCTTGATTATATCAGCCACTTCCGAATAGTTATAGTCTGTGCGATGGATCACCTTCACACCATCCTGAATCTCACCATACCTACCGAAGACAGAGTTAGCCCAAAGGCCGAAACCTGCCAGATCGGTGGTGATGCATGGCACCTTGAAAGCCACAGCCTCCAGCGGGGTATAGCCCCAAGGCTCGTAATAGGAAGGATAGATGCAGAGGTCGTTGCCAAGCACGATATCATAATAGGTCATGTTCAGGATGCCGTCCTTACCATCGAGATAGCAAGGCAGGAAGATCACCTTCACACGTTCTTCCTTACGATTGTGCATATCGTAGAACTTCATCATGCCCAGCACGTTGTCATGGCTCATGTTATGCAGCCAGTGAGTGACCTGAGGCACTTCCAGCGGGGTATCGAATTGTTTCTTGCTACTGAGTCTTTCCTGCAAATCCTTGCGAGGCTCGCCTACCCAGCCTGGCACTTCTATGAAAGCAACGATATTCTTCTTCAGATCCCTGTCGCGCAACAGACGGTTCATGGCCTCCACAAACACATCGATGCCCTTGTTACGGAATTCGTAGCGTCCTGAAGTGGAAATAATCAGCGTATCATCATCCAACTGCTCGCCCAACAGAGCATTCGCCACATCCAGCAGACGCTTACGGGCAGCCTTACGCTTACGGGTGAACTGAGCTGCTGAGGGTACGAAACTATCGTCGAAACCATTAGGCAGCACCACGTCGACGGGCTTATCCAGCAATTCCACGCACTCTTTGGCAGTAATATCGCTGACGGTGGTGAAGCAGTCAACATGATGGGCCGTCTGCTTCTCGATCGAGTGCTTGCTCTCCATGTTAAGCTCACCTGCCATCTGGTCACCATTATAGGCAAACAGATAGTCATACAGCGGCTTCATGTTACCTGCTATCGAACGGCCAATGCTGGTGGCATGGGTTGTGAAGATGGTACCGATCTGGGGCAGCTTGTTGTTGATATAAAGGGCTCCAAGACCACACATCCACTCGTTGGCGTGGTAGATGACTTTTGGTTGAGAGTTTGAGAGTTGAGAGTTATAGAAGCTCTCGACCACGAGGGCAGCAGCATACGAGAACATCGAAGCCTCGTCGTAATCACCGTATGCATGGAGCGAGTCAACACCATAGTGTTCCCACAGCCAGCCGTAAATCTCATTCTTCTTTTCGAAATATGGTACAAAGTCTACCAGAATAGCGATAGGTTCTCCAGGCACCGTCCAGCGCCCTACCCTCACCTGAAGGCCGTTCTCCTTAGCCTCACTTTGCCAATCAGCAAAGAGAGACTGATCCTCTCTGAAATAGGGACTCTCCTCCGTTGTGTAATTACCGTCCTCCCGTTTCCATAAACCAGGACCGATAAATATCACTTTATCCTGATGTGCCTCCTGAAGGGTCTTGGCACGTGTCGAAAGGACTGTATAGATTCCACCTACTTTGTTACATACTTCCCAACTCGATTCAAAAATGTAGTCGGGGTTCAAAAGCCTATTTGTCATGCGTTATAATTATAAACGCTGCAAAGGTACTTAAAAAAAACTAAAAACTCGCTTACTTTTCCAACTATTTTTCCACGTTTTTGCGTTTTATTGATTTAGATTTGGTATCTTTGTCGGCAAAAATAGCAATATGAGAAGAATCTGTTTTATATTTCTTTCTTTTTTTCTGACTATCAGCGCTTTCGCTGAAGAAAAAGACAGTACGACCTTCCGCGCGTACCTATATAATAATGAGTATGACGTCTATCTGAACATCAACTTCTACGACCAGAACATCAAGGTGCCCGGACAGGAGCTCTATGGCGATCTGCCTGGCTATCTCGGTAAAAAGAACAATTCCTTCTGCTGGGTCATCACTTCTGTCAAGATAAAGGATAAAAATACCGCTACCATGAACCTCATCAACGACTACGGCTCTGAGGATCTCACAGCGACCCTCACCCAGAAAAACGACTCCATCTATATCCTCAAGCAGGAAAGCGGTTCTACCCTCAAAGTGCCCAAAAACAGCAAATGGCAGAAGATACCCAAGACCTTAGAAATGAAACGCAGGAAATAAGAACTGCAGGAATAAAAAAACAGGTGCCATCGAGAATGAGGGCACCTGCTTTATTTTTGAAGGATTTGTTTACTTCACCTTCTTACTTAACCTTCTCCACGATGGCCTTGAAAGCCTCGGGGTTGTTAATGGCGAGGTCGGCGAGCACCTTACGGTTAATCTCGATACCAGCCTTGGTGAGCTTGCCCATCAGGACACTGTAGCTCATGCCCTCCAGACGAGCGGCAGCATTGATACGCTGAATCCACAGGCTGCGGAATACGCGCTTCTTGTTACGACGATCGCGGTAGGCATAGGTCAGACCCTTCTCCCAGGTATTCTTTGCTACTGTCCAAACATTCTTACGGGCTCCAAAGTAGCCACGGGTAAGCTTCAAAATTCTCTTACGCTTTGCTCTTGATGCAACGTGATTTACAC
>Ga0310696_10004644_pt1 | contig 16797 bp, 16 predicted proteins | sample AusTroGonzalo_MG_4_FD_203885 | JGI IMG/M metagenome (GOLD analysis project Ga0310696, IMG submission 203885) | Bovine rumen microbial communities from tropical cattle in Woodstock, Queensland, Australia - Gonzalo_02 (v2) (version 2) | ecosystem: Host-associated > Mammals > Digestive system >...
AAACATAACCGAACGAGTCCGCGAGATCGCAACGCTGAAGGTCATGGGATTCAACAGGAGGGAGACGGGTGCATACGTCACGCGAGAAAACATAATGCTCGTGCTTATGGGGTTTGTCGTGGGAATCCCGTTAGGCATCCTGCTGCACAGATTCGTTATGTCGCAGATTGCGATGGATATGGTCACCTATGAACTCAGGATCGATCCTCAGAGCTACCTATATTCGCTCGGATTCGTACTGCTGTTCTCAACGATAGTTAACCTGATAATGAGAGCCAAGATCGAGAAGATCGATATGGCAGAATCGCTGAAGAGCGCGGAATAAAATCTTTTCCGGGTGTCTAAAGCAAAGGGTGCGTGCTGAATTTTCCAGTAAATTGACTGTACCGCGGTTCAAAACAGTGTATAGGATTTTGTCTAGGAAAATCGGTCTGAAATCCTAGACAAAATGTTGATTTGCTTCAGTTTCCAGGTTTTTGTCTAGGAAAAATGCTTCAAAAACCTAGACGAATTCCTAGACATGGTTTCTGTGGGTTATTGGGTTTTCGAAAACTCCCGCCGGCAATCTGCAACTATATTCAGCCGGCAATCTGCTGTCTGTTTTTCAGCTAACATTTTGAGGTCAGAAAGTTAGACAAAAAGTTGGATTTTGGCAAAAGCTTACTTTTCAGCTAACATTTTGGCTGCAAAATGTTAGACGTTTTGCAGACGCGTATTTCAACTACCCCGCGACACGCGTGAGCAGCCTTCGTATTTTCGAATGCTTGCGAAAAAATTACTCTTCTGTCTCAGCCATCCAGCTCTGATGGTAGTTCTTGCGGCGGTACTCTTCGGGAGTCATGCCAGTGCTCTTCTTGAAGACCTGGATAAAGTGAGACTGGGAAGAGAATCCCAGGTAGTTAGCAATAGAGAGGGAAGACTCGTCCAAGTGCCTTAACATGTTGCAGGCAACATTTATCTTCTGGTCTCTTATATAGCGGCTTAATGTGATGCCCATCTCCTGCTTGAAGAGCTTGGAAAGGTAGCTCGAATTAAGTGACAGGGAATCAGCGATGGATTCAACAGTAAGATTCTCCTGGATGTGTGATCTGATGTAATCGATCGCAACTACGATGTGGCGTGATACGACGCGGTTCTTGGACAGGTCGCTCATCTTACGGCAATAGGTGCGCAGAAGCTCGTTTTGTACGCTGTAAACCTCGTCTGTCGTGTTTGCAGCATCGATGAGGCTGATGAATATATCGCTTAAGGTGTAAGCGACAGAGATCTCAAGGCCTGCTTCGATGCAGAATCTGCTGACGAGGGCGGTGAGGATCACCGTGTGATATTTAGCATTGCGTACTTTGTCAGGACTTAAGGTGCCGAGGACCTGATCTGTCTCCGGGAGCTTCTTGATAGCTTCTTCGAGCCTGGATACATTACCGCTGGCAACGATCTCATAGAAGCTGATCTCGTTGTTATAAGCGACCTGGCGGTTGCCGGCTTCGCCGTCATCCATTAATCTTTTTGCGAGTTCTTTCTCGATATTCATAGGGCATTTCCTCTTTTTGGACAGCGGTGTAGCCGTTTGTCGGATTTCTTGTAAAAATTGTATATTTCTTTTCTAAAAGTGTAAAGTGCGTTTGATAATGTTGATAGCGGGAAAATTATTACAAATGTAGTCGTATAGGGGCTTTGACCCCAAAAACTTATTGAGTTATTGACCGAAAAGTAATAATATTTTATGTGAGAAAAACTGTATAGGAGAAGTGCATACCATGACTGATGAACTTAAAGACATAATCTATGCCGATTTGTTCAGATACACCGGTAATGCACGCCGCTATAAGAACATCTATACGTGCTATCTCGAAGAGAGAAGATCTTCCCCTGAATTCAGCTATATAAGCGTCATGAGACGTACGCGCTACTATGCCGACCAGATCAACAAGTACGACGGCATCAGGAAGAAGATGTATCAGATCAAGTTCGCAGTCAGCAACTGGAGGCTCGACAGACTGAGCCGTAAATATCACTTCCAGATCCCTTACGATACCAATATCGGCAAGGGTTTCTATCTCGCGCATTTCGGTCGTGTAATCATCCACCCGAAGAGCGTTATCGGACATAACGTTAACGTTTCTACCGGCGTTGTCATCGGTACACAGTTCAGAGGTAAGAGGAAGGGCGCTCCGCAGATCGGCAACTACGTTTGGATCGGTGCTAATGCCGTAATCGTAGGTAATGTCAGGATCGGCAATAACGTCCTCATCGCCCCCGGTGCTTATGTTAACTTCGACGTTCCGGATGGTTCCATCGTAATCGGTAACCCCGGTCTCATCAGAAGATCACCCGGTGCTACTCTGAACTATATCAACAACACTATCCTCTTCGACGAATACAATGTTCGTTCGGACGGAGTCAGACAATGGTAGAACCCTTGGTTTACAAGAACAACAGAGAGCGTTTTGCCGCCGCGTTGCCGGATCGCACCGCGGCGTTACTATTCTCAGGCGAAGGCAAGAAGATGTCGCTTGATTCGGAATACCGCTTTTTTGCAGACCGTAACTTCTTCTATCTGACAGGACTGGAGAATCCCGGTCTTATTCTTGTCATTACGAAGATTAACGATGAAGTCACCACGATTCTCTATGCTCCCGCGAGAAATTCATTGAAGGAACGCTGGCAGGGTAAGCGCATGAATTTTGCGGACCTGGCATCTGTTGCAGGACTTCCTGTCGATGACGTCCTTGATCTCGAGAAGTATGAGGAGAAAGAATTCGAACTCATCAAGGATGAAGAGATCAATGTTTATCTGGACAGTTCAACGGTCATGAGCAAGCCTTTTGAATTGAAGGCTGCTATCGAGAAGAACGGCAGGAAAGTATCTGACTTATCTGAGATCACGACTTCTTTAAGACTTGTTAAGCAGCCTTATGAGATCGAATCGATCAGGGAAGCTGCGAAGATCACTGAAGAAGCGATCGAAGAGATGAAGAAGATCATCCGCCCGGGCGTATCCGAATACGAACTTTATACCAAGCTTGAATATGAGATGGCAAAAAGGAGCTCTATGAGCTTTGCTTTCGAGACCATCGTATCCTGCGGAAAGAATGCATTCTATCTGCATCACTCTGAGCCTGAGAAAGACGGTGACGGCATCGCTAAGGAGGGCTCGATAATCCAGCTTGACCTGGGTGCGAGATATAACGGATACTGTGCCGATATCTCGAGAGTTTTCTTTGTAGGACAACCTTCCGGCGAAGACGACAGAAGAATGAGATTGCTGGAACTTATTCAGGCTCTCAGAAAGGCTGCATTTGACTATATTGCGCCCGGAAAAACGTTCGCCGGTCTTAATTCACAAATGTATGACATTGCGGGCAAATGGCTTGCGGGACAAGGGTTAATACCTGATAATTTTACCGAAGAGGAAGTGCGCCGTTATTACTGGCATAACACCTCTCATTATCTCGGACTTGACGTTCATGATGTCGGACCGAGAGATAAGGAATTCGAATCAGGTAATTGTCTTGCGGTTGAACCCGGTGTTTATATCCCCGAATGGGATATCGGTTTCAGGATCGAAGACGACTGCCTCGTAACTGAAGACGGCTGTCTGCTCCTGAGCTCCGGGAAGGACAGCCCGGAGGGTATAATTGTCGGATAATCAGTCACCCGTAACCGCTATTCTCATTGCGGTTTTGATAGTGCTCTTAATAATCCTCATCGGAGGAGGTTTTTTCGCGCTCTTCATGTCTTATACCGACAAGGTCTTCAAGCAGTTATTCAGAAGACCCAAGCCCCTGCCTCAGGTAGACAGATCACCTCAGAAGATAGACAGAAGCACGATAATAGGACGCGGCAAGAACTGGTTCTATACATTCCATAACGAGTGGCTCGGTGTCAGGGTAACGTCGTTCGACGGATGCAAATTATCGGGCTATTACAGACCTTCATCTGATACCACATGCCGCAACATGGTCATCCTCGTTCACGCTTACGATGAATCACCAGCTGAGATGGCTGCATATGCCAGACTCATGATGCGCAAGGTTCAGTGTCACTGCATAATGACTCACATGAGAGCGCACGGCATGAGCGGCGGCAAAAATTTCACATGGGGACTTATGGAGAGCGTCGACCTCGATGCCTGGATCAACTTCACCAAGAGACGTCTGGGCAATAACTGCAGGATCTATCTCGTCGGCAGAGGAGCAGGCGCTACGGCTTGTCTGCTCGCGGCTCAGCAGGCGGAATTCGATCCCTGCTGCTGCGGAATAATCGCGGATTCACCGATGCCGTCTCTTAACAGTTTCCTTAAGATCACTGTTCCCCAGAGTACGAAAATGTCCCCCGACGCAGTCATCGGACGCGTAAGAAAGCTTGCCCAGCGCAAGTTCGGATTTGATATCAACCGCTGTGATGCTACGGCTCACGCAAGTTCCATCAAGGTTCCCGTCTTGATCTTCCAGGGTGGGGAAGACGAGGTCACTGTACCTTCCGGTTCACGTGATATCTATGACAATCTCCGCTGCAGGAAGAGAATGGTCATCGTTAATAACGCAAAGCACTTGGAGTGCTATGAGAGATCCCAGGCTATGTATGAACGTGAAGTTCAGAAGTTCATCGAGTCTTGTGTAGTCCGACTCGTAAAAATCGGTCGTCTATAAGACACTTTTAGCTATTTTTCTAATATGAGATTTTAAGAAAAGGTGTTATAACCTTTGGGTTTGCATGAGCATTCATATTTCAGATTGAAGAAAATAGCTATGAGTACGAACGTTAGAGCCAAAGAATCTATGCTTGAAGGAAGCCTGTGGAATAAGATCCTCGGGTTCGCTTTTCCGCTCGCTTTTACCGGAATACTGCAGCAACTGTTCAACGCGGCTGACGTTGCCGTCGTTGGCAACTTCGCAGGTGATGCGGCAGAGAATGCCATGGCTGCAGTAGGAGCCAACACACCTATCATTGCTTTCATAGTTAACGGCTTTTTGGGAATCTCACTTGGTACTAATGTTGTCGTCGCAAATGCTATCGGAAGAAAAGACGACGATAGCGTCAAAAAGGCCGTGCATACTTCAATAATCGTTGCACTTATCGGCGGTATCGTAATAGCGCTTTTGGGTGAAATCTTCGCGGAGAAGATAATGAGTACTCAGAACATTGATCCTGAAGCGCTCCACTATGCCGTGCTCTATTTCCGTATTTATGTAGGCGGACTGCCTGTTATATTGCTCTATAACTTCGCGGCTGCGATATTCAGAGGAAGCGGCAACACGAGGCTTCCGTTCCTTGCACTCATGTTCTCAGGCGTTATCAATGTCATGATGAACATCTTCTTTGTTGTCGTTCTTCACCGCACGGTTGACGGCGTAGCGGCTGCAACTGTTATCTCGAATTTTGTCAGCGGCATGATCCTCATGATCGCACTTAAGAATAACAAGACCTCGATCAGGTTCGAATTCAAGGAACTTAGAATTGACTGGCCCGTCCTTTTGAAGATACTTAGGATCGGAATCCCCGCAAGCATTCAGTCTTGCGTATTCTCGGCAGCTAACATCCTGATCCAGACTGCAATCAACGGACTTGGCAAGACCGTTGCTGCTGCTTCAGCTGCAGCATTCAACCTCGAGATATTCTCTTACTATGTGCTCAACGGATTCAGCCAGGCGTGCACGACATTTACAGGTCAGAACTACGGCGCCAAGAAGTTTGACAGATGCAAGAGGACATTGAGGCTCTGCCTGCTTGAAGGAATAGTTGTTGAGGGCATTATGGTAATGCTTCTCCAGCTCTTCGGCAGAGAACTTCTTATGCTTTTCAAGCCTGACAGCCCGGAACTTGTTGAGATCGGTTATATGCGCGTTATGTTCATTACGACAGCGCACCTGTTCTCTCTGTTCTACGAAGGCATCAGCGGATACTTAAGAGGTTACGGAATATCCTTGTCTCCTGCGCTCCTTACGATGTTCAGCATCTGCGGAATAAGGATCACGTGGCTCGTTACTGTTTTCGAGCAGTACCATACATTCGAGAGCCTGATGCTCGTATATCCCGTAAGTCTCGGAACGACGGCTGTTCTCATGGTGATCATGCTTCTTATCTGGAGTCCTGCAAAGAGATTTAGCAGGGTCAGGGGTAAGATTCAGACGGCACATAAATTGCAGTCCTAAATACTTGTAAACTATATACGCGTGTAGTATAGTTTTCGCGACAAAAGAATACGGGGAGCTGTTAAGCTGAGAGGGACAAATGGTCCGACCCGCTGAACCTGACGGATAATGCCGGCGTAGGGAACAATTACTTTTCTTATACCTCTTGTCATTGGCATATCTTAAGGCGTTGCAGTTACCCTTAGAATCCAAACGACGGAGGCGTTTTTATGTCAAAAAAATCTATTCAATCCAATCGTGAGAATATCCTCAAGATTTCCACGGGCGGCGTGTGCCTCGCATTGGCATTCGTTCTCTCACAGATCAAGCTGTTTGAGATGCCTATGGGCGGTACCGTTACTCCGGCTTCAACACTGCCTATTATCCTTTACGGTGTTGCTTTCGGACCTTTCTGGGGATTCATCATCTCATTTATTTTCAGCTTGCTTCAGCTTATCGGAGGCTGGCTTGAGACACCTTTCCAGGTAATCCTCGACTACACCATCGGTTATACCGCTCTGGGCTTTGCAGGATTTGCAGCACTTAAGGCAGCTGACAGATCTAAGCTCCACGGCGCTCTTAACAGATTCAGAGGAACATCTGTCATCAAGATCCTTATCTTCACGGTTATCGCTTATATCGTAAGATGGCTCGGTTCCGTTGCATCTGGCGTTATCTTTTATGCGCAGTATGCAGCTGATGCAGGATACGACAATGCACTCGTTTACGCTATGGTCTACAACGGATCCTTCCTCTTGGCTGACCTCGCTATCCTCTCGATCGTGCTCGTTGTTCTCTACATGGTTATCCCGTCTTCGAAAAGAGATACGACTGTTGAATCCGTTCAGAAGTACACAGCTGAGTTCCTGGGTTCATTCGTACTCGTATTCGTAGGATGCGGTACTGCCATGACAGTAGGATGCGATGCTGCAAACGGCGGCGGATATATCCTTACTGCTCTTGCATTCGGTCTTGTTATCGTTGCAATGGCTTATTCCATCGGCAACATCTCAGGCTGCCACATCAATCCTGCAGTATCAATTGCAATGCTTATCTCAGGTAAGATGTCACTTACAGATTTCTGGGCTTATGTTGTTTTCCAGATCCTGGGAAGCGTAGCAGGCGCAGGACTTCTCCAGTATCTGTTCTCACTGTCCGGCAAGATCGACATGACCGGTAAAGTTGATCCGGAGACAGGCGAGCAGATCGCATGGGGACTTGGTGCAAACGGTCTTGCAGGTGTTGGCGATAACATCGCAGCAGGCATCATCATCGAGCTCGTGCTCACATTCATCTTCGTTCTTGCTATCCTCGGTGTTACCGACAGCAGATTCAAGCACGGTTCATTCGGCGGTATCGTAATCGGTCTCGCACTTGTTCTCGTACACATCCTCGGTATCGGATTTACAGGAACATCTGTTAACCCTGCTCGTTCTATCGGACCTGCGCTCCTTGCAGGCGGTGACGCACTCAAGTATCTGTTCGTATTCATCATCGGACCTCTCGCAGGCGGCGCGCTTGCAGCTCTGATCTACATGGGTATATCAAAGGGCAGAGAAGAGTCCAATGAAGAAGTTGCAGCAGAAACAGTTGCAGCAGAAGAGGTAAAAGAAGAAGTTAAGGAAGAAGATTCCGACGAAGAATAATCAGAGTCCTTTTGGATTCCTTCCACGAAAAAGTCCGACTGGGTTGGAATAGCTCAGCCGGACTTTTTTTTGTTTTGATTAATCGACACGTTACCATTAGTATTTGCTGTCATGGAGTGCGTGTATAAGTGTATTCATTAGGAACGTATGTGTCAGGGTATACAACTTTGATTGTGTTTTCATCGATTTTATAAATCGTAAAACCGCTGAAATCTACAGAGTTAATAACTCCGGGCGAGATAACCAAGGCTCCGGTTCCGGCTTCTATTGACACCGGAATTCCGTTTTGTATATACATATCGACGAGTTGTTTAAAGTCGTTACTGCCGGCGATTGTGCCTTGCACTTCGTTTCCGTCAAAGTCTTCGGTTTTATAAGGGAATTCTCCGTCCCAGGTGCCTTCGAGGAATATAAGCCAGGCATTAATCGCATCTTGTTCGCCTATAGTTGTTTCTATCGTCGATTCGGTTGTTGACTCGACAGTGGTTTCTTCAGTGGTTGTTTCTTCTATTGTAGTAGCCTCAGTTGTAGTTTCTTCTGTGGCCTTAGTAGTTGTTTCAACAGTGGTTTCTTCTGCTGCAGGTTCTCTCAATGTTACTTTGATTCCTCCAGGTGCCCCAAATACGCTAGGTAACATTTCTATGTCATATCTGGCTTCGTCTGAAGTATCAAAATGGTCAGGTTTGACAAGCTTTAAGTCAACGTAAACCGCCTCTAGTTTTTCGCTGTCATAACCGATTTTAATTGAAGCATATTCATCTCTTAGTTTAATGAATTGATCGATCCTGTTTATCGTTTCGTTGTAATAGAGGTTTTCGCCTACAAGTTTATTCAGTTCTCGGCGCAGATCAGTCGCGTGATTTTGAGCTACTTCACTCTCGGTGAGCGGTGCATCATTACAGCCGGTAACAGGAACCAGTGCAATCGGCAGCGCTACTAAAACAGCTAATGCTTTTAAGAATCTATCCTTTGTAGTCATGGCAATTCTCCCTTTGAATATTAGCCATTACGCGGAGCGTGTATAAGTGAATTCGTTAGGATCATACATGTCAGAGTATACGATCTTAATCGTGTTTTCATCGATCTTATAAATCGTAAAAACTCTGTATTCAGAAGATCCAAGAATCAATGCGCCAGTCCCGTCTTCAATCGAAACAGGAGTGCCATTATTCATATAATACTCAATGCATTCTTTATAATTGTTGGTCTCATAATATGTTGTTATCTTACCATCTGAATAATAAGGGACTTCCCCTTCCCAGTTGTCATCTAAAAATGCAAGCCAGGCATCAATCGCATCTTTTTGATCAGCAGTTGTCTCTGTTGTTGCTTCTGTTGTAGTTTCTTCTGTGGTTTCTTCAGTGGTTTCTTCTGTAGTAGTTTCTTCTGTAGTAGTTTCCGTTGTTTCAGTTCCTTCAAACCCTAGGGCTTTTTTAGCCTCTTCTTCCGTAACATCATATCGATCCATATACGTTATTACTGCTGCTTCTCTTCTTGCTTCTTCATCATCCATTCCTTCACTCAGGAACTTTTTATATAGTCTTTCCTCGCAGTCTTCCCATTCTTTTTCTTCTCTGACTCGCACCTCCTCAAAGTACTTATCTTTTGCTTCGTCATAGGAGATTTCTTCGTCTTCCATTATCTCGAAAATCCTGTCATAACCTTCACGATACTTCTTTTCTGCCTCATCACGATCAATGCCTTCATTACGCATGATCTCTTCTATTTCGTTATTTGTTGCCTTAGCTTGTTCACTCAACTCGGATTCATCTGGAATTCTTCGATCATTAAACGGATCGCATCCGCTTGCAGTAGCTATACTAAAAAAGAATACAATGGCTATACCGGAACTGATAATTCTTATAATTTTGCTTTTATTCATGTTTACACCTTCCTGAGTAAAATGCATTCAAACGTTCAATAAATATAGATATCAGAAGAGCAAAAGCTACAGCTATAAGTTCAACGACCATATCCAAGGGGTCAAAAGTTCCGGGAAACCAATTTGCGATTTGCAAAGATTCAACCAGTAAAGAAACAAAAGCTGCAAGAATAATGACTGTCAGACTGTATTTGCCTTTTAATAAATCTCCCAAGGTAAGTCTGAGGCAGAAAAACAATGAGTATGCCCATAGAAAATCAGCAGCGAAGTTTTTTATGAGTATCGGATATCTGATGACCGGCAATACAGAACGGATTCCCGGTAATGATGAAGATAAGAAATTGCTTTCGATTCTCGTCAGATAAATAAACAACCCGCAGACAAGGGGAATGATCACGTTTACAGCATAAAGACTATTTCTCTTAGAAATCGTCATATCTGTTTCTTCTCCCCGCATCGATCGCGTTAACCGGGCCGACAAGAACAAAATACTGAATAACTTATATTATAGCAAAAATATTTTATGATAACCGCTTTGCCTTTACCAGAAGGAAGTCCGGCTTATGGAACAGGTCTTCGTATTCAGGATATTTTTCCAGGAGTTCTTCTGTCGGTTCGGGCTCTATGATCTTCTCGATTGCAAAGCCTGCGTCGATAAGATCGTTGATAACAGTCGAGAACATCCTGTGATATTTCTTTATGCCTTTGACGAACCACTCTGAATCGCGTTCGCCTTCTATGCCGTAATCTGCAAGGTTAAGATACAGTTTGCGGCCGTTTTCATCCTTTGTCCATCTGTCGCCGCCCGGGTGGCAGGTGTTGATGGGGTGCTCTTGTGAGAAAATGAAAATCCCGCCCGGAACTAATAGCCTGCGGACGTTATTAAGCACGCCTTTGTAATCTTCAACATAATGAATTGCAAGGGAACTTACTGCCAGATCAAACTCGCCGTCAAGCTTGCCGAGGTCTTCCATCGGTATTCTGATGTATGTGATGTTGGGATCGCTGTTCTTCTCATTGGCAACTGCAAGCATCTTCTCTGAGATGTCGATGCCGACTACTTTCTGTGCGCCCATCTTAATGTATTCTTTGCAGTGGTCACCGCACCCGCATCCCAAGTCTAATATCCTCAAGCCTTTGAGGTCGGGGAGCAGGGAGTCTATCGCAGGGATCTCGAACAGATTATTGGCGTTGACTTCACGCTCTCTTAACTTCTGGTATCCTTCGAAAAAAGTCTCGTTGTCAAAGATATTCTGTAAAGCCATCTGCCATTCCCCCATATACGCTTGATAAGTAATTATAGCACTCAAAAAAAGAGGCTCTGTGTAAGAGCCTCTTCGATGGTGTTATTTGGTTACTTGTCCTTTTCGATATCGTCCGAAAAAGATGCCGTCATCAACATACTTATCTGCCTGCGATACCCACATCGGGAACTGGCCTGTCGCAAGTGCCGTCTGGCCGTTTAGCATTCCCGTGTGGAATGAGATGTGACGGAACTGGCGCAGCACTAATTCCATTCGCGTATGCTCGCAGTCAGGAGGGCATTCGTAGAGCATCTCATCTGTGAGTGAATCGATGTAGTCGTATGTTTTCTTCTCGATCTGATCCAGATATTCTAAAAGCTGTTCGTCTGATAGTACAACCGTTGTCGGATTATCGGGATTATCCATGCCTTCTTCGTGGAATGAAGGTTCATCGTAATGGCAGGGATTGATGAACCACTTATCCGCGGAATGAAGCGCGTGATAAACCCAGCGCCAGCATGGAGCACCGCAGATGACTGCATCGCGGTCGTATGTCTGGATCGAAGTCCTGATGTTCAGGAAATTCGGTATGACCATTTCTCTTATAACTTTGCATAAGTCGTTCATAGTTTATCCTCCGGTTTAAGAACCTGTAAAATCGTATTTCCTTACGCCGAGCATCCAGAATGCGTAGCTTAAGAAAAAGAATACCAGACCGATCAGTGGCGAGAGCCATGACAGGAGAGGGACACTCTCAGGCTGCAGCAGGACAAGGCTCGGATAGTATGCGATAAAAGCGATCGGGATGATGAACGTGAAGATCGCTTTGAACACTTCATTGAAGATGCTCGCAGGATATTTCGCGAAGTCCTTGAACCTGAACATAATTACCATAACGTATCCTGAGCCCTGAATCCAGAAGCATGTTGCTGCAGCGACATTCATTATGGCGATCATGAAGAGCGATGCCGTAAGGAGGAACAGCACGGTCTGTGCGACCGTAATGAACGTCACGGGAATACCGATCTTTGCCCAAGCGTAAATGAGCGTGCCCAGACCGAATGCGAGCTGTCCCAATCCCTTAACGTCGAACACTTCCGACATGAAGTAGAAGAATACGTTGACGGGCCTGAAGCAGTACTTAATGAAGTCACCCGAATAGACCATGGAACGGAGGTTCCAGTTGTTGTCAAAAAAGCACTGCACAGGCGTCAACGCAACTAGCGAAAAGCCGTAAAGGAACAGCATGTGATTTAAGTCCCAGCCGTTGATGGTAGGGAAGTTGTGGAACAGTACGATGAATGTTATGAAGCCTGCAAGATTCGTCATGATCATTCCGAATGTCGAGATGACGAAGTCTGCACGGTAACTCATCTTGCTCTTGAGATCCTGGATGAGGATCTTGCGGTATATGGAAAGATAGAATTTAAGTCCTCTTTTTTTAGACATAATTAACCTCCATTCACCGTTATCTTCTTAACGGCATGGTTCCAGAATAAGATTCCCGCGATGCTTAAGATCACGCACCAGCCGAGCTGCATGCCCCACATCTTGGCGAGGCCTTCAATGGTGTCCGAGCCGCCCTTGTTAAGGAGCACCTGAAGCGGAATATCGTAGATTGCGCGGAAGGGCAGCCAGCTGATGATCGTCCTGATGCTGTCAGGGAAGAATGCCAGCGGGATCGAAGCACCGGATAATACGAGCACGATCGTCTCCTTGACGATGTTGATGCCCCATGTCGATTCAGTGTAGAGGCAGAGCGTCGCAACGAGCATCTCGATCGAGAAGTTGATAACGAGTGCGAAGATGACCGATATGATGAACCTTACTAGGTTAAGTCCGATCGGTATCGCACCCTTGGTGACGATCATGACCACGATGAACGTGGGAACGAATGCCAGTATGAACTGTGAGACATGTGATCCTGAATAGCTCCAGAATGTGTATGTTCTGAAGTTCATTGGCTTTAACAGATCAAGGATGATCTTGCCTGACTGGATGGAACGGCTCATATCCCAGACGACGAACATCTCGAGGAAGTTGAACAGTGCCGTTGCCAGGATCAGGTAGATCATGGTATCCGTGAATGTCATGCCGTTAACTACGTCAACGCCTGATGAATCGTATACAGCTTTCCATAAGAAGTAGACGAGTACCAAATATATGAGGTTCGCGAAAAGCGTAACTGCCGTGCCCAGTCTGAAGTGCAGGGATTCCATGATCCCGGCGCGCATCAGGGCTATGTATTTTCGAAGTGTCATAAAGAGCCTCCTTCGTAGATCTTCTTGATGACCTCTTCGGTCGAGATCTCCTGAAGCTGAATGTCTTTTACTTTGTGTGTCTTCTGGTACTCGGTGATGACGGACATAACGTCTGTTGTCTTCTCGTCGATCACGGTCTCTTCCCATTCGTCTTTGTTATCGAGTCTTACGCGCAATGTTCTGTAAGATCCGAAGTAGGACTTCAGATGTTCTATGTCGTTGTCGTAGATCTTCTTGCCTTCGTCGATGATGATTATCCTCTTGCAGAGTGCATCAACGTCGCCCATGTCGTGAGTGGTGAGAATAACTGTTGTATTCTTCTCTTTATTAAGACCCAATATGAGGTCTCTGATCTTCGACTTCATCGATACGTCCAGACCGATCGTAGGCTCGTCGAGGAAGACGATGCCGGGGTTATGCAGGAATGCCGCGAGGATATCAGAGAGAGTTCTCTGACCCAAAGACATCTGACGTACTGTCTTATGGAGGATCGGCTCGATATCAACGAGGGACCTGTAGAGCTCGATCATCTCGTCGTACTCTTTTTGGGGAACCATATAGATATCCTTTAAGAGCTTGAAGGATTCTATGAGGGGGAGTGCCCACCAGAGCTGGCTTCTCTGTCCGAAGACTACGCCGATGTTCTCGCAGTTCTTGGTCCTGTCCTTGTAGGGCACGAGGCCGTTGACCAGGATCTTGCCTGATGTGGGTTCCAATACGCCTGTCATCATCTTGATGGTTGTTGACTTGCCTGCGCCGTTTGGTCCCAAGTATCCTACGATCTCACCCTGGTTAACTGTTACGGAAACGTCCTTTACTGCAGAGATGGTTTTGTAGTCTCTTGAGAAAAGATCTCTGATGCTTCCCTTAAGTCCTTCGTGGCGGTTTAAGACCTTGAAGTCCTTGCAAAGGTTTTCCATTACGATTGCTTCCTGTGCCATGTTATTCACTTCCTTTTTCACTGTTGATTTTCTTTACGATTACAAGTATATTGTTCATAAATGGTCAAATATACGGCTTTAACGGCATAGTTTTATAACAATATTCCGCGCGAATGGAAGATTGTTATAGTTTTATACCTTCGGAGGAAAGATTGTTATGAAGAAAGAAGTCATGGGTCTTATCGTCAAGCGTGAAGACGGCTCAGAGATCGTTAACTACGATGATGAATCTTTTCCTTCATATATTTACGAGGGCTGGGTGGCGCCCAGATGTACGTGGGCTAACGTTCCTCACTACCATCCTGATATCGAGATGGTCTCGATTACTGAAGGTAAGATGGCTTATTCAGTAGACGGAAGAACGATAATACTTCATGAAGGTGATACCATCTTCGTTAATGCTAACCGTATTCATTACAGTATCTGTTTGGACGATAAAGTCGCGAAGTACATTATCTTCGTTGCTGATCCTGCGATCCTCAATTCTTCGATTGCTGTTGAGATGCAGGCGCTGCTTCCTATTTTGAACAATCCCGATCTCGGTTACATAAGATTCAGGGATCTTAACGAGCGCACGGAGAAGATGCATGAACTGATGCTTAAGCTCCCTGCAATAAGGCACGATGCATTCCAGATCACGAAGACTTTTTACGAGATATGGGAATTGCTTCTCGATCAGAGCAGAACATACGGAATCGTCGAGACGGAAGTTTTGTCAGATACGCATAAGTACGCATTCAAGCAGATGATGTACTTCATCCAGCAGAATTACCGCGATGCGATCACGCTTGACCAGATCGCTGAGAGCGGCAATATCAGCAAGTCATTATGCAACAAGCTCTTCAACCAGTATGTAGGTGAGTCGCCGGTCAACTATCTTCTGCATCTTCGCACGCGTAAAGTCGCAGAATATCTCAGAAGCTCTCAGGGAACGTTAGCAGAGATAGCAGAGCTTACGGGATTCAACGGCGTAAGTTATATGTCCGAGACATTCAAGAAGATGTTCGGCCAGTCGCCGCGCGAATACAAGAAAACATGGACGCAGCAGACAGGTCAGACAGACCAGGTTGCAGTGATCGAAGAAAAGTAAAAATTTTTGTACAAATGTCTGCGTCTTCGCTGTAAAATAGAAAAAGATTTTTCACGGGAGATGCAAGTTATGTCCGAGTTACTCAAACAGATCAATTCACTTGCGATATTCGGCGGGTTAAGGCAGAAAGAACCATTGAAAAGCCTCTGCGTATTCCTCAGAAGTTCTGAGACTCCCGGAACCAGATTAGAAGATGTTATTGAAGCTTACAGCGACTTCGTTAAGAGCGTTTATACGATAAGGCCTGATGCCGATTTTTCAGGCGCACTGTGGGACGCTCTCAAAGCTGATGAGAATCCTTTCTTCAAGATCTCTATCGATAACATGCTCGCTGTAAAGAACGGCGATGAACCCAAAAAGATAAGCCACCTTATGGAAGTCGAAGTCGAGAGAGAATTAGATCTCCTGACCGTTATCGGCAACACTTCATATATCGATCTTCAGAATCTTTTCTATTACGACGGTCACATTGCCCAGTTCAAGACGACCGGCATCGACATGAAGAAGAGATATCTGATCTATCTGTCCGCTGAGGATTAGCCTTCGAAAACCGAATCGCAGTATCTGACCGTGCCCATTGCATCCTTAGCATATGCATCGGCACCGATCTTGTCTGCATATTCCTGAGTCATTACAGCACCGCCAACGACGACCTTCGTGCCCGGCTTCTTCTCGCGGAGGAGCTTAATGGTATCTTCCATGGAAGCAACGGTCGTTGTCATGAGGGCTGAAAGTCCTACTACTTCGATATTGTTCTCGATAGCGCAGTCGACGATTACTTCAGGCGGTACGTCCTTGCCTAAGTCAATTACATCGTAACCGTAGTTCTCGAGCATTACCTTAACGATGTTCTTGCCGATGTCGTGGATGTCGCCCTTAACCGTTGCGAGGATGACCTGGCCCTTTGTTGTCCTGGGCTTATCTGCCATCGCTTCCTTAACGACTGCGAACGCTGCCTTTGCGGCATCAGCGCTCATTAGAAGCTGGGGAAGGAATATGGTTCCTGCTTCATATCCTTTGCCTACGCGGTCGAGTGCGGGGATAAGTTCGGCATCGATTATCTCAAGTGATTCTCTGCCGGAATCAAGCTGCTCCTTCATGGCTTCTGCCGCGCGTCCGGTTACGCCGCGCTCGATAGCTTCGCCTAATGTCAGGACTGCGTTGGATGCTGCGGAAGATGTTTTCGCGCCCGTGGAAGCAGCGACGCCTGATCCAGGAACATAGTCACTATATGCGCCGATGAATTCTTCGAGCTTGGGATCGAGGTTCATGAGAGCCTTGAACGATCTGACTGAAGCCATCATGGGACCGTTGCAGGGATTGATGATGGCGCAGGATAGGCCGTTCTGCATAGCCATTGCCAGGAAGTATGAATTGATGAGTTCGCGGGCGGGAAGACCGAATGAGATATTCGATACGCCGAGGATCGAATGACCTGAGAACTCGTCCCTGATGCCCTTAACGGTATCAAGAGTTGCGATAGCTGAATTGGGGTCAGATGAGATCGTCATTGCCAGACCGTCGATAACGATGTCCTTGCGCGGAATATCGTACTCATCAGCTGCTTCGTAAATGCGCTTTGCAATTGCAAGTCTTCCT
>Ga0310696_10004645_pt1 | contig 16796 bp, 8 predicted proteins | sample AusTroGonzalo_MG_4_FD_203885 | JGI IMG/M metagenome (GOLD analysis project Ga0310696, IMG submission 203885) | Bovine rumen microbial communities from tropical cattle in Woodstock, Queensland, Australia - Gonzalo_02 (v2) (version 2) | ecosystem: Host-associated > Mammals > Digestive system >...
GGCAGGAGCGTGACATCATCCTCATCTCCCTCGTCCGTGCCAACGACGAGGGGCAGATCGGTTTCCTCCGCGACCTGCGCCGTATGAACGTCGCCATCACCCGTGCCAGGATGAAACTCATCATCCTTGGCGACGCCTCCACCATGACGCGTCATCCCTTCTATAAAAAACTCTACGAATACATCGACGCCCTGTAAATATTCGTTAAATCTTTAGTCAACTAATTAATTTAGTTTAAAAACTAAGCTGTTTAGTTGTATGTAACGAAAAGTTTTAGTTACTTTGCAGTCGGATATTAGATAACGACGCGCTAATTGATGGAATGACTAAAAGCAAAATGACAATGAAAAAGCTGACAAATAAAGAAAAGGAGATCATGGATCTGTATTGGGCGCACGGCCCGATGTTCGTCAAGGAACTCTTGGAGTACTACGACGAGCCCCGTCCCCATTTCAATACCCTCTCCACGATGGTACGTATCTTGGAGAAAGAAGGATTCCTCGACCACAAGCAGTTCGGCAACACCTACCAGTATTACCCCCTTATCACCGAGGCGGAATACGGCCGTAAGTCCATCGCCGGCATCATCAAGAACTACTTCTCAGGCTCCTACCTCTCGGCAGTCTCCTCTTTCGTCAAGGAAGAGAAGATCAGTGTGGAAGAACTCCGCGAACTTATCGATCAAATAGAGCAACATCATGACTGATTTCCTGATATACGACCTGAAGGTGGCGATGCTGATAGCGGTATTCTATATGTTCTACCGCCTGATGCTGTCAAAGGAGACGTTCCACCGTGTGAACCGCCTCGTACTGCTACTCACGGCAGTGGCCTCGTTCGTACTGCCTCTTTGCGTCATCACGATGCACGAGACTGTTCTGGTGGATGGTGGTATGTGGAATATGGAAGGAGATTACAATATCGCAGACACATCTCCCTCCACCCTCAACCCTTCACCTTCCACAAATGGCTATGCTCTCCTGTTCACCACCTTATTTATAATAGGTATGGTGGCGACGCTTGCCAACACCCTCTGGTCTTTGTTCAGGATTCTCTCTCTGATAAAAAACAGTGAACAGCATCCGCAGGAAGACGGCACCATCCTCTGCGTGACCGGTAACGCAGACCTGGCACCCTTCAGTTGGATGCACTATATCGTGATGAACCGTGGCGACTACGAGACCCGTGATGCCGCGATCCTCACCCATGAACGGGGACACATACGCCTTCACCACTCGTGGGACGTACTCCTCGTGGATCTCCTCACCGCCCTCCAGTGGTTCAATCCCGCCATCTGGATGCTCCGCAGCGACCTGCGTGCCATCCACGAATACGAGGCCGACGGTGCAGTACTCTCACAAGGGATCAATGCGCGTCAATATCAATACCTGTTAATCACAAAAGCCGGTGGCATCGGCGGGTACTCCCTTGCCAACGGCATCACTCACAGTGCCCTCAAAAACAGAATCAATATGATGTTACATACTAAATCCCCGCGCCGCAGCCTCCTGAAGCTGTTGGCACTCCTGCCCATCGTGGGCGTCACCCTCGCCCTCAATGCCCGGACCGTCACCGACTACGTCTATGACGAACCGCAGAAGCAAGTGCCCGTCAAGAAAGGCAAGAAAGCCGGTACCATTAAGATCGGCAGCCAAGCTATTCAGGTGAAAGAAAACAATAAGCCTGTGACATTCCAGACCCTTCTGGTGCCTAATAACTACCCCATGGACGGTGTGCCTGTAGAGGTGGTCGTAGACGGTAAGGTTATCCAGACCGCAAAAACCGACGCTAAGGGTAAGATTACCCTGACAGCCCCTATTGGCTCGACGGTGCGTTTTATCACAAAGATGATTGAGAGCAATCCACAGAGCGATGAGGTTACCGAAACCGCTGACATTAAAGAGGTGGTGATAACCACGGAAATGTTGGAAAAGACTGGCATTAGAACGGTTGCCTTCGGGGTTCCCAACAAGAAAGAAAACCAAGAGCCTGCTACCAAGCCAGGAAGGGTCTTCGATGTCGTGGAGGAAATGCCACAGTATCCTGGTGGGCCACAGGCACTCTTCGGCTACCTCGCCAAGAACATCAAATATCCCGATGACGCTTTGAAAGCCAACACTCAGGGCCGCGTTATCGTCACCTTCGTCGTGAAGGAAGACGGCAGCATCAGTGATGCCCGTGTCGTCAAGTCCGTTTCCCCGTCACTTGACGCCGAGGGTCTCCGTGTCATCAATGCCATGCCCAAATGGCAGCCTGGCAAACAGAATGGCACACCCGTCGACGTGAAATACACAGTGCCCATCACCTTCCGTCTGGATGGCAATGAAGCACTTAGAGCTGAAGGAACAACACCTAAGGCCGAAGGAGTCTTTATCGCTGGCGACAATAGTAATGTGCTCTGCATCGTCGATGGCGAGACGGTCACTTACGAGACGGTTAGCAAGATGGATCCCAAGACCATCAAGAATATAGATGTGCTCAAAGACAAAGCGTCTCTCGAGAAGTATGGTGATAAGGGCAAAAACGGCGTGCTCCTCATTACTACCAAGAAGTAAAACATATGATGAAAAGTCTGATGACGATCGTAGCCCTCGCCCTACTGGCAGTCCCGACTGCCCGGGGCGAGGGCTCTTCGAAGAAGAAGACGGTGAAACCTGCTGTGGACTCCCTTACCATCTGCCTCCAGGCAGGTGACAGCTGCATGCAGACATATAACACCTTCGAGGCACTGAAGTATTTTCAACAGGCATACGCCCTCGCTAAAGCCCGTAGTCAACAACAGGCTGTAGAACAACTTGAACTACCTCTTGACTGGCTTGAGAAATTACCCCAGGAAAAGCAGGACGAAATCATCGAGCGCTTGAAAAGCTCGGCTGAAAAGAGTGCAATAGTTGATTGTATTGTTCAGATGAAGCTCGCCGACTGCTACTACAAACGGGCGAACTATCGCCAGTGCTCCGAGCTGCTAAAGACTATTCCTGAGGATTCTCTTTCCCACGAGGCTTTCCGACAACTCGCCAACAGCTATCAGAAACAAGGCGATACCGACTCCTATATCTATTGGACGGAACAGCTGGTGAATCACTATCCGATGGACGGTGAAATGGTAGCAGGGTTGACGCTCGCCTACGCCCAGAACAACCAGCCGCAGAAGGGTATCATCTGCGGAATGATATACAGTGAGAAGGACTCCACCAACATCTTGGTAAACCGAGCCTTAGCCGATGCATGGTTCATGAATCGTGACTTCTCGGCAGCAGCCAAATTATACGAACGGCTACTCCAACAGGGCGACTCCACCTTCAACACCTTGTATTCCGCAGGCATGTGCTACTCGCAGATCGAAGATCTCGAACGTGCCTATCATTATCTACAGTTGGCTTTCCTGATTAGCGGCATGCAGCACTATGGCTGCGCCTATCGTCTTGGAGTGGTCTGCGTCGACACGAAGCGCTATCCTGAAGGGCTTGGCTATCTCGATGTCGCCAAACAGCTGATGCAACCCGATACCACTATTATGAAGGCCATTACACTCTCGCAAGGCGAGGCCTACTACCTCACCGGCAGGTACGCCCAGGCCGTGGAGGCATGGAAGGAACACCTCCGATACAATCCCACCTCCATCGCCACTTATTATAATATAGCCAATGCCACCTACTATTATCTCCCCGACGGCCAGCAGGCGAAGACCTACTTCGAGCGTTTCCTTGAACTCGCCCGTAAAGAACAGTCACCCAATGCCCAGCTCACCGAGATGATAGAGAAAGCCGAAGAGCTCCTCCGAACTACTAATTTCAGCCGTTCGGCTGCTAAGAAAAAGAAATGATAAAAAAATGGCGAAACGTACCGCGTTTCGCTTTTTTTTTGTAATTTTGCACCGTGCAAGACGAAATGATTGAAATCAGGCGGGTAGAAACCAAACAGGAACTGGAGCAGTTCATCCAGTTCTACTACGACCTATATCGCGGTAACGACTGTGCCGTGCCCTTCCTCTATTCTGACGAGATGGCGACATTGCGGCACGATAAGAACCCCTCGTTCGAGTGCTGCGAGACAGCATATTTCCTGGCCTATAAGAAGACGGAAGTAGTGGGGCGTGTGGCCGCCATCATCAACCGCCGCGCCAACGAACGGTGGAACCGCAAGGCGGTGCGCTTCGGGTGGTTCGACTTCATCGATGACCCGAAGGTCTCAGCAGCCTTGCTGAAGGCCGTAGAAGACTGGGGACGCGACCGGGGGATGAATGAGATTGCCGGTCCGATGGGCTTCATCGATACCGACCGTGAGGGGATGCTCATAGAGGGCTTCGACGAGCTCGCCACGATGTATATCAACTACAACTACCCCTACTATCCGCAACATATAGAGCAGATGGAGGGCTACGAGAAGGATAACGACTACGTGGAATGCAAGGTGAAGGTACCTGATGTGATACCGGCCAAATTCGCAAAGATCACTGAGATGGTAAGCAAGCGCTACGGTCTGAAGGTGCATAAGTTCACCCGCCACGAGCTCATCCAGGAAGGCTACGGCCAGAGGGTCTTCGACCTGCTGAATGCCACCTACAAGGATCTCTACGGTTTCAGTCAGCTCTCACAGAAACAGATCGACAAGCTCGTAAACGACTATATCAAGATTGCCGACCTGAACCTGGTGACGGCCATTATGGACGGTGACCAGATGGTAGGCTTCGGCATCACCTTCCCCTCTTTCTCACGGGCATTGCAGAAGACACGTGACGGACGGTTCCTGCCCTTCGGCTGGTGGCATCTGCTGAAGATCCTGAAGTGGCACAAGACCGACACCGTTGACCTGCTGCTGATCGGTGTGCTGCCCGAATACCGCAGCAAGGGCGCCAATGCCCTTATCTTCGACGACCTCATCCGCCAGTTCCAGCGCTACGGCTTCAAATGGGCTGAGACGGGGCCGATGATGGAGACCAACGAGGGTGTCCTGTCACAATGGCAATACTTGGATTCGGTTATTCATCGTCGTCACCGCTGCTACCGAAAGTCCCTGGAGTGACACCGAACTGTTTCTGGAAGCACTTCGAGAAATACGAAGGGCTTGAGAAACCCACCATATAACAGACTTCACTCACCGGACGTCCGCCCTCCTTCAACAGACGGGCGGCTTTCTTCAGACGGACAATCTGGATCATCTCGTTCGGCGTGACATCAGCCATGGTCTTAATCTTGGCAAAGAGACCGCTACGGCTAATGTTGAGCTTCTCGGCAAGAAACTTCACGTTCAGGTCGGGATTGGAGAAATTCTCTTCTATCACCTGATTCATCCGCGCCAGGAATTCTGCCTCAGAAGCATCCTCAGAGGGCTCCCCCGACCCCTCCTGTAGGAGGGGGGTATGCGCACTTCCATCTCCCCTCCTACAGGAGGGGCTGGGGGAGGTCTCACTGAAGGCCGTGGAGAGGAAGGTCACCAACAGTTCACGCTGGTGGCGATTCTCCTCCCGCTTCAGACGGAAATGCACATAATACCAGACTACCCCAACCACCAATAACAGGTAGAACAGTTTGGCATACCAGCTCCACCAGAATGGCGGGTGGACAACGATACGGACTGCCGCCTCATGGGTTGACCAGATACCATCGTTATTGGTGGCCTTCACCCGGAAGGTATAGGTGCCCGCCGGCAGGTTGGTGTACGTTGCCTTTTGCAGGTTGTCCACATAGTTCCAGTCGCTGTCGAAGCCCTCCATCATATAGGCATATTGATTCTTTTCGGGAGAGCAGTAACTCAACGCCGCAAATGAGAAACTGATCATCCGGGCATCACTGTAGCTGAACGACAGTTCCTCATCCTGCAGGAACTGCATCGGCAGGCCATCAGACGTGAACTGCTCGTGGTTCAGGATCTCAAGTGAGGTGACATAGACTGGCGGCATCAGGCCATTGGCCTTCAGCTGACTGGGATAGAAGGTGCAGAAACCGCTGGTGGTGCCCATGTAGATACGGCCGTCGCCAGCCTTCATACAAGCATTGGGCTGGAACTGTTCGCTGACCAGTCCGTCGTAACGGGTAAACCGCTGGGGATCTTCCTCGGATGCGGGGTCATATTTCACGATGCCCCGTTCCGTGGCTAACCATAACACCCCGCGATCGGCGATGATACCCATGATGTTATGACTCGGGACACGAAGTGTGATGTGACGGAAACAGTCGTTCGCGGCATCATAGAGGCACAGTCCGCCAGCTGTTCCCACCCACTGACGGCCAGCCTCATCAATCAGCATACAGTTGACCTGATTGTCAGCAATCGATGTCGTGTCGGAATCGGTATGGGTGAACCGTTTCTGTTGTTTGGTCTGAACGTGATAGCGGAACAGTCCGTCACCCGTCGACAGCCAGAGGTTGCCTTTGCGGTCCTCGTCGATATCGATGATGACGGCATTGGTCTTGCAGGCCTGTGTGAAATCGTCTGTCTCACGGTTATAGAGGCTCAGCCCTTCCAACGTGGCTACCCATAGTCTGCCAGAGCCATCCTTATAGATGGCATACGAGCTGGAACTGTCAAGACTGTTAGGACTGCCGTTAGGCTGATAGGTGCGCAGACTGCCCGATGCCAGATTCAGGGCATGGACTCCACCCGTGTAGGTTCCTATCCAAAGACAATTGTCATCATCGACACAAAGGGCATGGACATTCAACGCTTTCAGCACCTCCTGATGGGGATAGGTCAGGAAGCGCCGCTCTTCGGGTGCGAAACACATCAGGCCGCCATCATCACTGGCTATCCAGACGTGGTCCTTGCCGTCATCACAGAACCGCGACACGACATTTCCCGAGAGACCGTCGGCCAAGGAAAAACCCTCAAAGCGTTTACCCAACGGTGAGATATATTTCACGCCGCCATAATAGGTACCTATCCACAAGCCACCCTCCACATCTTCCGTAATGGCATAGACAAAGCGGTCGGAGATGCCCGCGTCGTTCATCCCCAAGACTCCCTTAGTAATGTCCCTCGACATCGGGTTGAAGGTGAGAAGACCGTCATCACAACCGATACAGATACAACCGTCTGACCGTTCGTAGAGGGTATGAATATGCTGACCGCTCCTGATGACCGCAGGAGAAAGCACCTGTTCCAGATGACCGTCGCCATGCAGGAGCAGGAGTCCCTGTTCCCAACTGCCAAGCCAAAGACGTCCGTCCTTGGTCTGAAGCATACTCAGGGCACCATAGTTGTCGGGATAACGGAGGGCAACGGGTTCAAAGCGGTCTTGCTGACGGTTCAGCTTCTGAACGGCGGTCTTTCCCCATTTGGTAACAGTCCAGACCTGGTTGTCGTTGTCGACGAACACCTGGGCTATCGCCTCCCCTGTATCTTTGATGTCATATTGCCTGACCTGACGGGTATCAGGCACATACCGCCATACACCCTGAGTCATGGTCGATACCCATAGGGCGCTGTCCTTGTCGATGGCAAGACGGGTGACCGCAGAATGAATGTCAAGGGGCAGCTTTGTGAACCGTTTCCCGTCGAACGCATCAAAGAACACTCCACTCTCGGTGCCGATGTAAAGGCCGTCCTGAACGGTCAACAGGGTAGAGATATACTGGTTAATGCCGAGTTCCGGAATCCGATAGGACTGGATCTTCGTACCGTCGTAGCGGCAAAGGCCATTGTCGGTGCCGAACCAGATAAAACCGTACCGATCCTGCACGATGTTACGCACAGAATTAGCCAACAGCCCATCATTCATCGTGATGTGTCGGTAACGGTAGTCGTCCTTGGCCACGATGGCCATAAAACAACAGATACAGACAGTTAGTAGCGTCAATCGTCTCATTGCCACGGCAAAAATACAAAAAAAAGGTGAAAAGTGAAGAGTAAAGAGTGAAAAATTTGCTACCGCCGATAAAAATTGTCAATTGTCAATTATCAATTGTCAATTATTTCGTATCTTTGCCGAAAAATTAAAGGAATGCTGGTTATGGAAATGACTTGGGAATTTGTAATACGGATATTTGTGGCAGCCCTGTTGGGCGGTGCCATCGGTCTGGAACGTGAATACCGTGCCAAGGAGGCGGGCTTCCGCACCCACTTCCTCGTGGCATTAGGCTCAGCACTGTTTATGATTGTATCGGCTTACGGTTTCGAGGGGGCGATGTCGTCGCCGGAACACCGCTGGGATGTCTCCCGTGTGGCGGCACAGGTGGTGTCGGGTATCGGTTTCATCGGCGCAGGAACCATTATCTTCCAGAAGAACGAGAATGCGATACGTGGCCTGACCACCGCCGCAGGTCTCTGGGTGACGGCTGCCATCGGTCTGGCCTGCGGAGGTGGTATGTATATCATCGCAGCCGCCGCCACCTTCTTGGTACTGGTCGGTCTTGAGGCTTTCAACTTTATCCTTCACAAGTTCGACAAGCACCGCAGCGCTTAACGGATCTGCTTCTGGTAAATCACGAAGTCGCTCAACTTCACCCAGGAAGTGTTTTCGGTATAGGTGGTCTGATAGGCTCCTATGCCTAATGTCCCCGACTTCACCTCAATGGGTGAACCTGGCATATTGTTCCACGTCTGGCCGTCCTTGCTGGTACGGGCAAATAGTTGGTTGCCACGACGTTCGAACTGCAGGATGGGGTCGGCATCATACCCTTTGGAGTTGGGGAACTGCGGCCGCCCTTGTGGACTCAGAATGGTCAGCATATTACCACAGTTGTAGAGCGGGAACACGCCGAGTTGGTAATAAGTTCCCTGACCGTCATGGATGAGTAAACCACCCTCGTTATAGCCTTTCACACTGTGTTTCTTGAGACCCTCCATATCAGCGAGATGGCACATCACGACGAAATCACCTTCCACCTCTTTATATATATAGCCGCCATTCTTCAACGGGTTACCGTTGAAGTCGGCTGTTGTAGTCGACAGTCTGAAATCGTCTTTCTTCTCGAAGACTGATTTCATGTCAGACGATAGCGTAAACTTACTGTCTGGGTCTGTCTCCTCGAAGTCGTCATCGCCCAACGAGGGTACCAATGGGATGGCGGCATACATACTGTTCAGGCTCTTCACCTGATCTTCCGGAATGGCTTGCGGCACGATCATCAACTGACTGATATACCCTTGGAAACTGTTTGCACCCGTACCATCAGCACCAATGGTGATATGCCCTTCAGGACGCACCATCAGGAAATTGTTCTGCTCATGCACCAACTGGCCGTCCACATAGGTACGCTCTTTCCAGCCGTCGAAGGTGACCACCCATAACTGCCAGTGCCCTTCGCCCTGCTTCACGGCATCAGGCGCACCGTAACTCTCAAACGAACCGTTATGATTCATCAGACCTGTACTGGGGTCTGTGCCCAAGCGGAACTCCGTGGTGGCCAGATCAGCCCGCGAGGTGGAAAGGGACACCAAAGTAGACACAGCACCGACTTTCGTACTGTATACCCAGGCTACGATGCCCCAAGGTGAGTTATAGCGGTAATCGACAGACAATGGCAATTCGCTCACTAATCGCTGTGTACCATTGAAGAACAGTCCCCAACGGCCATCCTTGACACGGGCACGAATGGGCTTATTGGCACGGAACGTCATCGATTGTAATGAGGACGGGTTATCAAAAGCCCCCTGGGCCGTCCACTCCGTCACTTCAAACGGCTGCTTGGCATCACCGGCCAAAGTAGCGGCATCGAGTATCATGACACTCTCAGGCTTGAAACGCTCGTCGGCCTTCACATCCATCTGATGCATACCGGGATAACCGTCGTTGCCTTCCACGTTGATATCGGGCAACTCAGGGGCTTTCTGCCACACCTTGACATTCCAGATGGCGGGCATGTGACCGTTCTTCTGTGTGTCGGTGATGGTGATGCGCAGATAGCGGGCCTTGGCTTTGCCCGTATCTATCATCGGTGAACCTTGCATCATATTGTCCGTGCGGTCGGCATACATCGTCCAGGTCTCTCCGTCGAGCGAGGTTTCTATCTTATATTGATAAAAGAAGGTAGCATATTCAAACTGTGTCCATACCTCGGTAAAGGTCTGAGACTTGCCGAGATCTATCTGCAACCATTCTCCGTATGGATGCCGGGTCTTGGCGCTGATACTCTGCCAGTTGGTCTTGGCTGCCTTCCACAGCGTAGCGTTATTATCGTCCACCGCATACGCGGGCTTGAACCAGTCATCGTAATAACTGGAAGCAGTCACTTTGGTACCGAAAGCGAGGTTCCGATGCTTCGTGTCTGCCTGGGCAAAGGATACGTTCTGGGCATCATGTGTAGGCACGACAGGCAGGATATTGCCGTCCGCATCAAAAGTCACTTCATCAATACACACCTGACGGTTGAAACCGTGAACACTGCGCGGATTGTTATGGCGGTGGTAGACGATATAGTAGCGGCCGTCTATCTCCAACATACTGTGGTGGCCAGGCCCATGCACCGTCTGGTCGGCATTGGTCTCCAGGATACAACCCTTATACTCAAAGGGACCCATCGGTCCGACTGTCGACGTGGCATACTGCACACGATAGGTATGGTCGTGGCAGGAGCCCGAGGAATACGTGAAGTAATAGACGCCATTCCGTTTGAATACAAAGGGGGCCTCGAAGATGTCCTTCAACTCAGTATTAGGAATAAGTCGTTTCTCGGAGAAGAAACTGTCGGCAGCTATCGGAAAAGGATTGTCTTCCCGCCAGTGTCGGGCCTCCTTAAAATGCGAATTGGTCATTGAGAATTGACCGGTAAGTTTCGCCACGCCGCAGCCGAAACCCTTGTAAATGCCCCAAGTCGTGAAATAGAGATACTCCTGACCATCATCATCACGAAAGAGTTGAGGGTCGAGGGTGATGACATTGTGGACATAACGGTCGGGTACCAAGACTGCATCATCTTTGCCCAAGATATTGTGCCAGGGACCGATAGGCGACGTACTCTCACCGACATTGATGTTGCAGGGCTCACAATAGTAGTAGCGATAGGTTCCGTCAGGCTGCTGCATCACATCCGGTGCCCAGACCACCTCGGTCGTAGGCCAGTTCATCACGATATTCTTCCAATTCCGGAAGTCCTTCGACACCCACACCTGTGCCGGACCGTAGCCGTTGCCGGTACCGTCGGTAGTGGCATAGAGATAATAGGTGTCACCGAACTTGCGGATGGTCGGGTCGGCGAAATAGCCGGGGATAAACGGATTCGCTGCCCCTGGCCTATTCCAACTGACAGGGGTGACGGGTGATGGGTGTTGGCCCTGAGTTTCGATTCTGAACGTATAGGGAAAAGTCTGCGGTCCGTCCTCCACGGGTGCACCCATCACGATGAGGTAGAGATGGGCAAGTCGTTTGCCATACGGTGCCGTGAAGGTCGTGGCATTAACGGACGAGTAGGAGCTCTCACCATCGGTAGTGACGCCCACGAAGCCATAGCGGAGATGATCGCCCTTTATCTGAAGCGTAAACCGTGAGGCCTGTAGGTTCACTTTGTCATCGAGCAGGATGGCATTGAAACCGTATGCCTCAGGATTGTTCTTAGGACGCAGCCACTGACCGTCAGCAATCAGTTCAGTGTCGAACGTACAGGCATATGGCCGGGTTTCCTTTCTGGCATGTTTGAAATCGAAGTTCATCAAGTGCTGATACCCTCGGAACATCTCATCGCAGAACGCACTCTGCGAGAGACCGTACATCCGCTTATAGGTCGCCACGGGGTCCTCCCCCCGCCTGCCCTGCCTGTAGAGCTCGGCTATCGACTGTCGCCCGTGCAGGTCGCTCCACCACTGGATGACATAAGGCGAGTGATAGATATTCTCTACGTCGAGATAGGCCTTATGGGTCAACTTCTTAAAGGCCTCGAAGTGGTAGTTCTCATCCGTAAGCCAGTCTGGGTTCACCTGCCACAGCATCCATTGCGAGGTCATCTCGTAAAACCCGCTGCCGCCCCAGGCCTCGCCGACACTGTCTGCTGGAATCTGGAGCTGAAAAGAGTGACCTAGTTCGTGGGCCATACAGTTCATCTTCTCATCTTGGATGCGGTTAGGCGCCACCCAGAGAGCTCCGATGAAGTTGTCGTAGGTTCCACCGTACGCCGTCCCGTCAAGAGAATAGTTCACCATGACCATCATCTTATACTGATTGGCTTTCGACGGTCCCTTCACGAAGCCAAGCGTGTCGCGGAAGAAATGATAGAACGACTGCACCCGGTTCTTCAGGGTCTCTATACTGAACGCCATCGGTTTCCCGTCAAGCAGTGGCGGGTTACTGGTGTCATGGCCAAAGCCGCGCTCCCACATAAAGATCAGGTCATCGGTCTCCATCGACCGCTTGAATGACCACTGGGAACTGTCTGCCTGAAGATTCATCCCCCGCAAGTCCTCAGGGATGTAGATTCGTTTCTGAGCACTGAGACTGGTGGTATACATCACCAGTGCCAGTCCCGAAATTATAATAGTTAGTAGTCTCTTCAACATCTTAGTCTATTACAACTTTATGTCCGGATACAATATAGATACCTTTAGGTAGCTGGTTCATGCTCGTCTGCCCATGGGCTACCAGATGGCCCAGAAGGTCATAGACGGCGAGAGGCGCATCAGAAATCTGCCGCAACGATACGGGATGACAGATGCCTGTCGTAGGGTCCTGATAGTCAATACTGCTAAGGGTGGCCGATGCAGCCGGTCCGACGGTGATATTGAAAACAAAACGGGCAATGGCCGTCTCTGTCGCTGACTGACGGTATTGCAGGGCCTGACGGATGGTATAGGTACTGCCGTTTTTACATTTGCCAGGGAACTGACCTAAGGTGAAAGTCAGGCTATTGGCCGCAAACTCCGAAAACACATAGCCGGAACCATATTCACAGACCTTGCCGGAAGCATTAAACCAATGGCCATAGCCATTAGCCGTCGAGGCTCGCTTCTCTAAACTGCCCGCAGCACTAACGGCATAGAACATGATATGATTGTCCGTCGGTCCCTGCGCAGTGTAGGTCTGCATCTTACCGGCAATCTGCTCCGGCAACATCTGGAAAGCAGTACCAAGCATGGCACCGGCCTTGCCGGAGACAGCGACCTGAGTGCCGGAATAACCGACACCGTCAACAGGAAAAGTGACATCATAGGTAAGGGTAATATCACTGATCTGACGACCGTCGATAACTGGTTCCTGATAGACAATGGCATTCGCGGCGATATCCGTACCCTCCAACTGGAAGCGGTAGGGCCACTGTTCGGCATTCGACGCATTCTCCTTCCATTTGTGCTGGATGTATTTCTTGGGTGCCGGAGTGACGATGAGCCACAGTCGACTGACACCCTCCGGCACGGTCATCGTGACATCCTCCGTCTTCTCGTTGCCACCCGTGCAATAGACGCTGTCCTCAGAGAAATACTGACGACTGCCGTCGTTCATCAGGGCCACATAGCCTAAACGGAACCCCCGGTAGAGGTTATTGGTATTATTAATATAGGTGGTTCGATTCGCCTTGCCCCACTGCGTTTCACCGTTCATCATCTCGGCAGGGTCGCCCTCTGCTAGTTTGGCACCATTCTTCAGGGCCGTAAAATGGGTCGTGACCGTCGCACCGGCCTTAGGCACCTGCAAGGGGATGACATTAAAACCTGATGACTGGGGGGTCGATGCCAGCGCCACCTGATAGGTCTGGTCGGCGGTCTGTACACAACGGTATTCGAGACAGCCGATATAGGGGTCGCGATAAGGCGCGCAGGCCTCAAGGTCCCAAGTAGCACAACGGCTGGCATAGTCGTGGTAGAGACGGAAGAGGCCTGTAGCATCCAAACCCTTCAGCTTCATCAGTGCCTGGTTGAAGTCGGTGGCATTACCGCTGCTCTGACCCGTCATCGGCTGGTTCCACACCTGCGCCACGGTAGTCAGGTCGTTATAATACTGACAGAGGTAATAGAGGAACCAGTAGGACTGGTAGCGGTGCCACTCATGACTGAAAGCATAGTTATGAGAGTTTCGGAACACGTTGATACTCTGATCATACATCAGCTCTGGATACGACTGCGCGGCCTGCCACTGGGCCGTCTGTTCCCAGATGGCCTGACCATTGCCGCAGGCCAGATGGAAACCGGTATTGTCGGTCTGTGAGTCCTTATGCTTGCTGTGCTCAGCATAGCACATATAATGGAACGAATGCCCCACTTCGTGGGCCACACTGTGACCGACAGGCTTGCAGGCCGAGGGACCGAGCCAGAGGGCACTGATCTGGAAATCGTAGCCACCACCATAGCACACCCAGTCGGTGGTATGGTTCAACAGTACCATCACCTTATATTTACTAATGTTCGATGTCTCGGGGTCAACAAAGCCAAGTTTGTTGATCTCCAGGTCATAGAAAGCCTCGCACTTCTTCAGCAGGTCCTGCTCATCCACCTTATAGGCCGACGGCGACTCCGACGGTTTCTTTGAGCCATAGCCCTTGTCCCAAAACACAATGACATTGTCCGACTCTACCGAACGACTCTTCGACCACGTGTACTTATTGTCAGGGTCGTTCTCGGCATAGAGCAGCGAGTCACTCGGCCAGGGGTTCTTCCACTCGTTAGGAATATAAACCGTTTTCTGTGCGAAGATGCCGGTAGTCATAAAGACCAGCAGCATCAGGATGTTCATCAATCGTTTCATCACCAATTATCAATTTTCAATTATCAATTGTTTAAAGTGCTGCAAAGGTACGCATCCTTTGCCAATTCTGATAAAACTTTCGTCCAATAAAATACAAATATCGTCCAAAACGACCTGATTTCAGCACATTTGGACGATTTTCCAACTTGTTTGGACGATACTTTTATTCCTTCTCCTCTTTTTTGTCTATCTTTGCAGCAGAATAAATTAAAAAAAGAAAAAATGAAGACTCTTTTATCCTTTTTCCTTCTCACCCTCTCACCGTTATACGCCACGGCGAATGACTATCGTACGATTGCGAACGTGGAGCGTGTCAGTGTGGAGTCACCTGTGGGCAACGCCCCGAGACTGCCCTACCAGTTGTGGGTGGTATTCTCCGACAACAAGGGGGAGTACCGCCAGGTGAAGTGGCTCAACGCTTCGGAAGCCACCGAGAATGCCGAGGCCAACCCCGCCATCAACCCCGTAGGTACAATATACAAGGTACGCGGGTTTATCATCGGCGATAACACCACTCCCAACGGCTACCCGGTATCGGCAGAGGTGAAGGTAGTGTCAACCACGTGGGAAGCACCGTCGAACAAGCCCGTGGCCGAGACGCTGCCCCTCAGTCAGGTCAGCATCGACGGGGAAAACCGTCTGACGTGGAACCGTGAGCTCGACATCGACCAGCTCATCAGTCTGCCTGTCAAGCAACAGCTCTACAACTATCGCGACACCTACGGTCTCTCTACCGAAGGCTATCCCGAAGCCGACGGGTGGGACTCGCCGACCACGAAGCTGAAGGGTCACGGCTCTGGCCACTATATGTCAGCCATGGCCTTCGCCTTCGCCAGCTGTCAGGACCAGGCTAAGAAGGCCATCCTCCGTCAGAATATCAAGACGATGGTCGATGAGCTGCGCCAGTGTCAGGAGCGCACCTTCGTGTGGAACGAGCAGTTGGGCCGTTACTGGGAGGCCCGCGACTTCGCCCCCGAGGAGGAACTGAAGCAGATGCAGGGCACCTGGGCCGATTTCGACCGCTACAAGAAGGAATGTCAGAAGTACGGCTATGGCTATCTGAACGCCATCCCCGCCCAACACTGTGTACTGATTGAGATGTACCGCGCCTATAATAACGAGAGTTGGGTGTGGGCCCCCTACTACTCCGTCCACAAACAACTCGCCGGACTCATCGATATCGCCACCTACATCGACGACCAGCCGACAGCTGCCAAGGCCCTGCTCATTGCCAAGGATATGGGACTCTGGGTATGGAACCGCCTGCACTACCGCACCTATGTCAAGAGCGACGGCCGTCAGGACGAGCGGCGTGCCCGTCCCGGCAACCGCTATGAGATGTGGAACATGTACATCGCCGGCGAGGTGGGTGGCATGGCCGAGTCTCTGGCCCGTCTGTCGGAAATGACAGGCACGGCCGAGGAAAAGGCCCACTTGTTGGAGGCCGCCAACTACTTCGACAGTCCAGCCTTCTTCGACCCGCTGGCCAGGAATGTGGATGCCATCCGTACCCGTCACGCCAACCAGCACATCCCCATGGTGACCGGCGCCTTGCGCTCCTTCCGTGGCAATGGCAACCCCTACTACTACCACCTCGCCCAGAATTTCTGGACGATGATACAGGGCCGCTATCGCTACGCCATGGGTGGCGTGGGCAACGGGGAGATGTTTCGCCAGCCCTACTCGCAGATCACCTCCATGTGTACCAATGTCACCAGCTGGGGCGGACGCGAGCTGCACCCCGAACCTACCATCAATGAGACCTGCTGTGCCTATAACCTCGCCAAACTCACCAAAGACCTGAACTGCTTCAATCCCGACGATGCGAAATACATGGACTACTACGAGCGCGTGCTCTATAACCAGATCATCGGTTCGGTGAACCCCCGCCGATACCAGACCGTCTACCAGTATGCCGTAGGCCTCGACGCCTCGAAGCCCTGGGGCAACGAGACCCCGCAGTCTACCTGCTGCGGCGGTACGGGTGTTGAGAACCACGTGAAATACCAGGAGGCCGCCTATTTCGTCAACGACAACACCATCTGGGTGGCCCTCTACATGCCCACCACTGCCCACTGGACGCAGAAGGGTGTCACACTGAAACAGGAATGCCAGTGGCCCGCCGAACGCTCCACCATCACCGTCCATCCCAATAATTATCAATTATCAATTGTCAATTGTCAATTTT
>Ga0310696_10004646_pt1 | contig 16793 bp, 12 predicted proteins | sample AusTroGonzalo_MG_4_FD_203885 | JGI IMG/M metagenome (GOLD analysis project Ga0310696, IMG submission 203885) | Bovine rumen microbial communities from tropical cattle in Woodstock, Queensland, Australia - Gonzalo_02 (v2) (version 2) | ecosystem: Host-associated > Mammals > Digestive system >...
CCCTTCATGATGATTATCTGAAGACTCTGCCTGCAGGCGAGCATGAGGTAAAGGTTGTATTCAAGGATCACTCTGTAGCTGCAGCATTTGAGATCGCAGCTGAAGAGCCTGAGAAGGAGCCTGAGAAGGAACCTGAGAAGGAGCCCGAGAAGGAGCCTGAGAAGGAGCCCGAGAAGGAGCCTGAGAAACAGCCTGCTGAGCCTGAGAAGGTTGTTGAACCTGAGAAGGAAGTCGAGCCTGAGAAGGTTGTAGAGCCTGAGAAAGAGGTAGAGCCGGAGAAGAAAGTCGAGCCCGAAACTCCTAAGAAGGAAGAGATTAAGAAGGACGACAATACCGAAATTACTCCGAAGACAGCTGATACTGCTCAGAACGTTGTTTGGATTCTGCTTCTTGCATTTGCTACACTGACCATCTTCATTATGATAATCGTCAGAAGAAGACGTGAGGAAGAGGAGTAATCCTTCAGGCAGTGTCTGAAATAGGATAATTGAGAATTTAGGGGGTACATCAGGATTCTGATGTACCCTCTTTTCTGTCGGAAAGAATTCTCTTTTGTGGTTTCGTTTCCAATACGGAAAATGCAGTTGCATTTTCCGCTTGATAAGAGTACATTGTTCAAGTGCGCAATAGGAGCCTGTTATGCTCCGCTGTTGGGAAAGGAAGAGACGGATGTTTCGGTTTGATAAGAAAAAAATTTTGATTTGTTTTCTTGCGGTGCTCGGGATGGGATTTTTCCTGTCCTTCCTGATCCTGTGTGATCTGGGGACGGACCCCGCGACGTTTATGAACCGTTCGGGTGCGGCGCGTGTGGGCCTGAGCTTCGGGACATGGCAGTTGATCGTGAACGTGGTCATGCTTGCAGTCGTGATTGTCTTTAAACGCTCCCTGATCGGTTTCGGAACGCTTTTCAACATGGTCCTTGTCGGGTACTATGCTGACTTTTTCGACTGGCTTTGGGGTAAATGCATACCGGCACGGGCTTTCACTGTGATCGCTTCCCGCTGGGGGATTTTCATCGTCGCCCTGTTCTGCTTCATCATCAGTGCGGCCGTGTACATCAACGCGGATATGGGAGTTGCTCCCTATGACGGGATTCCGATCATTCTCACGGAGAAGGTTACCGGAAAATGGCCGAAGGTCCCGCCGATGGCAGTGCGTATCCTGTGGGATGCGGCGGCAATCGGTGCCGGCGTTCTCTTCGGCGGAGTGCCGATCATCGGGATCATCCTGATGGCGTTGTTCCTCGGGCCTGCGATCACTTTGGTGCGCCGGATCGGGGATTGGTTGGGAAAATCGCAGAATTGTTCATAAAAAAACTCTCTTCCTCCGTATCTATGTCGAAATCTCCGATGCGGGTTTCACAAAGCGGAAAGGGAGGGAGAACGTATGATTTGGAAAATATTTGTCGCCGCACTCGGAACATTTGCATATGGATTGCTGTCGGCTCTTGGCGGCGGATACGATTTTATCAAGGAGAATGTGGGAACGGAGAGCGGGTATGAGAGCAGCGCTCCGGCATATACCACGCCGGAGACCGCATTTTCCGAAGTCGAGCTGGTGAAGGTCGGAAACCATACCTACTATGCAAAATCGATGTATGCCCTTCAGACCAGGAAGGAAGAGGAGCGGAAAATCGCACTTGCGGAGATGGAGAAGGCAGACGCTGGTCTGGATGTCGATGTGTATGTCTCCGGGTTTAACTATGAGTTTTACAACGAACATTTCCGGCTTTACGGCTACCGCATGAAGGATGGCGTCATCGAGCAGGAGTACTCGCTCAACACCGGCCGTGAAGAAAACGGCAATGTCACCTGGTGCAGCCACAAGTACGGCCTGCTGAGTCTGATACCGGATCAGAGCTATGTCAGCACGGACGGTCTCAAGCCGGCGTCGGAGTTCTTTGAGAAGGTGTACAACCTTGCGAAGGAGCATGAGGAACAGATTTTCCGGCTTCGGAAGAAAGAGGCAATCTACGGCACCTACCTGTTGAAGACCGACACGGAAGGGAATGTGTACTACGAGTTTACGATCAATGAATTCACCACGATCTGCGTGAACGCGCGGACCGGGGCTCTTATGGGTGAGCGCTATTGGAACGGCGTGTACGAGGATTGATAGGCATCAGAAACAAGTGAAGATTGTATGAGATAGGCTCCCGGCTGCAACTCCTGCGGCCGGGAGCTGTTTCTATGGAAGAAAACAGTTTTCTTACCACCCCGGATATGGTATGATAAATATAATTACACGGCCTTGTAAGGAGGATATGTATGGAAGAGAACAGCATCAAGAAACTGACGCTTTTGCATTCAAATGACCTGCACGGAGATTTCCTGCCGAAGGAGGTTGACGGGAAGGAGACGGGCGGCCTTTCGCGGCTGGCCGGGTATGTCGGCAAGGTGCGCGAGGAGCGCGACAACGTTATCTACGCCATTGCGGGCGACATGTTCCGTGGCTCGGTCATCGACTCCGAGTACCAGGGCCTGTCGACGATCGACCTTATGAACAATCTCAATCCCGACGTGGCAACCATCGGTAACCACGAGGTGGACTACGGTTTTGCGCATCTTCTTTTCCTCGAAAAATGCGCGAAGTTCCCGATCGTCAACGCGAACCTCTTCATCACCATGAACAACGCCCGCGTGTTCACTCCCTACATCAACGTGGAAGTCGGCGGTATGCGCATCATGTTCATCGGTATTCTCACGGAGGAGGTGCTGGCGTCGACGAAAAATGAGAAGATCATCGGAACCTTTATCGACCTCGAATCGGCGGCCAAGGAGGTCGGTATCATCTGTGACAACTACCGCACCGTGCGCACGGATATGACGGTTCTGCTCACGCACATAGGCATCGAGAACGACCGGAAGCTGGCAGAGATGCTGGATCCCGACTGGGGCGTCAACATGATCATCGGCGGACATTCCCACACCTTCATGGACGAGGCCGAGATTGTGAACGGCATCCCGATCGTGCAGGCAGGCACAGGCACGGGAGTCATCGGCCGCTTCGACATCCAGTACGATACCGAGAAGAAGGTGATCGAGGACTGGAAATGGCGCTGCATAGCCATCAACGAGGACACAGCTCCGAAGGATGAGATCATGGAGGAGCTGATTGACAGCTACCGCACCCAAACGGACAGCAAATACAAGCGCGTCGTGACGCGCTGGGCCCGCAAACTCACCCATCCGTCCCGCGAACAGGAGACGGAGATGGGCAACCTCTATGCTGACATTATGGCGTGGGAGGCGAGCTACGATGTCATGCTTTTCGGTTCGGGAAGTATCAGAAAGAAGGAGCTGGGTCCTGTGATCGAGTATCAGGATATGGTGGAAAATACACCGTTCGACGGGCCTCTGTATCTTGTCGAGGTTACCGGTGCGCAGCTGCGCAGGATTTTCCTTCACCTGTTCCGCGACGAGGCCTGGGTAGGCGAGACGGAGTTCTACCAGATTTCTTCAGCGCTGCGGGTGACCTATAGAAAGTCGACGCACACCATCGAGTCCTTCACCTTCAAGGGCGAGGAGATCACGGACGACATGCGGATCAAACTCGGCATTCAGGATTATCACTTCAACAACTTCGATGAGTTCTTCGGCGTTCCTTTGGAGGAAGTGAAGACCAACATGAAGCCCCGTGTCGTGGCGACCTCGGTGAACAACATTATCGAGGAGTATTTTGCGACGAACAACGGTCTGGACGCGAAGGTGGACGGCCGGATCACGATACTGGAGTAAACAGACGGCAGGCTCCGAGCGGGCCTGCCGCATTTTTCGTAGATTTTCCAAAGTATTTTCCGAAAAATGTGAAATAACCGAAAAAACCATCATTTTCGCGCATCATAGTCAGTGAGGAGGTGAAATCGATGCCGGCAGATCAAAATCAGCTTACTCAATGGTTACATGAGATGAAACAGAGTCGGGAGGCATTTGCCGCGTTGTATGCAGAGATGAGCCGCCCGATGTACACCGTAGCATGCCGGATCCTTCACAATCGTGCGGATGCGGAGGATGCGGTGCAGGAAGCGTTTATGAAACTGCTTCGGAGAGAGCGCACGGATGATATTGAAAACGGCCGCGCGTACCTGTTGCAGACTGTGCGGAACGAGGCGCTGATGATGGCACGGAAACGGTCCCACGAGGAGCTGCAGGAGGACGTGCAGGGGACCGATGAAAATGACCGCCCGGACAACTTCGCGTGGGAAAATGAGATGATGATCGCAGAGGCAATCGAGCATCTCAAACCGGAGGAACGGGATATTGTGACGCTGCATGTCAACGGTGATCTGACCTTTGAGGAGATCGCGAAGATCATGGACATGTCGTTGCCGGCGGTATATCGAAAGTATCGGAAGGCGCTTGACCGGTTGCGGAAAATGATGAGAGGAGGCAGCTTATGAAAGCCTTGTACAAATATCGCTTTGTTTTGTTCGGTGTGATCGCGTTATTCGCGATGCTGTGGATTACCTGCGGCACATCGCAGGCCCGCGGTCCGGTGCCCACCGCAACGCCGATGCCGACGGCAACACCGACACCGACACCGGAGGGGTGGAAACCGGAGGAAACTTATCAGCCGACTTCCACGGAGAAGGTGAGACAGATATGGCAGAGCTTATATGCAGATTATGAGAGCGGGTACGCCGGACACGAGCTGGATAATTGGATGGATACGAAGGAAGCCATTCTGGCGCTCACAAAGGACGCTGACCGCGAAGCAATCCTGAAGGAATGGCCTAAGGATGTCAAACTTCAGATTATCGATGCGAAATATACATTCCGTGAACTGGAAGCGGTGGTCTTTGAAATTGATACAACGTGGTATTATGCGTTTGAACGGAAGGGCGAGGAGAGTATCGTCATCGGAACCGGTATCAATGTACGGGAAAATTACGTGACAGTGTGCATCGACCGGACAGCACCGACAAGAGTACAGAAGAAGGTTATCTCGGACTTGTTTGAGCGTTACGGCGATTGCATCCGGATTGACTCCAGCATGTCGGCGGAGGAACTGCGTGAATTAGAATCAGAACTTGTAGCAGATGATTCTTATTTGATCGACAGTATTTTTTCAGACAGCTCGAAAGCGATCAACAAGAATTATTACGATTACAAACCGAATGATTCTTTGCTCACCTTCACTGCCTATACGAACAACCGGGGAGCTTATAAGGTCATGTCGCGCGGTGCGGTCATTGCACTCGCCGCAGGCCTTGCAGCCGCAATCCTTGTGTTCGCATTTGTGCTTCGCAGACAGGCAATGCAGGTTCGCGTAACCGCAGACGGACGGGAAGTCGCCGGCGGTGAGCCCTACAGCGATGCGGAACTGGAGCGTTTGGCCAGAGCGGCGCAGGAGGATGTTTCCGAGGAAGGCCGAAACCGGATCTTCGCGGCTTATGAGAGGGAGACAAGAGGAAATTGAGGTCAATATTTTGGTGATGCACCGCCCGGTAGCCGTCTGTTGCTGCCGGGCGGTGCCTTTTTGCTTGTCTCGTGGGATTAACAGAAGAATTTGTTCGCTTGGCACCGCCTGGAAGGAAGTTTTTCCTTTCGGGCGGTATTTCCTTGGTAGGCCGTACCGCCTGGGGAAAAAAGACGGCTATCAGGCGGTATGTGATGGGATATCGACATCAGACTGTCCGTCTTTACAGCCCAAACTTGCAAGTCCGGCTCGCTGTTACAGCCCAAACTTTCCCAAAATGACCGCAGTCATAGCCTAAACATACAACCCGTGACCGCAGTCATAGGTTTTCTTCGGTAAATCGTGACTGCAGTCACTTTCCTTTGCCTGTGCAGTACGGTATGATGAGTCCGTACGAGGGGAGAGCCGTGCAATCGTTGAGCCGGAAGGCTGTCATGGCGAAGCGGCCCGAAGTATCGATGCGAAGCAAATCTCCAAAGCGCATCTCCAATGAGAAAACACTAAAATTCTGCAAAGAAAACAAACGATAGTCTACAGGAGTAGAACGGCATACAATAAGGAGAGATTAATGAAAAATCGTCTGTCCGCAACCAAATACATAAAGAACAACAAGCGGACCTGCTTTGTGCTGATCCTGGCGCTGGCGCTGACGTTCATGGCGATGTATGTGATTGCCTACATCATGAGCGCAACCGTGGAGAGCGTCAAACCGATCACTCTCGAGCTGCCGAAACACATCGCCCTCGCGAATGTGACATACGGAAGCCTCGGCGTGAACCGGGCGGATTATCCGGATCAGGAGTCCTATGAAAATGCCGGATTGCAGGCCAGGGATGAGTTCTGTAAGAGACTGGAAAACGACCCGGATGTCGAGAAGGTGTATTTCATTCAGACGCTGATGGCGGGGTACGTCGGAGTGATCGGCGGAGTCGGGTTTAATTTTCCGCTGGTTTCTCCGGAACAGGTTCCCGAGGTGCTTGCGCACGTTGGCGCGAAGCTTACGGAGGGACGCCTGCCCGCGGATGACGGTGAGGTCCTGATCGATGAGCGCATCCTGCGAAACGGCGGAATGAAGGTCGGCGACTGGTTTCAAAAGGATTCCTACGGGGAAGTGTTTAAGATCGTCGGGGCGATCCGTTCGGACGGAATGGCTTGTGCGGGAACGCCCCGGGGATATTACAACAGCGGCTGGTTCATCACGGTGCTGTGCAACGAAAACAGCTGCGATTTCAAGAAGCTGGCAGCGAAGTACGGTCTGACCCCATCCGAGGCGGACGGGGATGTCATCGATGATATCGTGACGAACCGCGACCTGTACGAGCACGATGTCGCCGACTCCGTCGAAGCGACCGTGGCGGTCATCATGCTGGTGACCATGATATTCTTAAGCATCTCCATGATCGTCGCCTATGTTTCGTTTATGCGAAACCGCGTGAACGAGTACTGCCTCTACGTATCCATCGGCTACTCGCGGAGTGAGATTTACGGAATGATCATGCGGGAAATGATGTTGATGTTTACCGCAGGAATCCTGCTGGGGGCGGCATTTTCCGTGGGATGTATCAAAGTGCTTGAGGGAATCGTCATTGAGCCGAAGGGACTTGTCGCGAAAGTGTTTATGAAGGATCAGCTGCTGCGGATTCTCGGGGCGTTTGTCATGATTGTCGGCGTGCTGCAGATTCCCGTGATTGTGTCGGTATACAAGATCAAGACCATCGATCTGATCGAGGATTGAGGAGGAACGGAAAATGTTTGAGATCAAGAATATCAGCAAGATTTACGACATGGATACGGACGAGAAAATGTACGCTCTCGCGGGGTTTGACCTCACGCTTCCGGACACGGGGCTGGTGGGGATCATCGGGCCTTCCGGCAGCGGCAAGAGCACGCTGATGTACTGTATCTCCACGCTCAAGAAGCCCACGGAGGGCAGTGTTGTATACAACGGCACCGATATCACGGAGATCCCGGACCGCGCGCGGGAGAAACTACGCCGCACGGAGTTCGGATTCGTGTTCCAGAAGCACTATCTGGTCCCGTATATGAGCGCCCTCGACAACGTCATCGTTGCGGCTCCGGCCGGCAGTAACGCGGAGGAGAAGGCGAAGGAAGCGCTGCGGACCCTGGGCCTTAAGGAGCGCGAGTTCTGCAAGCGCCCGGCGAAGCTCTCGGGCGGCCAATGCCAGAGAGTGGCGATCGCGCGGGCGATGATCAACGACCCGAAGGTCGTATTTGCCGACGAGCCGACGGCATCCCTCGACCACGAGAACGCGTTCAATGTTATGAGAATCCTTAAAGACTATTCGAAGGACCGCCTTGTCCTGGTGGTTACCCACGACCGCTCCATTCTTACCGATGTGGATATGATGGTGGAGATGTGGGACGGCATGGTGAGCAACGTCACAAAAGGCCGCGCGTAACGGGGCAGAAGAGCAGGGAAAGGAGCGGAGCAATGAAGCCATTTTCCGCATTATATTATATCCGCGGCAACAAGGGCCGGTCGGCGATCATCATCCTGATGATGTTCCTCACGGTCTGCATTATGCTTGCCGGAAACTACTTGAGCAGCTTGTGGTGGTTCTATGAGAAGGCGGAGGAGTACGGCGACAAGATCGTGGTCGTCGGCGCAATCACGACCGATACCGATTATGTCGAATACCGCAGCTTCTACGAGGACATCTGCAACGACGACAAACTGACGGTGTTAGGAAGAAGCGGCCGTGGATTCAGCGGCCTGCCGGTGAAGACGACCATCGGATTTGACACCAATGTCGGTAATTTCGTGTTCAACTCGGCGGCGGATATGCAGCGCGCCTTCGATCATCTCGGGATCCGGTTTGATTGCAGCGGCCTTAAAGACATGGACATGGTGATGAGCAAAAGCCTCGCGGACAACGCGGGAATGAAGCTCGGCGATGTTTCGAAGGACAAGCGGTTCACCCTGAACGGGCTGATCGATGACGGCAGTTACGTCGTGTTCTACCTGTACGAGGAGGAGCCGACGGACGGCATTTTATTCCGCGCAAACATCCTAAGCGAATCGATGTCGGGGCAGGAACTGTTCGACTATCTGAAGAACCTGCGGGGCGGCCGCAAAGTGCAGATCATCGAGCCGAACGCCCAGATGGTGTACCGGGAGATGGAGCCGGCCAAGCTGATCTTCTATGCCGGTATGATCATCCTCTCCGTCATCCTCGCGGTCACTCTCAATTCCGTGGTGACGGGCCAGTACATCCGCCGCGAGTACGAGTTCGGTATCTACCGTGCGCTCGGGATCTCGAAGGGGCGGATTCGTCGGAAAATAGCCTCCGAACTCATTGCGATGGACCTGATCGCCGTCTTCGGCGGCGTTGCCGTTATCGAGCTTTTCACCTTCTTAATGAACGAGCTTTTGTACATCCCCCGCGGCCAGTTCCTGCCGTATCTCTCGGAAATGGGGATCATCGGGCTGATCATCTCCAACCTGACGGTGCTCCTGCCGATGATCTGGTTCAAAGGACGGCGAATGTGCCGGATGGATGTGACGGAATTTTAATTGTTTTCATTAAGTTATTGCATTTCCGCACACGCTTTGATATAATCAAGATGTTGTATGATCCAAGGCGGGAAAGTGTTACATCAGTACTTTATATAGTGGTGATGACAATAGGAGAGAGGTGCGGGAGTTATGAAGGAAAGGTTGTTGAAGGTGTTGGTCCTGATGGCGCTTCTTGTGTGCCTTTTCGGTTTGTTCTGTGCCGTGGCGGGAGCAGCCGGGAGTTCTGACGCCATAGAGCATTCTGAGGGGATTGATGAGTTCTTTGTCTGGTCCGTTTTGGTGATCGCGGCATCCGGCGTGTTCGGAGGCGTGCTTGCCAGAAGAAACGCCCGCAGACGGGTCGAAAGAAGATACTCTGCCTGAAGATGCGATGAATCGGTAAGGAAATGATGCGAAGGGATCTTTTCGGAGATCCCTTCTTTGTCTTTGCTTTTGCAATACCGCAATGCTATAATGAAAAGGAACGGTTCGATGGGGAGAAACGGATATTTTCCGAACGAGGGAAGGAGGTGCGGACATGCGAAAGACAATCGCCCGGTTGGCTATCATTCTTGCGTGCGGGATCCTGTCCGCACTGAGCGCAAAATATCTTCCGGCAGTGCTGATCATCACCGGTGTGATGATGGTGCTGACTGCGGCGGAGAGCGTGACGGAGACGAAGGTATTGCCTGTTGCAACCGCTGCGTGCGCCGCCTTGCTGGGAGCTCTTTCCGGGCGCTGGTGGGGCTTTCTGGCATTCGGAAGCGTTTCCGTTGTCCTGCCGGCGGTGACGGCAGCGGCAGCCACAGTCTCCTATCTGGTTTGTGTGCTGGCAGGAATCGCATCCACACAATTCCTCGGGATCCGGAAGGCCGCGGAGGCTGTCGGCGCGAGACAGACCGCGAAGCTGATCGTGATGGCCCTCCTGGTATTCGCCTGTGTGTGTGCAATCCGCGTTTTGTTTTCTTTGGCCGATGCTCAGGCGAAGAAGCGGGAAGCGGAGCAGCAGAGGATCCGGCAATCCATGATCAGCGAACTGCATGAGCGGAAGATAAACCGGGAGATGGCGCAACAGTCATTTGCCGCTGAGAAAAACGCGCGGCTCCTAGAGAGGGAAAATATCAGCCGGAACATCCACAACAATGTCGGCCACTCCATCACTGCGGCAATCATGACGCTGGATGCCGCGGACATGCTTTTTGAGGCGAAGCCCGAGGAAGCGAGAAAGCGCATGAACGACGCCAACGACCGCATCCGCGGGAGTCTGGAGTCAATCCGGAGCGCCGTCCGCGCGTTGGATGACGAGGGCGGTGAGGTGCCTTTCTCCGACCTTCGGCGGTATCTCGACAATGTGGCGGAAGGGTTTACGATGGATACGGAGCGGAAAGTGGACACGACGTACGAGACATTTTCCGAGGATATCCTTATTCCGAAGGAACACGCTGAGTTTCTGACCGGGGTCCTTCAGGAGTGCCTCAGCAACGGCGTACGGCACGGCGGCGCGGACAAGTTTGCCATGTCGCTGCAGGCGGATGCCGGGCATGTGCGGATGACGGTCACGGACAACGGGACCGGCGATTTCGGTGAGGCCAACCGGGACGGGCGGATCGCCGCGGGGTTTGGGTTAAAGAAGATCGATTCCTATGTGAAACGATGCGGCGGCCTTGCGTCCTACGACAATGACGAGGGCTTCCGCACGGTGGTGGAACTGCCGCTGACGCCCGGCGTGGAGTCGGTATAACACGGGAGGTAAACGATGTACAGGGTACTTCTGGTAGATGATGAAACGATGCTCCTCGACAGCTTGGAGATCATTCTGTCGATGAACGGTATGGAGATTGCGGGCAAGGCCCACGACGGCAACGAGGCGTTAGCGCTGTTGGAGGAGACCTCCTGCGATATCGCGCTGGTGGATCTCAACATGAAGGGCATGGGCGGCATCGAGCTGATCGGACATTTGAAGAAGCGGTATCCGGAAACCCGGGTCTTGGTGCTGACCACATTTTACGACGATGCCAATATCACTGACGCCATCAGCGGCGGTGCGGACGGATATCTTTTAAAGGACAGCGGGAAGGATGCGATTCTCGGAGCAATCCGTCAGATCATGGGCGGCGTCAGCGTTCTCGACCCGAAAGTGATGCAGCGGCTCATGGCACTTGCCGTGGAGGGGGCTCCGAAGCAGTCCCGCGGGGGACAGGAGCCCGTACCGACGCCCGCCTACGGCGAATTCACGGAGCGGGAGCAGGAGATTGCGGCGCTTCTTGTGGAGGGACTTACGAACCGGCAGATCGCGGACCGGCTTTACATCTCGGAGGGCACGGTAAAAAACTACATCTCGACCATCTACGACAAGACGGGCATTCATGACCGGGTGAAGCTGGTTGTGGCGCTGAAAGGATGATGCTTTCGGCGGAAAATGGGGCATTTTCCGTGCGAATTGACAAATGCAACATTCTGTTTCTTGATAAAACAGGGGTGGCACGCTACGATGAAGCCACCAAAAACAAAGGGGGGCACATCGTTATGGTAGGCAAGAACATCGGAAAGGCCCGCAAGCAGGCGGGCATGACTCAGGAAGAATTGGCGGAGAAACTGAATGTGACCAGACAGGCGGTTTCCAGTTGGGAGCGCGAGCGCACCGAGCCGGACCTCGACACCCTGACCCGTGCTGCGGAGCTTCTGAACGTGACGCCGGAGGAATTGATCTACGGGGCGCGCCAGCAGGAGAAGAAGGTGCAGTGGTCGGTCAAGGCCGGGGAGTCCACCGTCACCCTGGGGACGGTCCTCGCCGTTGTCATCTCTTACGTCAAATGGAAATCCATCGGCTGGGCCGTGTTGCACGGCGTGTGCAGCTGGGGATATGTCATCTACTATATCATTCGGTACGGATGGCATGGCTGATCCCGTCGAAAAACGAACCGGAATTACAGCGGAGAGGCTGCTCCTTTGCGGGGCGGCCTCTCTTTTTGTTTACTGTAGGTGGAACGAGGAGAACCTGCTGATTGTAGTCAATAATAAATTTTCTATAAAATCAGCAAAAAATGACGGAAAAGACGAAATAACGGATTTACAAATTCATTCTATTGTGATAGAATCACTCCTGTTGTGTGGAGATGTGTTTGGATTTATAATTTATGTGTAACTGATTTGTGTGTTTGTGCGTATATATTTGGAGGGCCGCTGCGAGACAGCGGCATTTTGGCGTCTTTGTTGCAACCGTGGAACATAACTCCCGTCGCGGTTCACCTGCGATCAGGGAGCAACAATATAACCTAAGGGGTGAAATTCATGCGTACTGTTTTGAAAAGAGCGTTAAGCGTATTCCTGGCTCTTGCATTGATTCTATCGGGAATACCGGGTGTGCCGGAGTTCATGTCGCCCTTGAAAAGGGCGATAGCGGCAGGGGGAACCACCTATGAACGCGAGTCCGATATGGACGACCTTACCCAGCTCATGAACGAGTTTGGGTTTATTGTGTTTGACCGGCTTGCTATGGACGGTCATCAGCATTCCAATATTATCACCAACGTCTATAAGGGCGACGGCGGTCCAGGGAATGACTATAACAGCAGTGAGTGTACAATTCGTGAGGAACTCCGTAAGAACGGGGAGACCATCACGAACTACATCGGCTCGTTTGAAGGGATGACCCCTGATTTCCCCGACAGCGTTCACGGTATAAAGTTCGGTTATCAGCCGGATACGCTGGTTCTCGGAAGCGGAAACACGGTTACTCAGTACGGGAATCAGTATAAGGTCAACGGTCACAACTTCATCGATAGTGGGACCGTGTATACCGATACTGCAGACAGAAAGTATATCGACCTGCAGAACCTTCAGAAGAATTTCGGGTATTACAACGGCCAGCTTTCCGAGCTGGAGGCGACCGCAACCCTGGAAAACGGACGCGTAAACAATCCCAGTGTTGAAGTGGATTTGGCGGTTGACAACGGAAAGAAGATCGTATTGAAGCAGACCTCCGGCCTGGCGGTATTGAATCTTACCGCGGCTGATCTGCAGGGGATTGCAGGTCGTGTTTTGAATATTGAACTTCCTTCCGGTGATTCTGCGCTTTTGATCAACGTGGATATGAACGGGAGTTCGTCCTTCTTTATTCATGAAGAGGTGGTTACCGTACCCCAGGGCAGTCCTTACACGGAGATTGACGGAAAAACAGTTGCCCTGAAGGAGAATCTGTATAATTCAGACTATAATAGGATCATCTGGAATTTCTACGATTCCGGCAAGACAGACGGAAACTATACCGGAACGGTTACCCTTGAGGATAAATTCCTTGGAACCATCATCGCACCGTACGCGGAGCTTAACGCGAAAGCCGTAAACGGTATGGCAATCGTGAACAAAGCGACTGTTACCAGCGAATCCCACAGGATCAACCCGAGCAGCACGCTTCCCGGCCCTGAGGATATCTCAAAGGCTGATTTTACGCTGATCAAGACGTATGATGGAGCCAATCTCGAACGAATGAGACAGGCTGATCGCAACGCACTTCTTCAGAATACGGAATTCACGCTGAAGAAGCAGGATGGCACCGTTGTCGGTACGAAATCGCTTACCTGGAACGCCGCTTCCCGACGCGCTGAGGTCGTGTTTGACGACGTCTCCTGCGGTGAGGATGCTGACACCTATTACTATAAACTGGTAGAAACGAAAGCTCCCAACGGATATGTTCTGAGCTCCGTCGAGGTGGATTGCAAGGTTGTCAGAAATACTAAGACAGGCGAGCTCGAGACGTTCTACAAGCGCAGTACAGAAGGGGACAACGCTTATTCCGAAACGTTTCCTTCGTTTGCGAACGCCAGAAAAGCCAACATTCATCCTTCCGTAACCATGGCTGACTGGACGTACGGGGAGGAAGCCTCCGAGCCGGTTCTAGGAGAGAACAGCAACCCCGGAAACGGCGAGGTTACCTATACTTATTACAAAATAGAACGTCCCGGAAGGGAAACAAAATTGGATGGTAAGCCGGAAAATGCCGGTAACTACCGTGTTGTGGCTACCATTGCCGAGACAGACGAGTACAACGGCGGAAATGCATCAAAAAATTTCACTATCCATAAAGCAGAGAATGAGATTGATGTCGCTTTCGATGATGTGTATGTCCATGTCAATGGGTCGATCGATCTCTCCGATTATCTTCTCGATGACGAAGCAGTCGGCGAGATTACCTACCAAATTCAGGGGATCGCGCATGGTTGTTCGGTGGATTCCAACGGCAACTTTACCGGCGGTGGAAATGCGCATGATATTATCGTGAAAATCACTGCGGCCGGGGATGAGAACCACGAAGCAGCGTCGGTAAATATCACCGTCCATGTACAGAACAGAAGGGATAATACGACAACCGTGGAGGTCACCGGCAAGGAGTATGACGGTGAGCCGGTATCGGTAGTCATCAATAAGGATCCCAATGGTGGAGAACCTAAGATCACCTACCAAAAGAAGAATGCAAACGGTGAATACAAGAACATCGGGACCGAAGCTCCGACGGACGCAGGGGAGTATCGGTTGTTTGTCGAGATTCCCGCTAAGGGATGGGTAGCCGAGAAAAACATCTTCGAAGAGTTTACCATTACAAAGGCACCCCTTACGATCACTGCGAAGGACGAGACCTATACCTACAACGGCAGCGCACAGGGTGAGAATGAGAAGACCTACACGACGGATTTCGACTCCAAGGTAACCGTGGAAGGGCTGAAGGGAAACGATGCCCTCACAAGCGTTACGCTGAACGGTCAGGAGACCAATGCCGGAACCTATACCGAAAAGATTGTTCCGAAGGATGCGGTCGTCGGTGAGAACACGGATAATTACGAGATCACCTACGTCTCCGGCGATCTGGAAATTGAAAAGGCCAAACTGACAATTACCGCTGCCAGCCAGGAATTCGTTTACGACGGTACATCTCACTCGAACGGAGATTTCGTTGTAGATGGGCTGAAGGGATCGGATTCTGTTACCGCTACGGTAGAAGGAAGTATTACGTACCCGCGCGAGAGCCCTGTTGCAAACATTGTGAAAAGCTACACGTTTGTCAGCGGAAGCGCAGATAACTATGACATCACCCTTGTGAGCGGGGAGCTCACAATGAAATCCGCCGGCATCGAGATCACGATCAAGGCGGCTGACGACACGAAGACCTATGACGGTACGCCGCTGACGAATTCGACAGTGACAATTACCGAGGGACAACTGCTGGAGGGCGATCGCCTTGTGGCAGAGGCAGACGGTTCTGCTCTCAATGTTGCGGACACGGAAACCGGGAATAACAAGGTTAAGCCCGGTTACAAGATCATGCGCGGCGATCAGGATGTGACGGAGAACTATGCGATCACAGTTCAGCCGGGTACATTGACGATCACGCCGGCTAAGGTGACGATCACCGCGAAGAGCGAGGCGTTCGTGTATGACGGTAAGGCTCACAGCAACGACGGGTACACGGTATCCGGTCTGGTGGGCGACGACGTGATTGAAGCTGTCGTAACCGGTGAGATTACCTTCCCGAGTGAGAGCCCGGTATCGAATGAGCTTACCTCATATGAGTTTACGAACGGTACTCCTGGTAACTATGAAGTGACGACCGCGAACGGGTCCCTTACAATGACGAATGCTGAGGTGGCCATCACGATCAAGGCAGCAGACGGTGAGTGGATCTATGACGGACAGTCCCATACCAACAATACCGTAACCGTGACGAGCGGCGAGCTTCTTCCCGGAGACACGTTAGTGGCTGTGGCAGGGGGAAGCGTAACGAACGTATACGACACGACGACGGGAAATAACACGATTACAAGCTACAAGATCATGCACGGCGACGAGGATGTGACCGGAAACTATGCGGTCACGACGGAAGCCGGCACGCTGACGGTTACTCCGAAGTCGGTAACCATCACCGCGATGGACAAGGAATTCACCTACAACGGTAAGGAGCAGAGCTTCCCTGAGTATACGGTGGAAGGCCTGGTAGGCAACGATGCGATCAATGCAGTTGTCGAAGGCTCGATCACTTATCCAAAGCAAAGCCCGGTTGCCAATGAGGTGACGTCATATGAGTTCACAACCGGCGACAAACGCAACTATTCCGTGTCCACGGAAGACGGCGAGTTGACGATGAAGAAGGCCGATATCAAGATCACGGTTACGGCAGCTGACGGTGAATGGGTATATGACGGCAATCCTCATTCCAACACCACGGTAACTCTCACAAACGGCGATCTGTTGGATGGTGATGCGCTGGAAGCTACCGCAGGCGGGGTCGTTACCAATGTTTCGGATACCGAAGAGAATAACAACCCGGTTACCTATTGCCGGATCATGCACGGTAATGAGGATGTAACGGATAATTATGATATTACGACCGTTCCGGGAACCCTCACAATCACCAAGGCACCGTTGACGATCATTGCTAAGGATGAAGAGTTTGTTTACAATGCCGAAGAGCAGGGTGAAAAAGGCAGCTCTTATAGCGGGGATGATGTCAATCAGAAGGTGATGGTGGATGATGGTCTGATAGACGGCGACATTTTGACCTGCATCACTCTTAACGGAGTTAAAACCAATGTCGGGGAATACACGGAATGTATTAATCCGACCGGCGCCGGCATCGTAAATGAGAAGGGCAAAGACGTCACAGAAAATTATGACATTACTTACAACGCCGGTACCCTGAAAATCACAAAAGCTCCGTTGACGATCACTGTAAAGGACCAGCAGTATACCTTCAACGGAGGCGAGCAGGGCGAGAGTGATTGTACCTATTCTGATCCCACAGGGATTGATGAAAAGGTTTCCGTGGATGGCCTTTGCGGAAATGACACGCTTACGGGCATTACCC
>Ga0310696_10004648_pt1 | contig 16790 bp, 9 predicted proteins | sample AusTroGonzalo_MG_4_FD_203885 | JGI IMG/M metagenome (GOLD analysis project Ga0310696, IMG submission 203885) | Bovine rumen microbial communities from tropical cattle in Woodstock, Queensland, Australia - Gonzalo_02 (v2) (version 2) | ecosystem: Host-associated > Mammals > Digestive system >...
CGGCGATCTGCTCGTTCACCACCCAGGTCGTAACGCCGGATTCGTTCACGGATTTGGTCTGCGACTGGCCCTTGGCGGAGAGCGTGGCGGTGAAGCGCATCGTGCTCTCCGGTGCGGCGGCAGGGGTCTGATCCGCGGCGATTTGCTCTGCGGGCGTCTGGCCCTCAGGAGTCTGGCCCGGGAATTCCGCCGGTTCGCGGATGGGCAGGTCCAGGTCGGTGCTGATGCCGACGCGGAGCGTCAGGGCCTCGCTGCTGAAGTTGTAGGACGCCGTGGCGGTGGTGGCGGTGAAGTTGAGCGCCTTTTCGCTGACGGGCAGCATCGCCAGGTAGATGCCCTCGGTGCCGAAGCTGCCTTCGGCGGGCGTGGCCGTGTAGCTGCGGACGCCGTCGCTCACGCGCAGGCTGAGGATGCCGTCGAGGGGCGCACCGTCCACGGCCGGGGCGAAGCGGACGATCGTCACCCGGCTCTCCATCGAGAGCGAGGCCGTGACGCCGGCCTTGGTCTGGAGCGTCGCGGTGCCGGTGGCCGCGTCGAAACGGGCGCGGATGTCCGCGAGGGTGCCGTTCTGGGCGGAGAGTTTCTCCGGGTCGATGTCGTCGCCCGTCAAGTTCGCGAGGCTGGCCGGATAGACCAGTTTCAGCGTTGCGCCGTCCTTGGCGTCCGAGAGCGTGGCGGAGAGCTGCGCCGCACCTTCGTCATTCACCGACACGATGGTGGCGCATGCCGTGGCGAGGCGACCGTCGCGCTTCTCGTACTGCAGGGAGAGCTCCGCGTTCAGCGGCCAGCTCTTCCCCTCACCCCGGGAGGCCAGGGTCGCCGAGAAGGCCTGTTCATTCGTATCCGCGCCCGGAGGGAGGATGTCCGTGGGATCCTGGATATATCCGTTATCCGGTCCTTCTTTGGTGCACGCCGCGATTCCGGCGCCGACCAGCAGCAGGGTCGCTGCAAAATAAGCTAACTTTCTCATCGTCTTGCTAACCGTTTAATGGATTGTACGGATCATAATAGTAATCCCCGCGATCGCTGGCCTGCAGGATGCAGGCAGCGGTCTGCAGCTCCACGACGAGGATCTCGGGCGCCTCGTAGGGTTCCTTGTGTTTTGATTCCATCGTTATTCTGTTGTTTTGTTGTTCGGGAGGGATCCCCGATCAGGTCGGGGATGACGGTCTTTCCGCATCGCACGGCGGACGGACCAAAGAATCGCCGGGACCCAGATGAGCAGGGCCAGGGCGACGATGATCAGGGTGAAGAGGGTATTTTCTGTCATAGCGACACCAACTAACGGCACAAAGGTACGATTCCCGCATGTAACACGTGTCACGCGTCAGGCCAAAGGCTGTCAGTTCTGAGACCAAATTGTATCCCGGGAGGCCGCAAACTTTCAAAAAATCTTTCAATTTTAATTCGTATCTTTGCGCTCTAATGATGCCTTCGCCCACATATTTCTGCGGCATGGCGGCGACCGCGTTCATCGCGGTCAGCCTGGCGGTCGCGGCGATACGCTGGTTCCATATGTGCCGGCCGTACGACCGGAATCCCCGCTATTACTATCCGGGGCGGCCGTTTGTGGTCGGGGTGTATCTGAACGCCTTGCTGATGCTCCCCTTCGCCCTGCATCCGGAGAGCCCGGATGCGTGGTATCTAGCGCAGGTCTATTTCCTTCCCGTGACCATCTACCATTTCGCTCTCCTGCTGTATTCCTATTTCGGGAACGTGATGCAGTGGGAGAAATGGCGCGTGCCGGTGTTCATCGTGAGCCTGCCCGTGGTGCTGACCCTGCTGGCGGCCTTCGGGATGGCCGTCTGGCCGGGGGATCAGGTGGGCTCGGTGGCGCCGGCGCTATCTGCAGCGGTATTATATGTGCTGGCTATCATCATCACGGCGATCTGCTTCATGGCCCTGGCTCTGGTGCACTCCTGGGCGATGCGCTTCGACAGTGACGATTTCTCCAACCCGGCGGATTTCCCGGAGATCACGTCGCGGCGATGGATTGCGCTGGCCGTGGCGAACCTGTCTTTCTGCTGGATTGGGGTGACCACCAACAGTCCCAAATCGATGTTCGCGCTCATGCTGTTTCTTTCCGCCTCGTCGGTGTTTTTCATCATCACCGCGCTGCACCCGCACCGCACCCGGCCGGTGGAGGAAGAGGCGGCAGAGCCCGAAGCTCCCGCGCAGGCACCCAAGCGCGCGCCGTCCAAGAAGAAGCAGCAGGAGATCCTCGCCGCCGTCCACACCGTGGTGGTGGAACAGCAGGCCTTCCTGGATGCGCACCTCACCATCCAGGACGTGGCCGACCGCAGCGGCTACAGCCGCTCCACGCTCTCCGGTCTCTTCAAGGCCGAATTCGGCGGCTTCTTCGTCTATGTGAACCGCCTGCGGCTGGAGTATATGGAGACCTGGCTGCAGGAGCATCCCGAGGCCACCATCAACGAAGCCTGCCTGGAGGCGGGTTTCCCGTCCAGGCAGGCCTACTATGCCGTCAAGGGGCGGCTTACTTAAAGATCATCTGTGCGTTTTCGTCGGGGGGCACAAAAGGCCGATTTGCCCCCCAAACTCCGAAATTGTAGCCTCCTGGGGGCAAATCCGCCTCCCACGCCCCCCGATGACGGCTTCCCAGGCATCGCCGCCTCCCATTACGGTAGTCGGCGGCTACAGATCAAGCGCGTCGCCGAGCTCGACCGAAGGGCTCGCTCCGCGCTTGACTGTTGCCGGGTGACGACCGCCGCGAGGAGAACCCTTTAGGGTCGAGTTCCCCGCAGCGGCGTGTCGTAGCCGCCGGAGACCGTTTATTCCGGCGGCGGTGCCCGATCAAGACCACCCAATTACTTCTTATCCACAATCCCGTCATGCTGGAGTCCGCAGTAATCCTTTTCTAACGCTTAATAACCGTTACTGGACTTCGTCGGAGGCTTACGTCGGGGGCGTTTTTGAAAGGGGTTGAGTGTTCATTGATTACAAAAACATCGCCGACAAAGACTCGCCGGTCAGGTCGGCGATTGACAGTTAGTGGAAGATCATCTGGCAGAACTCGTGGAGCGACTTGCGCCAGGGCTGCCACTCGTGGCCGCCCGGCCAGGCCGAGAAGTGCACGTCGGCACCGGCGGCCTTGAGGGCCTCGGCGGCTGCGCGGGTGTGCTCGATGCGCGGGTCACCCTCGCCGCAGGACATGTAGAACACGTCGTGGACCTGGTTGAACGCATCCGGGCTGGCCAGCAGCTCGGGCAGCTGGCTCTCCACGCTGAACGGGGCGTAGGCGCCCGGGCCCACGCCGCCGAACATGCCGGAGGAGAAGACGCCGATGCTGGAGAAGGTCTCGGGATGCTTCAGGCCGATGGACCAGGACTGGCCGCCGCCGAAGGAGAGGCCGGCCATGGCGCGGTGCTTGGCGTCGGGAATGGTGCGATAGGTCGCGTCGATCATCGGGATGGTCTCGTTCAGCAGGATCTGGGCGAAGTCGCCCGCCTGGCCGTAGTCGCAGACGATGAGCATCGGCGTGGCCTTCTTCGCCGCCAGCAGGTTGTCCAGGATGATGTCGGCGTGGCCCTGCCGCATCCAGCCCGTCTCGTCCTCGCCGCCACCGTGCTGCAGGTAGAGCACCGGGTAGCGCTTGTCGGGATTCTGCTCATATTCCGCGGGCAGGTAGACGTAGCAGGTGCGCCAGGCGTTCATGCTCGGCGACCAGTAGCGCTGCATGCGGACCTCGCCGCGCGGGACGGGCTTGTCGAGGTAGAAGTCCACCCCCGCCTCGGGGATCTCGATGGCGCTGGCATCCACGCCGCAACCGAAGAAGAGCGTGCTGTTGGGGTCGGAAGTGCGGACACCGTCCACGATGATGAAATAGTAGTGGAAACCGGGCTCCAGCGGCTCGGTGAAGCCGCTCCACACGCCGTCCTCGCCTTTCTCGAGGGGATAGACTTTGCCGCAGTCCACGGCGACGGCCTGCGCCTCGGGCGCGGCGATGCGGAACTCAGCGCGCAGGTCGGGATAGACTTTGGGGAATTCCTTGCCGGGCACGTTGGAGGAGGCCGGCGTGGGTTCGGTCAGGATGCCGACGGCGGGAGCCTGTTTGCAACCGGCCGCCAACGCGGCCATCAGGACGATGGGAATCAAGTATTTCTTCATGGGAATCATCATTTAAAGAGTCTCTGGGCGAATTCTTTCAGGCAGCGGCGCCAGGTGAGCCACTCGTGGGCCGTCCGGGGCGACTGGTAGAACACGTTGTCGATCCCCCGCTCCTTCAGGATGGCGGACATGCCCTTGAGGTGGGATCCTTCGGCTTCGCCGTTGGCGATGAAGAGCAGGTGGTAGTTCGCGTTGAACCACGCGGGGTCCTTGAAGATGCCGTTGTAGGCGGCGGCGAACTTCTCGGGATCCTCGTAGCCCGCCGGGCGGGAACGGAACTCCCCGATGACGATGATGCCGCTGAAGCCGCCCACCCAGGAGAAGAGCTCGCGGTAGCCCAGGCCCAGGTCGTAGGCCTGCTTGGCTCCCCAGGAGAGGCCCGCCACAGCGCGGTGGTCGCGGTCGGCGAGCGTGCGGAAACGGGCGTCGACAAACGGGATCACCTCCTCGGTGACCATCGCCTCGAAGCCGTCGCCGGAGCCGTCGGCGCGGTTGGCCACGCCGCTGACCATCACGATGATCATCGGCTCCGCCTTGCCTTCCGCCACCAGGTTGTCCAGGATCACGTCGGCGAAGCCCTGGTAGATCCAGCCGGTCTCGTCCTCACCGCCGCCGTGCTGCAGGTAGAGCACCGGATAGCGCTTGGACGGGTTCTGCTCATACCCGGCCGGGGTGTAGACATACATCTGGCGCCACTGCCCGCAGACGGCGGAATAGTAGCGCACGGCGCGCACGGCTCCCTGCGGGACGCCCTGCTTCGGCGTATAGAAATCCGCGTCCGGAGCGCCCGGCACCTCCACGGCGCTGGCCCAGCGGCCCATGCCGAAGTAGCTGTGGGTGGACGGGTCGTTGAACGACAGGCCGCCGGCCTTGAGGGAATAATAGTGGAAGCCCTCGACCTGCGGGTCGGTGGTGGCCGTCCAGACGCCCTTCTCGTCCCGGGTCATGGGATAGTCCTTGCCCAGGTTGACGGTGAGCGCCGATGCATCGGGTGCGTTGACCCGGAAGGTGACGCGTCCGTCCTTCCCGATCTGCGGGAAAGCATTCCGGCCCAGGTTGGTCGGAGACGGCGTCTGGGCCAGCGCGGAACCGGCCAGCAGCAACGCCGCAACGGACAGGTAAAGAATAGGTTTCATACAGTGTATTAATAAGTTATGGTCATTTACAGCAATTGGTTGCAATGCGAGCAGCCCGGCATCTCAAAGCGCGTCCCGTCGACCGCCTGCAGGATAAAGCTGTCCCGCTGGGCGTCATAGCTGAGCGAGGAAGGCGTGACGTCCAGCACGTACCGCTCCCCTGCCCGCGTATAATCCAGGTCGCGCACGCTCCACACGGTGCCGCGGCTGGAGGTGTAGACGGCGAGGTGGCCGTCGGGATCCAGCCCGGCCACCATCACGCTCCCGCCTCCGGCCGCCACCGCCCGCCAATCCATCCGGGGGTAGTAGCCGTCATACTGGGCGTTGAAGTCGAAGACGCTCCAGTCGGCCCCGTCCGCTGAACGCAGGATCTCCCCCGCGTCCGTGACGGCCCACCGGGTGCCGTCCGGGGCTGTGCAGGAGGCCTGGAGATGCCCGGTCGGAGCCGGGAGATGCCCGGTCGCAGCCGGGCATGACAAAAGGGCGGCTGGGCATGACCAACAAGTCATACCCAGCAGCAGAAGCGTCAGGATGCAAAGGCGACGAATCATTCTATTTCCGACCGCGGCTGTCGATCTTGAAGTCCGTGAAGGAAACCTTGAGCGGAGCGGCAGCAGGCAGCTGGAAGCCGCCGCGCGGGCCACCGCCGCGCATCATCGCCGGCATCTCGCCTTCGCAGGCGATCACGCCTGCCTGGACGTCCTTGAGCACGGCCTGGGCGGTGCCCATCTTCTCGAACTTTTTGCCGTCCACGGAGTACCAGGCGGTGTAGTTCGCGCCCTCCTTGACGAGGCGCAGCCAGAGGACGTTGTCAGCGCCCACGATGCCGTCGAGCGGCAGGCTCGTCAGCGATTTCTGCGAACCGTTCTCCTCCACCAGCAGCTGCAGCTGGCCCGCGGCGGGACCGGCGTCGGCCGGGCGGCGGAAGTTGAAGGTCGCGGCGTAGACGAATTTCACGAAGTTGTCGTCGGACTCGTAGGCCACCAGGCCCGCATTCTGGGCCGGTGCCGCCGGGGCGGAGAAGCAGTGCATCTTGGTCTCCACGGTCCAGTCGCTGTTGGCGCTCTGGAGCAGGATGTTAGTCGCGGAATTGCCGCCCTGGGCGATGTCGCCCTTGCCGGCGGTCAGCACCAGGCCGTCCGCAGCGGAGAGCGTCCACGCCGCCGGGTCTTCGCGCACCCAGCGCCAGGCTTTGTCGAGCGCGCCTTTCCGGAAGCTGTCGGAGACACCCTTCGTGCCGAAGTTCACCGTGACGGCGCGGCTGTCGCCCGTCTGCGTGTCCAGGAGCGTCACCACGGCCGTGCCGGGGAGGGTCTCCGCCTGCTTGACGCGCACGCCGATGGCCGGATCTGCCGCAGCGGCCTCCACCTTCGGCGCCTTGCCGGCTTTGCCAAGATAGCTCACGGAAGCGGCGTCACCCAGCGTCACGGCCTTGCCGCCCACCTTGAGGCTCGCGAGCGTGAGGTCCGGCATCACCTTGACGGCGAAGCTGTCCTCCACGGTGCGGCCGTCGATGGTCACGGCGCAGGTCACGGTGGCGACACCCATCGCCACGGCCCGGACGGTACCGTCGGCATCCACGGTCGCCACGGCGGGGTTGTTGCTCCGCCAGACGCCCTTCGCGCCCTCGTAGAAGCTGTCGTCGTTCATGCAGGCGGAGAAGGAAGCCTTCGCCGTCTCGCCCGGACGCAGCACGGAGGCCTCGCACTCGGCCCAGACGGTCTTCAGGCGACGCTCCAGCTGCCCGGACATCACAGCGCTCACGCTGCCGCGGATGTCCTGCGAGGAGGAGCCGAATTCGAAGATGTAGCGGCCCGGATCATAGGTCATCCGGTCGGCATCCATATCCCAGAACCAGAGGTCGGCGCAGTTGATGTCAATGCTGACCGTGCGGGTCTGGCCGCGCGGGATGGTCACGCGCCGGAAGCCCTTGAGGCGCTTGGCCGGGCGCTCCAGCGAGGCCGGGCTGTCCGGAGTGCGGACGTAGATCTGCACCACCTCGTCGCCGTCGTAGCGGCCCGTATTCGTGACGTCCACGCTGAGCGTCACCTGGTCGTTCGGGGTGATGGCGCTGCGGCTGATGCGGAAGTTGCCGTATTCGAAGGTCGTATAGCTCAGGCCGTAGCCGAAGGGGTACGAGACCTCGCGGTCGAAGTACCAGAGGGTGCGGCCGGCGTTGCCGGAGCTGCGGCGCAGGTTGTAGTCGGTGATGGCCGGCAGGTCCTTGACGCTCTTGAACCAGGTGGCGTTGAGCTTGCCGCCCGGGGTGGCTTCGCCGAAGAGCAGGCGCGGGATCGCGGCGCCCTGGGCCATGCCGTTGTAGCCCGTCCAGAGGATGGCCGGGATGTTCGCGAGGTGGCAGAAAGCCTCCACCTCCACGCAGCCCAGCGTCTGCATCACCACGATGGTGCGCGGGTTTACGGAAGCGACGGCCTGGATGAGGGCGACCTGGTTGCCCGGCAGCAGGAGCGTCAGGCGGTCGGCCTCTTCGGTGGCGGTGTTCTCGTCGGTGCCGACGAAGACCACGGCCACGTCGGCCTCGCGGGCGGTCTGGAGCGTGGCCTCGTCAATCGGGGCGTCCTGCGGGGCCTTGTAGACCAGGTAGAGGGTCTGGGGGCCGTTGAAACCGAGCTTGAGGGCGCTGGTCTTCATCGGCATGCTGCCGCCGTAGACGCCGCCCACACGAGCTCCGGAGGCCTTCGTGGCCTCGATGCGACCGATCAGCTGCCCGTCCGGTCCGCCCACGCGGATCTCCACGATGCCGCCTTCGGTGGGGATGTTCAGGCCGACGGTGATGTTCTCGATATTGGTGATGTCGATGTTGTCGTAGGCGGTCCAGGCCCCGTCGTCGATGGTGCGGACCTGCTCCTCGTCGCCCATGCCGGAGCCGACCGTGATGCCGTCGGCGGAGGCGGTGTACTTGGTGGCGTCGTAGCGGGTCACGCTGCCGTCGGTCTTCTCGATCTCGAAGTAGCCGATGTAGAGCAGGTTGCTCTTGCTCTTACTGTCTCCTCCTACGGCCAGGCGGACGTCCACGTCATAGCCTTTCGCCGCCAGCCAGGCCTTGATGCCGGCATAGGGCGAGATCATCGCGGAGGCCTCCGGACGGCCGGAATAGGGCCCCAGCTCCACGTCGTCGGCCTGCGGGCCGATGAGCGCCAGGCTCTTGATGGCACCCGGGTCCAGCGGCAGGGCCTGCCCCTCGTTCTTGAGGAGGACGGGGGTGCGGACGGCCAGTTCGGCCGCCAGGTCGCGGTGGGCCGGCGAGCTCACGCGGGAGGCTTCGTATTTCGTGTAGGGCACCATCTGGTCCGGGTCGAACTCGCCGGTGCGCATCCGGATGGTGAACATGTTCACCAGGGCGCGGTCGATGTCGGCCATCGGCAGGAGGCCCTGCTCGTAGGCGCTGATCGCGAAACGCTGGTAGATGCTGCCGCAGTCGGAGTCGACGCCCGCACGCAGGCCCAGCGCCGTGGCCAGCTCGCGCGTCTCGGCGTAGTAGTGGCCGTTCCAGATGTCCTCGATGGCGGCGCAGTCGCCGGTCACGTAGCCCTTCATGCCCCAGGTCCGCCGGGCCAGCGTGTCCAGGTAGAAGGTGCTGGCGGAGGTCGGGACGTGGTTGACGGCGTTGTAGGACGACATGATCGAGGGCAGGTGCTCGTCTTCGATCAGGCGCTTGTAGGGATAGAGGTAGAACTCGCGCATGTCGCGGCTGTCCATGTTGGAGCTGCTGACGTGGCGGTCGAACTCGCTGTTGTTGGCGAAGTAGTGCTTGGCGGTCGGGACGGCCTTCAGGTACTTCGGGTCGCTGCCCATCAGGCCGCGCACGAAGCCGCGGGCGATCTCGGCGGCCAGGAAGGGATCCTCGCCGTAGGACTCGCCCGTGCGCCCCCAGCGGGGATCGCGCACCGGCTCCACCACCGGCGACCAGAAGGTCAGGCCCTTCGTTCCGGTCTGGTAGATGGCGCGGGCCTCTTCGGCGATGGCGTCCGCCATCCGCTCCACGAGCGCGGGGTCCCAGGACGAGCCGAGGGCCACGCTGTTCGGGAAGGAACTCGGCCCCAGGATGCCCACGGAGGGGTTGGCGCCGGAGAGGACGCCGTGGAGCGCCTCACTCCAGACGTTGTAGTTCTTGATGCCGAGCCGGGGCACGGCGGCCATGTTGTTGCCGAGCAGACTCTGCTTCTCCTCCAGCGTCAGGCGCGACACCAGGTCGGTCGCGCGCTCCTCGAAGGAATACGCCGTATTGAGGTAGATCGGGAGCTGGCCGTCTTGCGCCAGCGCCGAAACGGCGGCCACCAGGGCGAGCGTTCCGGCCAGGAAAGTTTTACGGATACTGTGCATATTGGTTTTGTGACGGTGTCTGTATCAAAGGTACGGATTATTCCGAATTTATTTATATTTGTCCGTAACATTTTTTCCACACATGAACACACCGAAACGCATCCTCCTGCTCGGGGCCGTCCTGCTGGGACTCTGCGCCTCCGCCCAGACACCCGTCCGCGTCGATATCGACACCAAGAACGTCAACGGCCGCATCGACCCGCTCATCTATGGCCAGCTCTTCGAGCACATCTACTTCTCGGCCAACAACGGCGTCTGGCAGGAAATCATCTACGGGCGCTCCTTCGAGCCGGAGCACTACCCCGGCATCGCGCCGCGCGACGGCTATTTCGACGGCTGGTTCGCCGACGCGGAGCAGGTCCTGCATTCCCCCACCCGCTACGAGCAGCCCATCGAGCTGGTCGCGCTCGACACCGACAGCTACGACATCGAGATGGATGTGAAATGGCGCGCTTACAAGCTGCCCGGTCGGCGCTGGAGCGGCGGCCTGCTGGACCTGCGCTTCGCGTTCAAGGACCAGGCGGACGGCGAGCCCTATTTCCTGCGGCTTTACGACCCGGCCTATGAGGGGCAGCGTTTCGCCCTCGCGCAGACCGCGGCGCAGGTCGAGGCCGACCGGCAGGCCCAGGCGCTCGCCCAGGCCCAGAAGCAGGCCGTCAGCGCCGAGTTCACCCTCGCCACGCGGCAGGAGAAGGAAGTCCCGTTCTTCGGCGGACGCACCCGCAAGGTCATCGCGCTCGAGCCCTTCGCCGGCCAGGGCGCACAGGCCTCCCAGATCGACCAGGACGCCTGGCACTCTCTCAAGATCAGCTGCCGCGGCCGCAGCGTGAACGTCTGGTGGGACGGCCGCAAGATCCTCTCCCGGAGCGTCCCCACGGGCCGCAAGCAGAACACCATCACCCTCTGGGAGAACTATACCGAAGCCCTCTACCGCAACATCCGCATCAGCTCCCCGAACGGGAAGGAGGTCTATTTCTCGGGCTTGCCCACGCAGGTCCAGGTGCCCGACGTGGCGCCAGAATGGGAGGCCTTCGGCGAGGGGCGCTATGCCCTCGAGAAGGGCGATGCCGTCAACATGGACTACGCCCAGCGCATCGAGGCCCGGAAAGGGGCCGCGGGCGTGCAGCAGTCCGGCCCCCTCTACGTCCGGCCCGGGGATGTCTTCACCGGCTCCTTCTACGCCAAGGGCAGCGGCCGCGCGCAACTGAGCGTGGGGCTGCGCGAGGGCGACCGCTGGATCGTCCGCAAGTCGCTGGGCTGCCCCAGCCCCGACTGGCTGCGCTTTGACTTCATCCTCGACGGCGGGGCCTACGAGGGAGACGCCCGTTTCGCCATCGCCGTGGAGGACGGCTCCGTGCTGGTGGACCAGGCCTCGATGGGCACCAAGGCCGGCGAGGCGCTGGGCGGGTTCCGGCCGGATATCTTCCGGGCTGTCAAGGATTTGCACCCGAGCTGCATGCGCTGGCCTGGCGGTGGCTATGCCGCCCAGTATGACTGGAAATGGGGCATCGGCCCCCAGAAGGACCGCCGCCGCTGGGACCACTGGCAGTGGCTGGACTACGACCAGAACTGCTTCGGCACCGACGAATTCATCCGCTTCTGCCGCGAGATGGATTCCGAGCCCGTGATCGTGGTGAGCGTGGGCTTCGAACGCCCGGAATCCGAGTACCAGCAGCTCCTGGAGAACGCCGTGAACTGGCTGCGCTACTGCAACGAGCCTGCCACGGGCGAATGGGGCGCCCGCCGCGCCGCCAACGGCCATCCGGAGCCCTACAACGTCAAATACTGGGAGATCGACAACGAGATGTGGGAGATGGGCATCGAGCGCTACGAGCGCTGCGTGCGCGACTACTCCACGGCGATGCGCGCCGTCGACCCCAGCATCAAGATCATCGTCTGCGGCGGCTTCCCGGAGGACGAGGCCTTCCTGAACCGCTCCGGGCGCTATTTCGACTACATGTCCCTGCACCACTACGAGCAGGCGGGCGGCTACGCCAGCGGCCCCGGACGCCTCGCCCGGCAGTTCGAGCACTACGCCCGGATGATCGCAGCCTGCCCGAACCCCAACATCAAGCTGTTCATCTCCGAGTGGAACCTCAACAGCACCGACTGGCGCACGGGCCTGTTCGCCGGCGGCTTCCTGAATGTCTGTGAGAACATCGACGTGGTGGCGATGGGTGCCGCGGCGCTCTTCATCCGCCGCACCGACGCCCCCGACTGGGACAACGCCTTCATCAACTTCGACCACCGGAGCCTCTTCGTGGCCCCGAACTACCTGGTCACGCGGCTCTGGTTCGACCACTACTCCCCCTACCGCCTGGCCTGGAGCGGCGATCCCGGCGACCTGAGCGTCGCCGCCACCCTCACCCCGAACGGCGGGGCCGTCATCGTGAAGGTGGTCAATCCGACGGACCAGCCGGTACGCCTGCAGCTGCACGGCAACTGGGGCCCGCTCTCCGGCGCCGAGTTCGAATACTACGCCCCGGGCAGCCTGGACGCCGCCAACACGATGGAGCGCCCCGACGCGCTGGGCCTGGAGCGGCGCAGCCTGGATATAAAGGATGACGCCGTGGAGCTGGACCTTCCGTCCCTCTCCGCCGGCGTCATCACGCTGTCGCGGGAATAGATTCGCCGGTCAAGCCGGCGAATGACGGGAGAACAAGCCGGCAATGACGACGAAAAAAGCGGCCATGCAGGCCGCTTTTTTCGTCATCCCCGACTTGATCGGGGATCTCCTTATTTAAATGAGATCCAGTCGATCTCGCAGGCGCCGGAGACCAGCTCCACGCCCACGTTCTGCATCCCGGTAGCCTTCAGCTTGCAGGGCAGCTCCACCTCCTTCCAGTCGGCGCTGGCGGGCAGGGTGACATCCTTGAAGCTGTCACCGGCGGAGATGCGCACCACCGCACCGGCGTCGCTGCGGGCCCGCAGGACCACCTTGGCGGGCGCCTTGGCGCCGAAGTCCACGTCGTCGAAGCGCACGCGGTCATAGGTCTGGGTGAGGCGGGTCTTCCACCCGGCGAAGTAGTTATACTCGTCGAGGTAGTCGATCTTGGCGCCCACGCACTCGCTGTAGCGGTCGACGTTCAGCTGGTCGCTGGACTTGAAGTAGCCCACGCCGCGCCAGGTCGGCTTCACGGGGATGATGGTGCCGTCCTCGCGGAAGAAGACCTTGTCCACGCGCACGGAGCGGTTCTTGTCGAAGTCCGGGCTGAAGTCGTTGTGGTGGTAGAAGAGGTACCATTGGCCGTTGTACTCCACGAAGGAATGGTGGTTGGTCCAGCAGCCGGTCGGGGATTCTTCCATGAACACGCCCTTGAACTCGTAGGGGCCCAGCGGGCTGTCGGCCATCGCATAGCAGAGCGTCTCCGTGCCGCCGTCCAGGCGCACCCAAGGATAGGTCAGGTAGTACTTGTCGCCGCGGCGGAACAGGAACGGGCCTTCGGTCTGGCCCTTCGGGAAGGTCTCGTCCAGCCGGACGGAGGGACCTTCGATCTCGGTCATGTTGGCCGCGAGCTTGCCGCCGCGCAGGCCCATGCCGGACCAGATCAGGTAGATCGTGCCGTCATTGTCCTTGAACGCGCAGGGATCGATACCGCCGGTGCCCTGGACCGTGTTCTCCTGGATCGAGAAGGGTCCGTAGGGCGTGTCGGAGACCGCTACGCCGATGCCGAAGCCGAAACCACGGCCGCGTCCCGGCGCATTCGGGAAGTAGAAGTAGTACTTGCCGTCCTTCTCCACGCAGTCCGGCGCCCACATCGAATAGGCGGTCGGGTTGCCCCAGGGGACGTCCTTCTGGTCCACGATGTTGCCGTGGTCGGTCCAGTGGGTCAGGTCCTCGGTGGAGTAGACGTGGTAGTCGGACATGCAGAACCAGGGCTGGTCGCGCTGGTAATTGACCGTCGGGATGTCGTGCGAAGGATAAAGATAGATCTTCCCGTCGAACACGTGGGCCGAGGGGTCGGCGGAGAACTGGCCGATGATGATCGGGTTGTTGCCGCTGACGAAGCTGTAGCCTTTCTCGAAGCGAACCTTGTCCAGGAAGTTGGTCATCGAACGGAGGTTCTTCTCAGCGTACATGTTGAAGCCGTGGCCGCCGCCTTCCACCATGTAGAGTTCGGTGCGGATGCCGGCGTTGTCCAGCAGCTCGAAGAAGTGCGGGGCCTGGCAGGGCGGGACCACGTTGTCGGCCGTGCCGTGGAAGATGACCACCGGCGGATCGGAAGGGTCGATGTAGGTCGTCGCATTCAACGCCTTGAAGCGCTCTTCGTTACCCTTGAAGGAGAAGCCCATCACGGCCTCCTCGGGACCATGGTTCCAGGTGTCCTCCTCGGAGCCGCAGCTCATGTAATTGAGGTCGACAGGGCCGGACCAGTCGCAGGCCGCATCCACGCGGCTGCTGTACTCGAGGTTGCCGCCCACGTTGCCCTCCAGCTCCGGCACGTTGCTCGTCGTCGCAGCAAGCGAGGAGAGGTGGCCGCCGGAGGAGAAGCCGGAGGTCGCGATGAAGGACGGGTCGAAGTGATACTTGTCGGCGTTGGCGCGCACCCAGCGGATCACGCCCTTGATATCCTGGATCTGGGCCGGGAACTTCGCATCCTGGGAAGAGCGGTGGTTCGGGGTCACGACGGCGTAGCCGGCATCCAGCAGGGCGTTCACGATCGTGCCGAGGTCGGCCATGCCCTTGGAGTTGTTGGAGTACCAGGCGCTGCCGTAGATGTGGACCACGACCGGGTAGGACTCCTTCTGCATGCGGGGCAGATACACGTCGAGCTGGTGGTAGACCTGGCCGTCGCCGGCGTAGTCGATGTCAGCGAATTTCTCGGAGCAGTGGACGTCGATTTTCGGCATCTGGAAGCCGCCGAAGCCCCCTGCGGGCTGCGCCTGGAGGGAAACCGCCCCCCAGAAACACGCAATCAAAACTAGAATCTTTCTCATATTTCTTTATATAGGTTTTTTCTATCGTCTTCTTCAGACCACCAAGGGAAGGTGTCGGCGACCATTTTCCCGGGTAGGGTCGCGAAGCGATCGGGAGCCGATGCCTTGCCCTTGGTGGTCTGATACTATTTGAAGAATATCTACAAATCTATTATTTGAAAAACTTCTGCAAAGTTTCTGCCAGATAGGTCCGGGCGTTCATCCAGGTGTGGGCGCCTTCGGTGAACATTTTCTCGTAGGAGATGCCGCGGGCGTCGAAGTATGCCTGGTGCGTCAGCACGTTCGGGTAGAGGAAGTCGGAGGTCCCGACGCCGAACCACATCAGCTTCAGCCCGCCCACGATCTTGTCGATCTGCGGGAAATAGGTATCCATCACCTCCGGAATGAGGTAGGCGCTGTAGGAACCCAGCCAGGCGAATTTGTCCGGGTTGCTGTAGGCCGCGAAGAGCGACTGTCCCCCGCCCCGGGAGAAGCCCGCGATGGCGCGGTTGTCCCGGTTGTTGATCGTGCGGAAGTTAGCCTCCACGAAGGGCATGATGCACTCGGTGAGCTCCCGGTTGAAAACCTTGTACATCTCCGCGGACGCCATCGTAGAGGGGTTCGGCGTGCCGTTCATCATGTTGCCGTAGGGCATCACGACGATCATCTCCTTCGCCTTGCCCTGGGCGATGAGGTTGTCCAGGATCACGTTGGCCCGGCCCACCTTGAACCAGGTCTCCTCGGTGTCGGTCGTGCCGCTGATCAGGTAGAAGACGGGGTATTTCCGGTTGCCCTTCTCGTATCCCGGCGGGGTGTAGACCACCAGGGGGCGGTCCATCCCGAGCACGGAGGATTTGTAATCCAGGTACTGGACGCGGCCGTGCGGGACGTCGTTCACGGTGTAGAGGGCGTCCTTGTCCGGCATCTCGAGGATGCTGGCCTTGAACTGCTCGTTCGGGAAGACATAGGTATTGTTCGGGTCTTGCACGCGCACCCCGTCCACGACGAAGTTGTAGGGGTAGATGTCGGCCTTCGCCGGCTTGACGGTGGCGCTCCAGATCCCCTCCGCGTTGCGCTCCATCGGGATGTCCTTCGCCTGGAACTGGCCGGAGAGCATCACCTTGGAGGCATTGGGGGCGAGGTAGTTGAAGGTCACGCGGCCGTCGGGATGCACGATGTGCGAATCCATGCCGTCATTTCGCGAGCGCGGTGCCGCAGGAGCGGGATAGCCGAGCAGCTGGAGCATCGTGGCGGCATAGCGGCGTCCGAGTTCGCGGTAGCCCGCCGCGTCGAAATGCAGCAGGTCGGGGCCGTTGGTGCAGCCGCTGGAGCTGATCACGTGGGCCTGCGGGATGGTCTTCGGGACGGCGTCGATGATGGGGTTCATCGCCGCGCAGATGCCGCCGCGGTCGCTGTTGACCACTTCCCCGACGAGCAGGGGGACGACTTCGCCCTGGAGATCCAGGTCGCGGAGGATATTGTCATAGACGCGCTTGAGCTGGCGCGGCCAGTCGGCCTGGCCGGTGTTGGACTCGCCCTGGTGGACCAGGATGCCCTTGATCACACCGTCCTTCTGGGCCTTTTTCGCCAGGGAGATGAGGCGGCCGTAGGGATCGTTGTCGTAGGCGGCCAGCATCCCCTTCATCCAGACGGGAGCGCGGTTCTTCACATAGTTGTCGATGCTGTCAGGCAGGAAGGTCTCGATGTGGCAGCCGCCGATGGCGACGTGGATCACGCCCACGCGGACGTTCTCCGGCAGGTTCTCCACCAGCGTGCGGCCGAAGTAGTCCGCCGGCGTCAGACCCGTGCCGGGACGGCAGAGGGGCGGCACAGCGGTGTACCATTCGCCCTGCTTGCGGCCCATCTCCGGGAAGTCCACCGCCGCCATCAGCTGGAAGCGGTCGCTGATCCCCTCGAGGTCCTGCGGCTGGATGCGGGCGTTGCCCTCCATGTTGGACTGGCCGAAACAGAGGTAGATGTGGAAATCCGGATCCTGCGCCCGGAGCGCGAAGGCGGCGGACAGCAGGCAAATCACAAATACGATTCTTTTCATATCGGGAAGGTTATTCAGTGCTATTATCGCTTTAGTTTTCAAATTTACTGCTTTTCCTCTGGAAACCACGCCCCGGCCCGCCGGCATTTCTTGCTCTAATCTTCCAAATTCTTCAATTAATCCGTATATTTGTCTTGATGGAAGCGTTGGAACTGCTCAAGCGCCACTGGGGCTACGATTCTTTCCGTCCGATGCAGGAGGAGATCATCTCCGCC
>Ga0310696_10004649_pt1 | contig 16789 bp, 12 predicted proteins | sample AusTroGonzalo_MG_4_FD_203885 | JGI IMG/M metagenome (GOLD analysis project Ga0310696, IMG submission 203885) | Bovine rumen microbial communities from tropical cattle in Woodstock, Queensland, Australia - Gonzalo_02 (v2) (version 2) | ecosystem: Host-associated > Mammals > Digestive system >...
GGTATAGAATATCGGATTTACGGCGGACTGTCGTTCTATCAGCGCAAGGAAATAAAGGACATCATCGCTTATTTCCGTCTGATGGTCAATCCGCACGACGAGGAGGCATTCAAACGAATCATTAACTATCCGTCCCGCGGCATCGGAGATACCACACTTGGACGGATTATTGAGACTGCTTCTGGGGCAGGAACCAGTCTTTGGGATGTCATCAATGATCCAGAGCAGTACGGGCTTCCTGTCTCCAAGGGAACGCTGACGAAACTCGACCATTTCCGGACGCTGATGGAGCAGTTCCGTGAGTACTCACGCACGAATGATGCCTACGAGACCGCTATTGAGGTGGTGAACCGCAGTGGTATCAAAGCCGACATTTTCAGCGACCTGTCGGATGAGGGACGTAGCCGCCAGGAGAACGTGCAGGAGCTTTTGGATGCGATGCATGATTTCGTGCACTCAGCCCGTGAGGAGGGGAGCGACGCTATCTGGCTGCCTGACTTCCTGGCAACTGTTGCTCTGCTTACCGATCAAGATAATCCCCACGATACCGATATTCCTCGTGTAACGCTGATGACGGCACACTCCGCCAAGGGCCTGGAGTTTAATACCGTCTTTGTGGTCGGGTTGGAGGAAGACCTCTTCCCGAACAGCATGGCCGAGACAGAGACCGATGTGGAGGAGGAGCGTCGTCTGTTTTATGTGGCGATTACCCGTGCCGAGAAGCGTTGCCTGCTCACCTATGCCAAGGTACGTTTCCGCTACGGACAGCTTCAGTTCGGCACCCGTAGCCGCTTCCTTAATGAAATAGACCCGGCTTATGTGAGAGGTCAACAAGTCAACAGGTCAGCGAGCCAACAAGTCAATAAGTCAACAGGCTTTCGGCCGACACCTACTCTGAAACCGACGCCACGACGTTGGATTTCATTAGGCGAGCGTGATGACAGGACAATAAGTCAACAGGTCAATAAGTCAACAAGTCAACAAGTCAACGAGTCAACGAGTCAACAGGCAGTCGGGCAATTGGTGGCAGGAAGGCTTGTTGTGCATGAACGGTTCGGGCGAGGTGTGGTCATCCGTGTGGAGGGAACGGGCGATAGCGCTAAGGCAGTAATTCGTTTTGATAACGTGGGAGAAAAGACGCTTCTTCTGAAGTTCGCGCATCTTAAAGTCATTTGATTTATAGTCATATTTCGGAAAAAGCAACCCTTTTTTACCCCCTTCAGACTACCTTTTCGAGGTTTTTTTACGTTTTTTTGAAAAAAAAATGCGTTTTCGCTTTGTAATTGCCAATTATTCACTACCTTTGCGCCGTGTATTAATTCTTAAAGATAAGTTACATGGAAGTTTTAGCTAAAATCGAAGCTGCTTACGATGCTTTTGTAAAGGATGCAAAGGCTCAGGTCGAAAAAGGTAACAAGACTGCTGGCACCCGTGCCCGCGTGGCCTCTCTTGAGCTTGAGAAGCTTATGAAAGAGTTCCGCAAGGTCTCTCTCGCTGCTACCAAGGCTTAAGTGTTATTTCTACACACGCAGCTAAGTAAAAAGCCATCCCGCGGGATGGCTTTTGTTTTAGTGTGGAGGCATTGGCCCCATTGGCCCCATCGGACCGAAGCCCTCCTTTTTCATCCGATTATTTATGATAATACTTTTCAGCAGTCCGCCGAAATCAAAACCGAGTTTCTGTCCTTGTAGATTATAATAGGGCATGACGATAGGTGTTGCCTCCAGTCGCCCCGTATAGGGATTCATTTCGGTCTTCTCGCCCAGATCGATACCCCATTTCTTGTTTTCTGTGTGGAACGTCAGGTAGCCTCCGAACAGGCCTTGAGCGGGTGTGTGGTACATGCTCATGAAGCTGGGCGACTGATAGACTCCAAAAGCGCTTACGCTGGCGTAGTCCGATAGCTGGTAGGTCAGTTGGGCTAGGACTGTGGCGGTGTAGTAGATGCCCGTTTTCTGCAGCATGGCACCGCCAGTCAGTGTCAGATTGTCGCTGAATCGGTGAAAGCCTGTCACGCCAGCCCTGGCTACACCGCCAATGCCAGGCAACAGCTCAGTGCTGTTGAAACCCGTCAGCCGTCCCTCGTCCCAACGAAGAAGATAGTTCTTCGGCGCATATTGCTGGAAGTTGAATTTGTTGTTCAGTTCATAGGTTCCAAGGTAGTTTGGCGTGGGCGATGTTCGTGTCAGCGGTTGACGCAACTTGAATTCGGGGAATACAGTTGAATGAATTCCCGTCTCCGATGGTACTAATTGTATAGGCGGTAACGACAAGCTATCCTCGTCAGATATATTACCCGAGGTATCTTCCTGTGGCCAGACAATTCCTGTCCAGACCAGCATCATACCAAACAATATGGCTCGTTTCATACCGCTCGCAAAGATAGAGCAAGCAGAGAGAAAAGCCAAATAAATTTATTATTTTTAGCTATTTATTTGCTGGCATCCATTATTGTCTGGATGGAGAATGCAGCGTCGGAAAGCATGTGAGGCGAGCCATAGTGTTCTACTGTGAACCAGCCTCGATAACCGCTATGGATGAGTTGATGGATAACATCTTGTATGGGGACAATTCCCTTGCCTATTGCGGGGGATGCATCGTTGGCAGGAGCGAGACGGTCTTTAAGATGGACGTGGCGGACAAGCGGGAGAAAATGGGCGAGGGCATTCAGAACATCCTCGCCGCTGAAGACGTAATTGCCCGTGTCGAAAACATGACCCAGATGGGGTGAAGCGGCAAAAAGACGGTCAAGCGAAGAGATATCGTAGCAGAGTGAATGGGGGTTGTCGAAATCCTCGACCAATACGTCCAGACCGCGTTGCGCAGCCTTGTCGGCAAAGGCTGCTATGCGACGAATAGCTTCAGAGTGCAAACTATCGATATAGGATGCTTCTGCATCTGCAGGAAGAAATCCTGGTACAAGGAGCAGACGGGGCCAGCCCTCGCGCTCCATGAACGAGAGCGCCCGTTCTTCAGCAGCAGGTTGTGGGCCCGCCACAAAATCAATCCAGGCAATGGCACAGGCGTGTTCAAAACCAAGGCTGTCTAACACGTGGAGACGCGAAGGAGAGATGTCGTAGCTGACATCGACCCCAGTGTAACCGAGGGCGCGTACTCGGGCGGCCGCTTCAGCGAAGGGGATTTTTTCTTGCTGAGCAATGGTGACAATGTGGTCCGCAAAGATGGAGACTTGCGGCGCATGGGAGTTGCATGATGTGGCGCATGCCAGCGTCAGCACAGCACAGAGGATGAAAAGAAAACGAAAGTTACGCATGGGGAAGAAGGATTTTAGTGATTTGTGACTAGTGATTATATGATTGTTCAGCCGTTGGGTAGGCGGTCGAAGGTGCGGCGGTGGTGGAGGTGGTATTGGACTAAGATGGACCAGTGACGGCGTTCTGGGACGGTAAGTGTGGGATTACCGGCGACGGTGGCGACGGCAATATTCTCCTGACGGCTGACGATGAAGTCGGGTTTCATGCGGTGGAAGGCGCGGCGGGCACGGAACACGGCGAGGAAGTTGCGACCTTCGCCTTTCAGCAGAAACGTGAAGGCGGCGATGACGTCAAGTACGGCACGTACACGCAGCACTGGACGTAGCTCCTGCTCGGGAAGGTTTTTGAAGAGCATTAGCAGGTTGTTACGGAAGTTGAGGAATGTCTTGCGCGGACTGCCTGCCTGCAGTGAGGCTCCGCCCACGTGATAGACCAGACTCTCTGTCACACAAGCTATGCGTCGTCCGCGGCAACGCAGACGCCAGCAGAAATCGACCTCCTCCATGTGAGCGAAGAACCGTCCGTCCAGTCCACCCACCGCACGGTAGTCGGCCATGCGTACAAAGAGGCAGGCACCTGTTCCCCAGAGAAGGTCACCATTATCGTATTGTCCGTGGTCGATCTCGATTGTATTGAAGATGCGTCCGCGACAGAAGGGATAGCCGTAGCGGTCGAGGAATCCCCCACACGCGCCGGCATACTCGAAATAGTCGCGCTTGCGCCAGCTCATCAGTTTGGGTTGGCAGGCCGCATAATCGGAATGGGCATCCATGAAGCTGATGAGCGGATCAAGCCAGCGGGGAGTTACCTCGACGTCGTCATTGAGCAGCACGGCATACTCAGCTTCGACTTGAGTCAGTGCGCGATTGTAGCCTTCGGCAAAGCCGTAATTCTGGTCGAGGGTAATGATGCGCACCATCGGGAAATCCTTCTCCAACAGAGCGAGCGAGCCATCGGTTGAACCGTTGTCGGCCACCACTACTTCCACGCCTTCGCCGGAGCTGTATGCTACGACGGAAGGAAGAAACTGGCGTAACAGATGCTCGGCGTTCCAATTGAGAATAACTATTGATACTTTCATCTTCTGATTTCGAATCTCTATTCGTTAATCCTTAACCCCATAAGTGCTGTGCCGTCGGTTGTGAAATCGCCGAGGAGGACGCGGACAAGGGTGTTGTCTTTCAGCGAAGTCTCTTTGTCATTCATTTCCACCCGGATGTAGTTCTCCGTAAAGCCGGAGATTGCCCCTCGCTTCGGATGCTCCAGGAGTACGGTGGCCGTTCGTCCGATGTGGGCGGCATAAAAGGCATGCGTTTTTTCGGCGGAGAGAGCCAGCAACAGCTCGCTGCGACGATGCTTTTCGGTGGGTGGAACGGAACCGTCAATCCTGAGAGCTGCTGTCCCCGGGCGCTCGGAATAGCTAAAGACGTGCAGTTGGCTGACATCAAGGCTGCGAAGGAATTCATATGTCTGGCCAAAATGGTCATCTGTCTCACCCCTCATGCCTACGATGACATCGACGCCGATGAATGCGTCGGGCATGACTGCCTTGATGTGCTCCACCTTCTCGCGGAAGAGTGCTGTATCATAGCGCCGGCGCATGAGGCGTAGCACCTCGTCACTGCCCGACTGGAGGGGTATATGGAAGTGCGGCATGAAGGTCTGCGAACGGGCTACGAAGTCGATGATGCCGTCAGAAAGAAGGTCAGGTTCAAGCGACGAGATACGATAGCGGCTGATTCCTTCTACATTATCCAAGGCGTGGATGAGATCGGCGAAGGTCTCGCCTGTCGTCTTGCCGAAGTCACCGATGTTGACACCGGTGATGACTATCTCCTTGGCTCCTTGTGCGGCAGCTTCCTCGGCCTGACGGACGATGGACGTGATGCTGCCGTTGCGACTACGGCCGCGGGCATAGGGAATGGTGCAGTACGAGCAGAAGTAGTCGCAGCCGTCCTGAACCTTCAGCCACCAACGCGTGCGGTCGCCTCGTGAACACGAAGGCATGAAGACGGGCGCGCCGGCCTCCTTCCCCCAGAGAGGAGATACGAAGACATTGGAGGAACTATTCAGAAACTCCGCAAGTCTTCCTTTCTCGTTCTGACCGAGAACGAGGCTGACACCAGGGATTGCGGCCACCTCGTCGGGCTTCAGCTGGGCATAACAACCCGTAACGATGATGCGGGCGCCCGGATGCTGGCGGGCAAGCCGGTGGATGGCCTGACGTCCTTTGCGGTCGGCTACTTCGGTGACAGAGCATGTGCTGACGACAACGATGTCAGCCTTCTCGCCTACACGGACGGTGCGGTATCCAGCCTCCTGAAGACTACGTCCTATCGACGAAGCCTCAGAGAAGTTCAGCTTGCACCCCAGCGTATAATAGGCTGCCTTCTTGTCGCAAAAAACACTATCGTCCGTCATTGCCGTTGTATTTGGATGTGCAAAAGTAGTGCAACCCAACGGAAAAAGCAAGGAATCGCCGAGAAAACTTGCGCTACTATATAATAATGAATGGAACTCATTCGTTTAAAAGACGTATGATTAAACGCTGTTTACGTATAGCGATTGTAATGATAGTGGGGATGCTCTGCGGGGTGGCTCCTGTGTCGGCACAGACGCGGAAGGTACAGAACCGACCGTACATTGATTTGCGTGCCTGGCATTATGGATTCCTCTTTGGCCTGCATGTGCAGGATTTGGAACTGACTAATAACGGTCATCTAAATCTGTTGGACGACGGAACGGCGGAGGCTTGGTTTGCTGACGTTCCTTCATACAGTCCTGGTTTCAATGTCGGTGTGTTGGGCGAGGCGAGGTTTACCAACGAACTCTCCTTGCGCATCATTCCAACGATGTATTTCGGCGATAAAACGGTGGTGTTCCAGGAGCAGCAGTCGGGATTGCACACGCAGCAGACCATTAAATCGACCTATTTTACCGTGCCGGTTGATATGAAATGGAGTGCACCGCGCTTCAATAACTATCGCCCTTATGTCGTGGCGGGTGTGGTTCCCATGCTCGACCTGACGGTAAAGAAACAGAAGGAGCTGCTCACTCAGCGCCTCGACCTATGCTTTGAGGTGGGAATGGGCTGCGACTTTTATCTGCCCTTCTTCAAACTGATTCCCGAGGTGAAATTCTGCTTCGGACTGCCCAATATCCTTGTACACGATCGCAGCGACCTTATTGATAAGAATCTGTTGAAATATTCGCAAGCGATTGATGCCGCGAACAGTCGCATGATTGTGTTCAATCTCTATTTTGAATAACCCTCATAATTAATTTAGAATTAAGTATTGGAAATGAAAAACAAATACCGCCGTTTACAGAAAGCAACATCTCTGATCACCTGCTTGTTGACTCTTCAATTTCCATTGTGCACAAGTGTCTGTGCTCAGGTGAACAATCCCGTCGGTTTCGGCCAGGCAGAACGATGGAACGATGGTTGGGAATTCTCGCTCGATAGCGTGGAATGGCGCCCTGTATCGTTGCCGCACGACTGGAGCATTGAGGGTACTCCCTCCGAGGAACTGGCCAGTTGTACAGGCTATCTGCCTGGTGGAATAGGGTGGTACAGGAAAGAGATTAAAGAATTAGCAATCAGGAATGAGGAATCAGATCCGAAGGATGATATGCGTTTCTATATCTGCTTCGACGGTGTTTATAATCGCAGCACGGTTTGGCTTAACGGCCACGAGCTTGGCTATCGGCCGAATGGATACATATCATTCTGTTACGAACTTCCGCTTATTAACAAGCGGGCAAGCGGTAATGATACCCTAATGGTTCGTGTCGATCATAGTCGTCAGGCAGATTCGCGCTGGTACACGGGTTCCGGCATCTGGCGTGACGTGTGGCTTGTGAGGGCTCCTGAAGTACATCTTGCCCAATGGGGAACGACGTATCGCCTTCTGTCGATGACAGACAAGGAAGCTTTTGTGCAAGTCGAATCGTCCGTTGAGGGGGCTGACGATGACGGCAGCTACAACGTTTCGTTTTCCTTCCTGATAGGCGATTCCGTGGTGGCCCAGACAACCGCTGAAGTATCCTCCGGCATGGCGATGACTATGCTACGTGTCCCGCAACCGCATAGCTGGGACTTTAAGAACCCATTCCTCTATACCTACCGCGCCGAACTGCGCAGGAACGGCAAAGAGATTGATGCTACTTCCTATCGTATCGGACTGCGCACGTTGCGATTCTCGGCCGACGAAGGATTCTTCCTTAACGGACGCAACGTGAAGGTGAAGGGTGTCTGCGTGCATCACGATGCTGGTGTGCTTGGAGCCGCTGTGCCACGTGACGTGTGGAAACGCCGTTTGTTAACGCTGCAAGAGATGGGGGCTAATGCCATCCGTTGTAGTCATAATCCCCAGAATCCCGATCTCTATGACCTCTGCGACGAACTTGGCCTGCTTGTGATGGATGAAGCGTCAGACGAGTGGGAATATCCCAAACGCAAATGGATTAAGGGCTGGAACAAAGGTGAACCTGGTTTTGAGGGTACAGCAGACTTCTTTGCTGAATGGATTGACCGCGATGTGGCCGATATGGTGCGTCGCGACAGAAATCATCCCAGCGTTTTCCTCTGGAGCATTGGCAACGAGGTTGATTATCCCAACGATCCCTATTCACATCCTGTTCTTGACGGCACGAGCATCAGTCAGCCCATGTATGGTGGCTATAAACCCGATGCTCCGAAGGCTGAGCGCATCGGCGAGATTGCCAAAAGACTGGCTGGCGTGGTGCGAGGCATCGACTATACACGTCCCGTCACCGGTGCCTTGGCTGGCGTGGTGATGAGCAACGAAACATCCTATCCTGAGGCGGTCGGTGTAGTAGGCTATAACTACACTGAAAACCGCTATGTGACAGACCATGAGACCTATCCACAGCGCGTTATCTACGGAAGCGAGACAGGCGCCGGCTACGAGCAATGGCTGGCCGTTCGCAATAATCGCCACATCTTCGGTCAGTTTGTCTGGACCGGGCTTGACTATTTAGGCGAATCGGGAGCATGGCCGTCACGTGGGCTGAACACCGGTCTGGTTGACTTTGCTGGATTCATGAAGCCTCGTGGCCGTTTCCGTCAAGCACTTTGGGCTACAGAACCTGTGGTCTATATCGGTACTTATCCAGAGCGACAGTCTCGCCGCCGTGGCAATGATACCAGTGACTCGACGCGTGTTCGCCGTCCCTATTTGTCGATGGATGCCGTCGATATGTGGAATTACACCGATAGTCAGACCGTCCGCGTCGTCTGCTACACGAACACCGCTCAGGCCCGTCTTCTTCTCCACCGTGTGGAAAAGCCCGATTCTGCCGAGGTGGTGGGTGAGCTGACACCGTACGATGCTTCTACAGGCATTATCAGCTGGACCGTCCCCTACGCTGCCGGCGAACTCGTCTGCGAGGGCTGCGATGCCCAGGGAAATGCCCTTTGCCGCTACACTATCCGCACGTCGGGAACGGCGGTGCGCCTGCATGCTACGCTTCTCGACCGTTCGGCGACACTTGCGCAAGTATTAGTGGAGGCTGTTGATGCCAACGGCGAACGTGCTCGGATGTCCCGCGACCTTGTCACCTGCACCGTTACCGAAGGCGCCCGTCTGTTGGGAATGGAAAACGCCCTCAATTTCGATATGTCAGCCCCACAGTCGCCCGTCAAGATGCTCGGTCAAGGCCGTCTTGTTGCGTATGTAGCTCTATCACCTAAGCAGGATGAAACAATAACTGCCACCTTCACCGCTGAGGGTATTGAGCCTGCTGAAATTAGCTTCTAAATAGATACCATATCGATTGTAGTCAGAATAAAACACTAATTTGTGTAATAGTTCTTTTTCCTAATTGCTCTAGTAAACGGACGGCAGTGGCGGATGGTGACGGGAATGGGACGGGCAAATAGCGTGTCGGAGGTGAGGACGAGCTCGGCCATCACGGCGCGGCGTGTCGCGGGGGGCGTCTGGTCGAAGACGAAATTGCCGAGACTATAGAAAACGGGAACAGTCACAGGACGGTCGGTGATGAGTGAACAGGGCTCAGCGGAAAGCTGGACGACGTGAGGGTGATGGCCGATGATGGCATCACAGCCGGCGGCGGCAAGGGTGGCGGCACCGAGACGCTGGCGCATGGAGGGGGATGACTGGAACTCCGTTCCCCAGTGAAGGACGGCGATGGCGTAGTGGTCGGGATGGGCGGCTTTGTATTCGTGGATAACGGCGGCAAGGGCCTCAACGCCAAGTTGGCAGACATCGGGATTATCTTCGACAGTGGGCATCCAGTTCTCGAGAGGGAACGTGACGCTATTAAAGAGGGCGGCGGTGACGCCGCCCTTACGTATGATGACGGGTGCACGTCGCCCGGCATCGGTGGTGCCGTAGCCGAGGGGCGTAATGCCGGCATTACGGAGGGCATGGGCCGTGGAACGGAGACCGCGACGCGACTGGTCGTTGGTGTGGTTGTTGGCCATGCAGGCGTGAGTGATGCCAGCTTCATGTAATCCGGCGGCCCAGCGGGTAGGGGCCTGGAAGATGTACTGTTTGCCGAGGGGTGACAAGGTGTCCGCCAAGGGACATTCGAGGTTGATGATGACGGCATCGGCGTGGCTGAACTCATCGACGACGCCCTCGAAGAGATAGGGGACGCCCTTTGTCTCGGCAATGGGACGGATGCCGCGGTCAAGCAGCACATCGCCTGTGAAGAGCAACGTCAAAGCGTCATCCTTCTTCTTGTCTGGGGTACAGGCAAGAAGAAGGATGGAGAGAAAGAGAAGGGAGAGGAAGGAGGAATGCTTCAACATCCGGTGGAGTAGAGGTATTTGTCGCCGACGGTGGCAGGCTGGGTGAGGAGCCAGGGAGCCATCCATTCGGGTACGGCAGGCGCCTCGCCCTTTTCGAGCATCTCCTGCCACTCCTCGTCAGTGAGGCGTGTACCGAGGGGACGGACAAACTCGTAGTAACTGAAGGTGGCTCCGCGCGTCAGATAGGTCTCACCGTTGATGCGGACGAGGACATAGATGGTGTTAGCGTTGCCGGTGGCTTCGTGGAGGATGCCGTCCTTGTGGCAACCCTCGATGTTGCGGGTATAGACGTCGGCAACGAGGGCGACGGAACGTTCGGCACCCTTGACGTCGTCCCAGGAGGCAATGTCCTGCTCGGGGTCGAGGATGCTGAGCGTGAACCACTCGATACTGCTGCCAATATAGGAGAGGGTCTGATGTTTTTCGGCGGGTGTCTCGCGGCCGACGTGTTCGTCCTCGGCGACTTCGAGGCAGAGGCTTGTCATCTCGCGCAAGCGTTCGCCCTTGTCAAGAAGGTCGGGGTCGGTGATGTCAACGCGCTTGAGCATGGCTTCGAGCTGGTCGATGAGCGTGACCAATCCTTTCCAGAAGGGGATATTGGGCTCGACATAATTCACCTTGACGGGGTCGGGGAAGTCGCTGCCATCTCCACATTCGGCAGCCATAGGTTGCTCGGCGTAGAGGATGGCATCGTGCTTGAGTTCGGTCCACGAAGCGAGGGCGGTGTTGAGGTTCTTGCAGGCCCAGGCGGGGGTGAGCGTGAAGCCCGGGGCCTCCTTGCCCACAGCCTGCATTCGTACGAGCAGGCGCATCCATGCCCCATAGAGGTTGTTGTCGGAGTAGTGGGCGAAGATTTTCTTGAGCTTGGTCATTTCGGGCGCGTAGTCCTTCCACTGCGCAGACTCGTGGTAAAGCGTGTCAAGGAGTGAGTCGGCCGCGCGGATGCCAAAGGCAGAGAAGATATCGAGTCCTTTCGGGTAGGCGCGCTTGGCATCGGGAGTGATATCGACCAGACGGCCGAGAATTTCGCCGTCCGGCGTATAACGTTGGGGCATGAAGTTGATTTTCTTCACACAATCGTTGGCGATGGGGGGCGTGATGCGGTTACGCTCTTCGAACAGGTTGTCGATGGCGGCCTGGATGTCGTCGGCGTTACGGCAGGTCCAGAGTTCCTCGACGGAGATGTTGTCGGCCTCGCCCATGAGAAAGTCGAGGGGGACGGTGACCTTGTGATAGGCCTCGAGGGCCTTGTCGCCAGCGCGACCCAGTAGCGCGGCCATGAAGAGGCAGGGACTGTCGGGAGTGACCTCATCGGCGCAGAAGAAGACGGTCTGCAGCCACATCATGGCGCGGAAGTAGTGTTTCGCCTGCTCGTTGCGGGTATAGTGGCCGCGCGGCTTGAAGAGACTGTAGCTGAACTGGGCATCCGAGGGATAGAGCAGCGAGAAGTCATCATCGAGCTTGGCAATGCGGGCCAACTCACCCTCGTAGTAGTAGCTGTAGCCTTCGGGTACGGCCACCGTCGTATCGTCGAGCAGGCGGAGGGCAATGGCGAAGAAGGTGGCGGCGCGGGCAGTGTTGTCGCGCGTGGCGCCCGGGGCGGCGACAAGCGTGGCATATTCGTTCATGGCCTGGTGGTAAAGCGTAGTGCAGAGCGTTTTCAGCGCAGGGATGAACTGGAAGGTTTCCAGATATTTCAGAACATAGCTGAAGTACATGTGAAAGACCTGAAGGAAGAGATCGGAGGTGATGAACGAGGGCATCACGCGGTAGTCGTTCTCCTCATAGACCTTAAAGAGCTGGTCGTAGTTAGAGGGCTGTAAGGCGAATCCGTGGTCGCGGAGATGTTCGTCTAATTGGGCAGGGACTTCCTGTAATTGGAAGTTGTTGACGGCCAGCTCGGGATTGAGCAGGGTGATGTTGTTGCTGCGGATGAAGTTGTGGGTTCGCAATTCAGCCATCCGCTCATCGATGCGACGGATGAAGGCACGCTCGTCATCGGTGAGGGGTGTGGCATCCATTTCCGCCTGATAATCGGCATCCCAGGGATAGCCGTTCTCCTCGTAGCGGTCGTAACAAGCCAGATAGTACCAACTGCTGCGGAGTTCGAAGAAAAGGTTGATGTCGCCCTCGAGGAACCAGTGGCCATGGAGAGCATAGGGGTAGGCGCGGAGCAGGCGGAGCTCCTCGTAGGTGCAATGACTGATGTCCTGCGTGAGGTCGATGGACTTGGGCAACGAGTCGAGGGTGAAAATGGAGACAGTCGTGGTTTCGTCGGCGGCCGGACGCGATGGTTTGTTTTGCGGTTTGCAACTGGCCAATAAGGCAAGTATAACCAGGCATGAAGCATGAAGAACGAAGAAGAAATGGGAATGTTTTTTCATAAGGCTGATACAGGTTTTAATCCAAAGGATGTGAGTTCATAGGTTCGGTTGAAGGTGTTACCGTCGGCATCGTGTTCGGTGGTGCAGACGTGACGGTCGTCGAAGCGAAAGTCATCCAGCCGTGCGCCGACATGCGAGCCCATCCAGAGCGGGCGGATGAGGCGGCCTTCGGTCAGATGGAAGATGAAGAGGCGCTTTTCCTTCTCGGGCGAGAAGCGTGTGCGCTTGATGACGCCGACTCCGATCTCGGGTGTGCCGTCACCTGTCAGATCACCGCAACTGAGACGGAACGTCGGGTAGGGAAGGGGGAAGGATGACCCACCCCCAACCCCTCCCGTAGAAGGAGGAGAGTAGCTGGTGGAAATGTGGCGGAGGATGCTGAGGGTGTCGTTAACGACCTCGAGCCGTATCTCGCCGCCGGCGTAACGATAGACGTTTTCTTTCCCGCTCTGACAGGAGAGGAGAAAGAGAATGACCCACCCCCAACCCCTCCCGTGGAGGGAGGGAAGTAGCTGGCGCGTAACTTTCGAGCTCTTCATGCTCACACTCCTTTTTTCGCTCTTCGCAGTTCCTGTGCGGTGGTGAGGTTGGCGGTGGGGACGTAGCCACGGAGGGGCATCATGCGCTCATGGATGGCATCGATGAACCATGAGGGCTGGGGGAAGAAGGCTTCCTCGAGTTCGTGGCAGGGGGTGATCCAGTTGCGGGAACCGAGTACCACAGGCGCTGCGTCGAGGTAGTCGAAGCAGGCATCGGCGATGTGTGCCGCCAGATCGTTGAGGAACGAGCCTCGTGCAGTGGCATCGCCGGCGATGATGATGCGACCGGTCTTCTTCACGCTCTCGATGACGATGTCGTAGTTGAAGGGCACAAGGGAGCGGGCATCAATCACCTCGGCCTCCAGACCGAACTCTGTGCTGAGGCGGTCGGCGGCCTCTAGGGCGCGATAGAGCGTGGCGCCGATGGTGAGGAAGGTGATGTCGCGACCCGGACGCTTCACGTCGGGTTCGCCTATGGGAATCTCGTAATACTCCTTAGGTACGCCGCCGGAATGGAACTCCTCGCCCTTGTCGTAGATGCGCTGGCTCTCGAAGAAGATGACGGGGTCGGTGCCTTGCAGGGCCGTGTTCATGAGGCCCTTGGCGTCGTAGGGTGTGGCGGGGAAGACAACTTTCAGACCCGGGATGTGGGTGCAGAGCGACGTCCAGTCCTGGCTGTGCTGGGCACCGTACTTCGAGCCGACGCTGACGCGGACGACGACGGGCATACGGAGGATGTTTCCCGACATGGCCTGCCACTTGGGCAGCTGGTTGAAGATCTCGTCGCCGCAGCAGCCGAGGAAGTCGCAATACATAATCTCGGGGATGACGCGTCCACCACACATGGCGTAGCCAATGGCGGTGCCGATGATGGCAGCCTCCGCGATGGGGGCGTTGAAGAGACGGTGGGGAGGAAGGGCTTCGGTCAGGCCGCGATAGACGGCGAAGGCGCCGCCCCATTCACGGTTCTCCTCGCCATAGGCCACCAGGCTGGCATCCTTATAGAAACGGTCGATGATAGCCTCGAAGAGTCCGTCGCGGATGTTGAACGATTTCATCTTGCTGACGGGCTTGCCCTCGATGTCCTTGTAGAAACGTTCCTTACCGGCTATCTGGCGGACGCGCGGATTCTCCGCCATGGGGTGGTTGACCTCGGGAACGGCATCGGAGAGGCTGTCGACGGACTGGTTGGAGAACATCATCTCGCCAAGCAGTTCGTCCTGACGGACAAGATCCATGCGGGGCGAGAGAGTGTCGTCGATGGCGAGCTTGTACATATCGAAGAGGACTTCCTTCATCTGCTCCTGAATGGCATCGAGATCCTGCCGGGTGGCGATGCCGGCGGCGATGAGTTTCTCGCCGAAGGCGACGATGCAGTCCTCGGCTTGCCAGTCCTCGAGTTCCTCCTTTGTGCGGTAGGAACCCTGGTCGCTGGGCGAATGGCCGCTGTAGCGGTAGGTGACGATATCGAGCAGGCAGGGGCCTTCGTTGCGGAGTAGAGCCGCTTTCTTACGGCTGAAGGCATCGATGACAGCCAGGGGGTCATAGCCGTCGACCCGTTCGGCCTGCATGGCATCGGGACGGAACCCTGCACCGATGCGGGCGGCGAAGTCGTAGCCCATGGTCTCGCCGCGCGTCTGCCCGCCCATGGCATATTGGTTGTCCATGATGCTGAAGAGGACAGGCAGGCCACCCCGCATGTCGCCCTCCCAGAGGGTGCGGAACTGATCCATGCTGGCAAACGTCATACCCTCGAGGACGGGGCCGCGGGCGAGGGCGCCGTCGCCGATGTTGCAGACGACGATGCCGCGCTTGCGGTTGACCTTCTTGTAGAGAGCAGCGCCCACGGAGATGCTGCCCGAACCGCCCACGATAGCATTGTTGGGGAAAATGCCGAAGGGGATGAAGAACGTGTGCATCGAGCCGCCGAGACCTTTGTTGAAGCCAGTCTCGCGGGCGAAGATCTCGGCAATGGCGCCGTAGAGGAGGAAGCGGATGCCCAGCTCCTTGACATCGTGCCCCGCGTAGCCGCGTCGGGCCACGTTCAGTGTGGCGCCGTCCCAGAAATCCTCCATGACCTTGGTAAGCTCGGCATCGCTGAGAATCTGAATGGAACGGAGGCCCTTGGCGAGAATCTCGCCGTGGCTGCGATGGGAACCGAAAATGAAGTCATCGGTGTCGAGGTTGTAAGCCATGCCGACGGCGGCAGCTTCCTGCCCGGCACTGAGGTGGGCAGGACCTGGGTTGTTGTACGGGACGCCGTTATAGCCGCCGGTGGTCTTCACGAGGTTGAGCATGGTTTCAAACTCGCGGATGGTGAACATGTCGCGATAGATGCGCAACAGGTCGTCGCGGCTGAAACGGCCGTCGGCGACTTCGTCGGCAACGCTCCTGGCGTATTGCATCACGGGAATGGTCGGGAGCTTTAACTCGCCGGCCTTGCGAATCTCTTTAGGATCGATATAAAGGGCTTTGGACATAATGAGGGTTTAAGGGGTTTAGTTCGGCTTCGCCGAGGTTTAGAGGGGTTTAGTTCTTCAGCTGAAACACCGTTTCTTTGATGATTTCGCTGACGGTGGGATGAGGGAAGACGACTTCCTTGAGCTGTTCGACGGTCATTTCCTGCTCGATGGCGATGCAGCAGCTATGGATAATCTCGCTGCAGGGGTTGCCGAGCATGTGGACGCCGAGCACTTCACTGTAGGGCTTGCCGACGAGGATTTTGCAGATGCCCTCGCCGCCTTCGTTCTCGGCGACGAAGCGTCCGGCGAAAGCCATAGGGAGCTTCAGGACGTCGTAGTCGATGCCCTTTGCCTTGGCCTGTTCTTCGGTGAGGCCTACGCCGGCAACTTCGGGGTTCGTATAGACAACGCCCGGGATGGCATCGTAGCGCATACGGTCGTTGCGGCCGAGGATGGTGTTGACGGCAACCTCCCCTTCGCGGCTGGCGGTATGGGCGAGCAGGCTGAAACCAGTGACATCGCCTGCGGCATAGACACCCGGGATGTTGGTGCGCATCCGTTCATCGACCTTGATACCAACAGGTCGTCCGGCCTTGTTGAGAGTCATCTCCACACCGAGATTCTCCAGACCGAAACCGCTGATGTTGGCGCGGCGGCCGACAGAGAGCAGGATCCTGTCACCGCTGACACGGCAGGTCTGACCGTCGGGATCTTCATAGACGACCGTGTTGCCTTCGATGGCGGTGACCTTGCAGCGGAGGTGGAAGTCGATGCCCTTCTTGGCGTAGATGGTCCGGAGCATAGCGCTGATTTCGCCGTCGAGGCCGCCGAGGATTTCGGGCAGCATCTCGATGACCGTTACGCGGGTACCGAGGCTGTTGAAGAACGAGGCAAACTCCATGCCGATGACGCCGCCGCCGATGACCACAAGTGTCTCGGGACGTTCGTGGAGGGCGAGGATTTCACGGTTGGTGACAACCACTTCGCCAGCCTCCTTCAGGCCGGGAATGGGCGGCACTGCGGCCTCGCTGCCTGTGCAGACAAGGAGATTACGGGCGGTATAGGTCTCCTCGCCGCAACGGATGGCGATGCCGTCGGCCGAGCGGCCCTCAATCATAGCTTCACCCTTGACGACGGTGACGCCGTGATTGCGCATAGCGACCCGGACGCCGCCGACGAGCTTCTTCACGACCTTCTCCTTACGGGCGATGATCTTTCCGTAGTCGAACGAAGCATTCTCCACGTTGATTCCGTACTTGTCGCCATGACGGGCATAGTCATAGACCTTTGCGGCATAGAGGAGTGTCTTGGTGGGTATGCAACCTTCGTT